>Ga0105239_10000439_pt1 | contig 60705 bp, 56 predicted proteins | sample KBSC44metaG_FD_92761 | JGI IMG/M metagenome (GOLD analysis project Ga0105239, IMG submission 92761) | Corn rhizosphere microbial communities from Kellogg Biological Station, Michigan, USA - KBS C4-4 metaG | ecosystem: Host-associated > Plants > Roots > Rhizosphere > Soil | place: Michigan, USA...
ACCCGTGGTATGACGCTCCGATGGCTGGGATTGATCAAGCCAAATTAGAGTGTCGTTATTGCCGTTATCATTTGTGTGATGGTTCTGGACGCTACAGAGGCTCACGTGATCTATACTTGACCATTGTTGATTGGCAGGTTTGATGCTCCGCGCTTACCTGAATGATGCTGACGAGTAGGTATATACTCCAGGGCAACAGAGTAATTAAACAATGGTTCCGGAATTCTTTTGAGAGTGTCTAAAAGTGGAGCCGCAATGGCAAACCTCTGTAGGTCGAAATTCAGTGAATCCAGTTTTCGGTATTATTGATCTAAGTAGCGTGGGGTTCCAAGGCTGCTGCCTGGCTCGATCGTTCAGGGGTTAACAACGGACGACAAAACGACATTTTCAAGGCATTTCTCCCAACATTGTCAGTCAATAAGCTTATCATATTATTTCCAGATTTCTGTTGGCACTCTTTAACCACCATGGTCTTCCATGGCTACAGCGGAGGGTGCAGAACTTGTCTCAAAAGGCGTATCAAGGTACGCCGAAACCGAGCGGTGCTGGATTTACAGTGAAGACATTATCGCTCTTCTTTCCCGCTCGTTGAGATTTGACATGCTTGTAGTGTGACGAGCGCCGGCCTACTTGTGAGAGGTGTACAAAGTCAAACCGGGAGTGCCAGGGCTATCGAGATGCAATGAATTACCTGTTTCGGGATGAGACTCTTCCCACAGCTCAAAAGGTTCAACTCAGGGTCTCCACAATGACATCGCTCTCCAACAGTGAGAATATCCTAGATTCGGCAAATCGTCCATTCAGCTGTACTTCGACTCCTTGGCCTGTCGCAAAGACCAATACAAGTGTTGGTTCGTGGGAAGAAGAGGCTGCTGAAGAGTGCATGAAGCGTATAGCAAGAGCCGCGACCGATTCCGATGCTTGTCATGGGCCCATCGCATTTCTACCGCTTCTCTATTCCAAAACTGATAAGAATTCGGCTTTATATTGTGCTGTGGTAGCACTTGCTGTTCATCTTTACCCAGGTGACGGTTCTGCAAGACGTATGGTCCAATCCAAGGTTTGGAGCTGGTATGGACAGGCCTTGGAAAAGGTCAACCTTGCACTGGGACAATCTTCTACTGTTCAGAACGATGAGATCCTAATGACCATACTACTATTTTGTTCCATCGAAGTAAGTCGCTTGAAATGGCATATGCGGTCTCTCCTTGCAAACTCGTGATGCCTAACCATCGCCTTCTAGAACATTATGGCGACGGACGAGACGTTACCATCCATCCCGGCCCATCATAATGCTCTCAAGCTACTGATTCAAAATCGAGGTGCATCCATTATGCAAGACCAGATAGGTATTGGCATATTCTTTGGCGTTAGAGCTCTAATGGTTGGTTTCGAAATGTTTTCCACTGTTACAGCAGAAACGCAACATGCTTACGTTAGAAGGCTTTAAACCATGCGCTTCGATCTATGCCATTCTCTGATTTGGTCGATGGTAAATACATCACCTGGGGCGATGTGCCCGAGCATATAAGAAATACCCCCGTCAATACGCTCACAACTGCATGCATTCCCGTGGCGAATCTCCGATTCCTAGCAGACCAAATCCTCAATGAACCGAAATCCGAAAGCAACATTCACCTTGTCAAAGATCTTATTGAGCGGTGCAAAGCTACCGACTTAGCCCTTGTTGAATGGCTTTCAGCGATCCCTAGTTCTTGGGGTTGCGTAGCAATTGAACGTGAGAAAATGAAGGTTCAGAGATTTGGCAACCTCACACCCGAACTGTGCCCTTGGCTCAATCAATGCCTGGTCTACCGAGACGTCTGGGTTGCGAAGCTACACAATACCTATTTCATGTTTCGAGCGCTGCTCCAGTCGATTATTTTGCGATGTGGTTTTTGGATGGGCGGTGTTACAATTACTGATTTGACAACAGACGGAGCAAGTTTGGTATCCGACTGGACTGGGATTGCCTCAGAATTTGTGCAGACCAGAGAGGAATTATTGACGACATTTTGTTCAATCTGTGGCTCGGTTTCATTTCTGTTAGGGGCCACTCCGGATGTGGAATCATTTCCAGACTTGCAACTCCCATTCAGATGCCAGGCTTCTGAACTAGGACCTCCTCTACTCATCAGACCCCTATCCGTGGCGCAGTCAGTTATAGTGGCTCCGAAATATCAGAGATCATGGGTAGAGTCTGTACTCGGAGTAGTCGGGACTAGTTATGGCGTCGGCATCGCCCGAGTAATGGCAGCACAAAGATTCAAAGGGCAGCCGTTGTTTTCACGCTAGGCTCCCTTTCGTGTTGAGTCATTGCTTTGCACATGTCTTCGAAGATTCCTCAACCACGGTACGACAGGGTGGGTGACCAGCACAGCCCACAGCATTTGCCAAAAAGTCCACGAATAAGCTTTGCCTCGAGCGTTGAAAGAGAGAGAAAGGAGCCCCTGAGATATCTCCCCTGTTTAGAGGGGGGAACCCCAACAATCAAAGAATGAGAAGAGTTATTAATAATTACTCAGCTAAGCGAAACCAAATGGGCCTGAAAATCGTTGCGAAAGAAGGGAGTGAACAGTGTCTTGATAAGGCTAGTGTACCGAGGGCACGTTTGTGGTACCATTCAAGTTTCGCCTGCTCGTCGGGTGGAGCCACTAGAGCAAATGTGCTATGTGTTAGAACAGGCCTTCGCATTATTTACATCCCGATGGAAATTGTCTACATAAGACCCGAGTAGAGGCCAATTAGTCTTCTATTTTTCTCTTGCTTCACGTAGTGCTCTCTCAGCCGTTATAAATCTACCTCGATTTCGTCTCACCGAGACTAGTTGTTCTTTCTTCAGGACCACAATGTCCAGAGACTTTGCCCTGTTACTGGGACATCTCGTTCCCAGGGACAATGCCACATCCTTTAAGCAAGATCATGCAGGGAAAACACCTGAGGAATGGGCAGTTGAAGGCCGATACCACTATCCACCCTCCTTTGCCGCGGCCATTGTATTCCTCGCCATTTACATCTTAGCTACACTCATCAACCTCTGCCAATATGCCTTTTACAGAGCGTGGTTCTGGTGGCCGATGTTGTTAGGGGTCATCTGTAGGTATCTCAATCTCCCTGGCCCATTGCCTCCTCCTCCTCCCCCCCCTCCTCTCTTGTTGTCATTGGTATCGTTGACGCCGCTGACCCATCCTCTCTGAGTATTAGTGGAACTGGTCGGCTTTGCTTTTCGCTCAGTCTCTGTCAAGAACCTTGACAGCCGAAATCCCTTCATTATACAGACAGTAATGATCCTTGTGGCGCCAGCTGTCATGGCCGCCTCCTGTTATATGGCTTTCGGCCGGCTAGCCATCTGGGTCATTCCACCTCGGTTCCAATCGTTCAGGCATCTATGGGTGCCAGCAAGAAGAATAACACCATTGTTTGTCGGGTTTGATGTCTTGAGCTTCTGCGTTCAAGTTGTCGGGGGCAGTATTGTGGCGTCTGGAAACACCACGGACCGGTTGAACCTTGGAAAGAACATTGTACTGGTCGGCCTGGCCCTTCAGCTCGCGACATTCGGCTTTTTCGTTATTGCGACAGCACGTCTCAGTATCCTGCTACGAACGGTCTTGAAAGACGAGCCTCTCCCAAAGGAAAGAAATTGGCCTGTATTCCTGATGTGGATCAACATGGCCAGTGGAATTATTTTGGTTCGCTCGGTTTACCGCTTCATTGAGTTTGCTATCGGTGTATCGAACTACCTAGTCGATCATGAGGTGTTCTTCTACTGCCTGGATGTATTCCTCATTTTGATCGTCGTGACAGGCTTCATCTGCATTCACCCGGGTCAGTATATCCCTTACATCAAGATGCGAAGGAGGGCGCCAGAATTTTCTTCGAAGGTGGATGTGGGATTGTTCAAGGGATTGGCGAAGGGAAGACCGAAAAGGACGATTGAGATTTCTGACCATCAAATGAGTGTGGGAAGCTCTCATTAAGGATTTGGTGGATTGAGATTTGGTGTAGCCTTGGGGTGGTGAGAGCGGACAGCTTATCATGACACGTAGAACCATTCAACAGTGGTGAAATGGATGTAAGGCAGTACGAGAGTGGTATGGAGAGCAGCGTTAGGACTACGAGGGTAGAAAAGAGAAGGAAAAATAATAGGTTATCGCTGTAGAGCGCGGGTTTCCAGTTAACTCAGTTAGGTCTACCTACCACGAGTCATCCCCTTGTTAAAGACTTAGAGGTCTTAGCCCTAGTGAGGGCCTGAAACGACCTATCAAGGATACTATCGTATAAAGTTCCTTCAAGGTCATCTAGACGAATACGAACACGCTAGTGGCTAGCGTTAGAACGGAAGGACACAACTGCGTTAAGGAGCAGAGAGCGAGAGAAGGTTGAAAGGAAGAGAAGAGAGTAGACGGGGAAGTGAGGAGGTCAAGGACCTGTAGTCGCTCGCGCGGGAGCAAAGCGGCTACTGATGAGTCAGCGAAAAGGTGGAAAAAAGTGCAGTTCAGGATTATAACTCTCTCTATACACTATTCCTTGAATCTGAGCAGCTACTGTACCACTGTGGTCCCGAGTATTCTATATGAGATTGGAGAACCAATTTCCCCCAGTGGTCTACAGGTTTAGGAAAGAATAGGTCTAGGATGTTCCTACCTACCTAGGAGGTTAGTTCTATCTTTTCGAGACACCGGTCGACATTGGGCGAGATGCCAGCCTGCTATTCGCCATGTCATTTCTACCTACCTTAACTAGGTATACTGTACATGTGCCATTGAGTGGTAATGGGCAGAGCGTGTGATGGATACTAGGTTGGTCGCAAGGGGATTTCTTACGAGAGATAAAGGATGTATGAGTATGTTAGACCCAATTACTATATGTGTATGTTGTGACATAAAACGTGTGAGAAAGAGGGTTTGGAAGCTTATGCTCTGAATGCACCTTTTGCGCGGAGATCCCTTGTTATGTTGCTTGCTATCTACGCGTACATATAGTTGGTACACAAGGACTAGCTTTTTGATGTTGTCATTGTTGTTTTAGTTGTCGTGAACATCTTCATAACCAGCCAACAAACTGAGAAAGATCTGCTTGTGGCGTGCTTTGGGGGAAACCCAAAAATCACACGAGCAGATACTTACTGCTGGCTGTAGTTCAAGGTATAAGTTTATGCGGCAAGGCCGATAACACCGCATGCAGGTCGTGGACCAGCGTTGCCGGTCTTCTTGCTCTCCTCATTCCCGCCCTTGCCAAGATCATCGGTGCCGGCATGGGAAACAACGGTGCGCTGTGATCTCGCTGTTAGCCCTCTGAATGGGGGAAAAGGCATGGCCCACTTCGACACGATGCTAGTTTGACAAGGGAAGAAAACATACTCCTAGGACACTCTGTTCGCCGATCAGCTTAATCAAGCTATCAGTAACGCTACCCTTTGCGTTGCCTTGAGCGTCAGTCTTGATGTTGCCTAGATCACCAACATGGCGTTCAGAGTCTTCAGGGGCACCGTGTGTCTTTCCGTGGGGGTTGTCTATTTCAACCTTGTCAATGCTGGTCTTTTTCAACGCTACAACTCTAGGTTCGACGTACAATGAGGGCCAGCGCTGGTGCAGCCGTTGGTGTTGTCACCGAACTGATGGATGTGGAATCCTCGCTCAGCGTTGGCGTCGTGGCCGCTGAGATCCCAGCTGATGGTGGTAGGGGAGCTTTCATCGGTCTGTTCGAAAGTGACTGTGCCAGTGACTTTGGAGTCTCCTCGGAGGACGGCAACTATAGCGATAAATGTCAGTTGCCGGTGGGCGATGAAGGATAGTTGAGATCAAGATCTCAGGCAGAGGGGATGCTGACAAAATGCAGCGAGTACCCATCTCGAAGCAGAAGGGCTTGTTGGGGAGGGAGGGTATGGGGAGACAAGACTGACCTGCTTTAACCATTTTGACGGTATTGTTTGATGAATTGATTGCAGAGGTCGGTTGTGAAAGAGGGAAGGTAAAAGATTTTTCAGTGTAGTCAGGGAAACAAAAGGAGGGAGAGTTGAAGGCGTAATCGAGTACACCCAAACGAGATGCAGTGGGAGGAAAGCACGGAATGAAGTCAGTGAGGGGAAGGCGCGAGACGTGCTTCCGAAACTGCATTGAATTGAGGGGCACTGGCTGCCAAGCCACGGATCATTTAATCTCCGGTTCCCCGAGGATTGACGACCTTCCCTACGCTTGTACTGCTGAGCCTGTGGTGCTATGCAAAGGTACCCACACCTGGGGGGGGGGCAGTCCACCCATCCTTGTCGGCTCTACCTAGTTGGGTAGCTGACTTTGAGAACGTCCTGGCAAACATTTCACGAGCTCCAAAAGAATAAGTGACGCTGCGCTTTCTCTTCTGCTGTCACGAGGGGATGCGTCTAGCTTATTGGTGAGAAGAAGGGTCGACTCTACAAACATGGGTCAAGGATGGGTGTTTGACCTTTCAACTTCCCACCAATTTCTGCATCTCTAAGTATTCAGATTTGGCCATGTCTAACACCATGACTTCAATCTCGAAGCCCGCGATGGGGAAATCCCTTCAAGCCATGGAATCCATATATGGGCCCCTTCCGCTCTCGGGTTCACTTGAGCTGACTACCTGGAAACCTCCAGCAACCGCGGAAGGGCACAGAGGCCGCTATCTATGGACAGATGGGTTTGCCGTAACCAATTTCCTTACCCTCTATAAGCTCACCAACGATGACCGTTATCTCACCTTTGCTAGATCCTTGGTCCAAACTGTTCATGACGTTCTTGGTTATAATCGCGACGGAAACTCACGTCTTCCTGGAGCTACGGAAGCCTGTCCACTCAACGGCGGTCTTCGCATCGGCAAACATGATGAAGCAGGTTCTGATGGAGATGGACAGTACTTTCACTATTTGACTGTTTGGATGTTTGCCCTTAACCGCCTGACGCATGTCTCAGGGGAGATCTGGTACAACGAACAAGCTATCAATATGGCCCGAGCTGTCCTTCCTAGATTTATGTACAGCACTCATACTACACGTCCACGGATGTATTGGAAGTTGACAGTGGATTTGTCGAAGCCACTTGTCACTGGCGAGGGAAATCTCGATCCTATTGATGGATATGTGGTGTATAAATTACTTCAGGAGATAGCTGCAGCACTTGACAAGACAAAGGAAGGTATCCTCGAGAATGAAATTGCACTGCTGAGGAAAATCGTCGATACAAAATGGCAGAACTACCGTTCAAATGACCCGTTGGATATTGGTATGACTTTGTGGACAGTTCATTGGCTTGGAGAACCAGAGCAGTGGGCAGTCAACCTCCGAAAGCGTGCTGCTAGTTGCTTGAATCAGCTAGTTCAATCAGGCTACTTCGACCCCAAGATCAGCCCCCCAAGCCAACGCCTAGCATTTCGCGAGTTTGGTGCAGCCATTGGGGTGCAGTCTCTTCTTTCCGCAGAAAGGCAGGAGACATCGGAATCAGAACTTGGAGGGTTACCGCAGTTTATTTGCAAGGAATGGGAAGAGGTCGGACTAGTGCCTATTCCCACGAATGAGCAGGGAAAAAGAATGGCGGAGCTAATGCCAATCACTGCTGTCATGTATGCAGCTGCGGTGCTTCCAGGTTCGATGGCGCTCTGCTGAAGCAGTTTGTACCATTTCAAAGGCCATCTCCTCTCCCTTGAGTCCGGAGGGAATGATTGCGTTCATCCTATCTTAATCGCGGTCATACTCGTAATCCAGTGTCATTTGTGCATATGAGGAGCGGATATTTCAGGAATAGTTGCATTTGAGCCTATTGGAGGTTAACGATGCGACATCTCTTTCTGAAACACATTTGTTCGTCGCTGGTGCATTTCAGCCTCGTCTCCATGCGCCGATCATATATCATGTGACGAATATGAAACGCACACAGTACGCTCTGGCTCTTGACTGTGTTACGCGGACCGTTGAGAAACAAGGCCTTACTCAGAATAAAGTGCTGATACCTCACCGTCGTTTGATATCCCATGCAGTATGGCTCACCGCCAGTAGACTCCGAGGCCTGATAACGAATGCAAATGGAATGAAGCAAAGATCGCACAAGCCCAACATCATGGCGGTTCAATTGATGTGTTGTGATGTGAACAGACAAGCAGAGCAACTGCTAACTGCGCTTCTGGAAGCACAGATCGCCTTTTTGGGATTCAACAACTTCATAACCGTTTAGACAGCCTTCAACCGACCCACTCTCTATCAGGCCCGAGGGGAATACGCCAGGTCTCAAGAACTGTTGACCAAAACAGTGAGCACAGTGGAGGAAATTCCTGAAGCATACCCACCATCGCATGCAAGCCTATGGGATGCTGGGGTGCCTGTACCTGAGGGAAGGAATGCTAGCACAGGCGGAGGAAGCTTATTGTAAGTCATTGAACTCTGGTGAGGACCTTACTGTGCAGGATAATTGCAATGTACTGTCATCAATAATTGGTCTTGCCGAAGCATATATGATATGCGGCTCGGGGAGAATATCACGAGGCGGAAGTTATGTTCAGAAGAGCCCTTGCCGGCCACCTAAGGCGACTACTTAGGGCAACTGAATATAACCAAGGAAATTGGGGTTTGAGAGGGAATATCGAAAGTACGTTTGGGCTCGTCAGGCTGTCCACCACGACTTTGTCGCAGGCTGAGGTGTTCATGGCCAATGCAATTCTTCTTGTTCGTCAACATACGCACATATATGAAAGAGAAATATTATCTCTTATTTTTCATCGAGTGTATTACTGGCTAGGACGATGCTTTATGGCTGTTGGTGACGGCTATAACGCCCAGATTATGTTTCAGCAAGAGTTTGCACTGCTCGGAGATTCTAGTGATGACGGATTGAACGTTTCCTCGTCATTCCAATGTGACAGGTGTGCTCGCAGCATTGATCGCAATATGGGACTGAGGATATGTCAATGCTGTCGAGAAACGGATTTATGCGATTCCTGTTTCGATCAATGTGTATCACTGGAGGTCGTCTAAGCCGCTGCATTGGTCGCCCATTCTTCCGAGTTGAGACAAAGAATGCACACTTGCTTTCAAACGAGGAGTGGACGACTAGTCTCACCATGTAGGCCAAGTTTATAGTCGACCCAGTCAATTCCTGTCCGCTACTTCACGGCCCAGAGGGTAGGTGATTTCCAAGAGCAATTGAATCTGTTCCGAGCTCAGCGTTGTTCATCTTGAACTCGTGCGAGCGAGCTCGAGACTCACGCTCGCACTGTCCCTCAAGATGTGGGGCCCGAAACCCAGAAGCGTCTCGGCTTACGATGCGTTGTGCGGGTCTCCTGGAACTCCAGCCGCTGTCGAGTCTTTGGCAGCTTTGTGCGGCGGATGAGGAGCGTTGCGGGACTTTTTCCCGACTCCGCAAGGAGGCGAGCTGACGAGACATCCATGAAAACTTACTGCATTATGTGGTTTGTCCATATTCTATTGAAACATCTCCATTTCAAGAAGAGAGGCGCTGATTGTACGAGAGCTGCCGAAGGCCGCTCGTAGAATCTGGTGACATGTCTATGCTGGTTGTACTGTCAAGAGAGCAAGGGTTGAAAAGTGCGCGACAACCTCGTGCTTCATACGAACTGCAGACCAGTGGAACTCGAGTTGCTGTATCAGTTTGGGTCGAAAGTTCGAAAGAATGCTTGATACAGCACCCAACCATTGAAGGACTCGGAGTTGGAAGCTCTGGATATTAGTTAACCCGAATACGCACAAGTCCAATACGTTCAGTTGTGCGTATTTTCAGTCCTGGTCGACGCAAACCCCCTGCTAGGCCAAGGGAGGGCCATAGCCAATGACAACTGAATGAACCCAGAGCAGACTGGAAAATTCGCATAGTTGTGCGTACTGGGCATCCCAGAAACGCACAATTGTGTGAAAGACAACCTCGCCCAGACCACATTTTCGCACAGCTGTGCGTATATTTCATCCCCTCTCCTTGGCAGTCGTCATGGCTAGGGTCCCCCTTATGCACATCTGTGCGTATTTTGTCTACCATTATGCACAGCTGTGTGTAAATGCCTACGCGTGACAAGACACTAGTCAGCCTGACTCCGTTCGATAACCTACATACTCCTTCCCATGAGGTGTATTTAGAACTCGCGGTACCCTCGAGATGTCGGGAGACTCTGCTCTCAGTTATGTCTCTAGTGATAGGCCATCTTCGAATTTGTCCCCCGAGGCCTTTCAAAGCGCCGACAGATGGTCCATACGCAAGCGAAGCCGAGCCCAACCAGAGTATCAAGACGACGAGGACGACGAGGAGCAACCCCGCAAACGCCCCAAGTCCCCTCCACTGCGATCAGAAAAGTTCTTTGCCTGTCCATACAATAAGCACGACCCGGTGCGTTATTCTGAGAGCAACCAATCAGAACTTCAGTATCGCATCTGTGGTTCTGTTCTTCTGCGCGGCATTGCACGTTTGAAGCAGCACCTATACCGTGTCCATCGCCTACCTTCATACTACTGTCCAGTATGTTTCAAAGTGTTTTCTACTTGTGATGACAGGGACAGTCACATCCAGAGCCGCAGCTGTGAAATTGCCCCGAGTCCATTTCCCGAGCGCATGACGGAGGCGCAGACCTCACTTTTGAAAAGGCGAAAATTCTCTGCAGATCAGGTGGAGCTGTGGTTCGAAATCTATCAGCTCCTCTTTCCAGGTGAACGACCGCCTTCCCATCCGTATCAAGGGGTTCGAAAATCGGACGCCATTTCGGACTTCTGTGACTTTTTCAAACGACAAGCTCCCCGTGCGTTAGCTGAATTTGACATTTTCAACGATCTACAAACGGTCGGCGCAGAACGACATCTTCTAGAATCCATCTTTACGCAGTCCATTGTTCGGTTGACGGACCGCATGAAACAGGAATACTTGCAGCGCGAAACTCGTCATTTTGTTGAACTAGACTGACACGAAACTGCCCTGTGCCTTGTCTTGAACCTCTGCGTTACACTTTGAATACCGAGCATCTTCGTCTGAGCAGCACCATCACCGAAGATTATGCTCAAGGGAGCAACTATTCACGAATCAAGGAAGATTTAATTACTTTCGACATAGCAATGCCGGAGCTGCCCGGGCCTTTTCCGGAGCGGTTTCCCCTGGACGAAGGAGAATACTTCCAAACGGGCCGAGGATCGTTCGGACCAGTCACATTTATGGACTTCGAGCCCACAGGCATGCCATATTTCTCAAGAGAGGAGCTAAACTTCGCTGATTTGTGCTCCCAGCATGTGAACACCATATGGGGCGGACAGCAGAGGCACGCAAGAACAAGTCCTCTAGCTGACGACTTGTCCAGCCCCCAGGGCATCGGGGCGATGCTCCCACCATTTGCTAGTTCTCTGGGCGACCAGCCGCAGCCTTCCCATGACACTGATCGAGACGCTGATGTTGAACCCCCCGAGTTTGCCGACACAGGACAGACCCCCCTCAATGAAGAAGAGTCGCCAGACACCCGGGGTGTTGGACCATTCGTATGCCCTTACGCGAAGTATGATCCTCAACGATATTCGGGCAGGAGCTTAAACGACGATGATACCAGGTACCGAAACTGCGCTAACTGTATCCTTCGCGATATAACTCGTCTCAAACAACATTTGTGGCGAGTCCACACCCGTCCCATATTCTTTTGCCCCTGTTGCTTCAGGAAATTCAGCACCGAAGCTGCAAGAGACAACCACAATTCCTCGACATGTAGATCTCGAACATGCCCGTATAACGAGAAGATGACCCATGAGATGGAAAGGGAACTTCGCAAACGAAAAGCCACGAGAGATCCAATTGAAGCTTGGTTCCGCATCTATGGGATTCTCTTCCCAAACTCACCAATGCCAAAGGACCCGTTCCCCGAGGATGTGTCGGTAGCAATCCAGAACTTCCGCTCCTCCCTTGCGCAAAAGTTGCCGGCGCTGCTCCTGGCTTCCATGGACGAAATTGTGCAGGGCCGAATTACGCGCAATGAGCAACATCAAGTATTCACGCGTGCCTCTCTACAGCAACATATGGAAGATGTCGTTAATCAAGTGCTCACGAATTTTTGGCGACCATCCCTCACATCGCAAGAGACGCGGAGCCACCACAACCATACGCCCACTCAACCCAGCAGTCTGTCATCAAGCCAGGTCAGCTCATCGCAAGCGACCGAGACAACCACATCTACCACTTCCCTCCGTGTGGATCGCTGCTGCTGCTTGGGCAAGGAAACCGCATCGTTCTTCCTCGATCTGATCTACCAGGGCCTAAACGCATTTTTCTTCCTCCCTGGTGGTGATCGCCAATGGGATCAAGAGTACATGCAGTCTTGCATTGATGCTTTAAAACGGTGCCAGCACGCAAAGTAGGGCCAGGAGGGCGCCGATTCAGAGAGTTCGTGAGGTGAGTACATTACTAGATGAGCATGCCGGCGGATGAGCACTGTATATTTCTGAACCTAGTAACGCTTTGATCCAGTTGGGGCCAAGAGAGTCTTCAGCATTGGAGATCAGTAGGAGTTAGTTTTATGTCTAACGAAAATGGAAATGAGTGATCAGGACAGTCGGTAGGCATTACAAAGGGCGGAATGCATGAAATGTGGAAATTCCGAGTTGGGGGTATCATATGCAGAATACTACCTAGGACATCAGAGACTCTGTCTATCAACAGGTAGTTTTTCGGGCGCCAAATGGGAGTCTGGACAACCCACATTCTCCTCTTACCAGCGACAGCTGCGTTGTAGTTGTCGCTGCGTCGCCCGTATTCATAGAGTTTAGAAGGGCCGCAGAAGCGTCTGCAAACTCGATCGTGGACGAGCCCTTGATGGAAATTCTCCAACGACCAAAATTGCAGCCCAACACATTCATCAAAATCGGACCGGCCAATCATCCCAGTGTCATGAACAAGCCCACGAACTTCACAATTACATTAATCAGTAAGCCAACAGTTGCGAGCACAACGAAGATCTGGCCGATCTCTAACCAGCTGTTGAGCCTGATCTCGGTTTCGATGAAGCCGGCCTTGGAGATGCCCTTGGATTCGTCTACGGAGGCGGCGTCGCCGGGGAACCGGCCGGTGTTATACCACTCTTCTAGCAGATCGTCTTTTTCACGCCAGCGCGCGAGCAGCCAATGCTCGAATTCCTTGGCGTCCGTGAGTGGGATGTCGGCGATGGAAAATCGTCGCCAGTGCATGTTGACGCACTTGGGTGGGCGGCCTTGTAAGTAGGTTGAGCGGATCGTGAAGTATTCGGGAGCGAATCCGCCTTTACTGTTTTGTTGGATGCGTTTGGTTAGTATGGAGGTTGGGGGTTACGGTCAGAAAAGGGGGGCAGGCTTACGGAGTTCCTTCGTATGCAATGGTGCAGTCGTAGACCCAGTCTACAGTGCCTTGTAGTTGCTGGAGGCAGAAGAATAGTCCTGTACTTCGCGGCAGGAGTAGGTGCCTGGTCGGTGCGATACCCTGCTTCTCGGCCCAGCGTGTGCTTCCTTTAATGGTGTTGCGAGATAAATTGGTGCCCTCGGGGAAGATCAGAAGCCACATTGGGTCAAAACCGGCTGATCCGGACAAGGGACCACTATGTCTTGTTTTCAACTTCTCCAGGCGATGCTGCAGGCGTGGTTTGTCCGAAACCCATTTCCGAGCCATGAAGATGAATCCATAAAACATCATGCCAGTGCCCAGGAGTGGGACATACTTAAGGGATTCTTTCAAAATGATATAGATGTGCCCATGCATCTGACTAGTGTACGCCATCCACCAGAGATACAGCCATTCCGTGTAGACCTGGTGGTTTGCGACGTATACTAGTCTCTCTGGGAATTTCGTCTCCAGTGTGCCTTTGCTTGAGACACAGAATTGTCCTTTTAACTCTGGGTCCCAGCTCACCCGCACCTTTGTTGGAGCGAACCACCGGGTGCCCGCGGTTCCACAGATGCCAAATGACTGCTTCGTCAACGCCATCCATGCATAGTAGTAGTTTTTATTGTACCAGTATAGCGGGGCACCGATGAACTGGGTTGCATTGATGGAGAAGGCACAGCAGTTCAGCCACGTCATCAGCAATATCGCCCGACATATTTGTGACAAAGTCCCGTGCTTAACTTCTCCCGCTGGGTGGCCATGCTTTTTCAATAAAGGATCCAGGACGCCATTTGTCTCAGGGATACTGCTACCGTTGGAGGCATTGGTGGACTGTGAACTGCGCTTTCGTAAAGGTTCGTCGTTGGTGGTCCCCATTCTGGGGGGGTACGAGGGAAGCGACCTGTGGGTGAGAGATATGGGAGGACGCCAGTAAGGAGAGAAAAGGATGAATGGTAAATTATATATCAGGAGTGCCTCGGGGCCTGATTGTGGATCGTAGCAAAGGATGGGCTTTCGGGCTATATATTATCAGCCTGAGGCATCTGGTGGAGGCTGTACCAGGCACCAGGCTGCGGCGGAGTCAGGCACTAGCAGGACATATCAAAACTCAGAGTCGGGAAGAATACGAAGAACGAACAGCGACGAACTAGGAGAAGTCGTCAAGAAGAATGACTCATTGTCATGCTATAGAGGAGAGATAGATGGGGAAGTAGCAGTTTAAGATACAACATGAGTGTCTCGTGCACCCCATGTCTCCGGGCTTTCCACGGATCACGGTCAGATAATATACAATGTGCACAGACACGTCTGAGGGTCTATCTACCCCACGGACCAGGGTGGCGAGCTACGGAGGAGTAGTTTTATCGGATGAGCAGTCGGTTCCAGGAGGGACCGGCCAGCAGAACTCCGAGGAAGCCAATAAAATGCAAATTTGTGGGATCAGCTGAGGCAGCGAATCGCCGTCACGTGAATACTATTCATGCAGGAGCTATCCACGTGATTGCCACGTGATATCAAACTGAACATCAGGTCATCGATTTATCCTCGGTAGATCAATTGATCCAGTCGCATTGATTCATCTCTCCATTCTTTGTTCGCCTTGTCATAGAACATCTAGACTGTTTGTGTACATTACATGTATGAATATTGTGTCCCTTGTTACTGAGTTGAACTGAGTTTGGCGTCCTTGAGAAACTGCTTCCTCATTTCCGAACCTAGAACCTTCTTTGTCGTTCTGCATGGAGGAGCAACCCAATTAGGACGGCTTTCTTCATGACATCCTCTTCGATAGCCAGGAGCGCCCTGATTTCGCGACTGTCAACATTCAGTCGCCCTAGTCCGAGCTCGGTCGAGGCTCAGCGTCATTTTATCCTACGCTGGGCCGGACCACTTTGCAATGCAAATTCTTTTAAACCATCATCAAAACGTCGACCATTCTCTTCGACAACAATCACTCAATTAAAGAGAACGCTATTTGATGAACTGCCTGATCGCAAAGGCTTTCACCTCAAGCAAACACCAGCTAACGAGCTGCTCTGTCTTGAATGGGATCAGCCCCCTCGGAATATTTTGTTGATCAGGAAGAACTGCTCAGACGATGCCTCTGACGCACTCAAAGAGTTCATCAAGCATGTCACCTCCACCTATTTGGATGTCAACATCATCCTTGAGCCACATGTGTCAGCAGAAATAGGCCCCGACCTACCCGCTCGAACGTTCACAACATCGACTACGATCCCATCCACATCCCAACTTCATCAAAAGGTCGACCTGGTGGTTACCTTTGGTGGAGACGGGACAATATTGCACGCTGCGTCTTTGTTCGCCCTCTCAAACAAGGTGCCTCCCATCCTATCATTCAGCATGGGTACCTTGGGATTCTTGGGGGAGTGGAAGTTCGCCGAATACAAGAGAGCTTTCCGCGAGGTATATATGTCAGGATCTGCTTCTGAGCGCCATGCTGTTATTCAAAGTAAGGCTTCCCACGAATCGGAACCACACAGCCATTTCACAGGCTGGTCGTCTGTGCGAGGCAAGTCAATGGGATCAACAAGGAGTGCCAGAATTCTTGTACGACAGCGTCTAAAAGTTGGAGTGTTTGATGCTCAAGGCAACCGGTTGAGCAGCAATGGTGATATCTTGCATGACATGCATGCCATGAACGAGGTTATTCTCCACAGAGGACGAGATCCACATCTTGCTGTCGTCGATGTATTCGTCGGTGGCCGCTTCCTCACGGAAGCCGTCGCTGATGGTATGATCATTTCAACGCCCACCGGTAGCACAGCATACAGCCTCAGCAGCGGTGGTAGTATCATACATCCCCTGGTATCATCGCTTTTGCTCACACCAATTTGCCCAAGGAGTTTAAGCTTCAGGCCGTTGGTCCTACCTGCAACAACGCCCATCACGCTCAAATTGAGTGAAAAAAACAGAGGTCGAAAAGTCGATGTCAGCATTGATGGTGTCCGACGCACAGACGGCATAGATGTTGGTGCTGAGCTTCGCGTTTCTGGAGAGACAGTCAGAAGCGAAACCGGTACTCTCACTGGTGGGATCCCCTGCATCATGCGTAGAGCTAATGTTGGTGTTGATTCCGATGATGGCTGGGTCGGTGGGCTGAATGGATTACTCAAATTTAATTATCCATTTGGTGAGGAATCCTGAATGGCGCTGAGCCTTGACAAGTTTCAGAGTTGAAGGTTACGGGTTGCTTGAACTCAACTCAGCAAAGTAGTTGGAAGGTCCTAGTGGCTAACGGATTGTACTTGGTTAAATCTGCACCGCAAATCAACAGTCTTGTCAGAGACCAATTGCGCTATCGAGGCTGAGAATTCACAACACGCGCTAGAGGCAGTGGTGAGTGAATGCTAGCATCAATTTTGGCCATGCCACACACATTCAGTCTTACCTTTTCTCGCAACTACTCCCACATCGATATCAAAATCGAATCTTTGCGAACATTCAGATTGCAACACTTAAGCCAACAGTCTATTACACCAAGCAAAGCCTCCGCTACTCTACTCTACTTTCCTAGGTTTATTGAGTCCTGTTATCTAGCTAAGAGAGGCAGTTGATTCACGAGTGACTGAGCTGGACCGAACTCGCACGCCCACTCTACTCAAACTCGAACCTTCATCCATCCTTTTCTATCCAGAGGACTTCGCGATCTCCAGAAACAGGCCTACAGTCTTCACGCCATTTCCTGTCTCATATTCGTTGGACTTCACAACGCGGCCTCAATCTTTCGAGCCTCGAACCGAGCTGATTCACAGTGACCAAAGGTCTACACTGCGCACAGTCTCGTCAGCTTGATCGGCATTCTACATATCCTCCATCCCATATCACTCTCACAAACAGCAAGCTCTCGCAGGATTCAGCACGTTACGATTCTCGGTTTCCTTGATATCATACCCTCCCTCGAATTGCTAAGGCCTTCCACATTCAACTTTGAAGAGGCTTTATCAGATGAGCTTAGTTACTACCTTGCATCAATACTCAAATTCTTTGGACTAAATTGTCTCTTTTCTATCCTGATCTCATACAAACCAACCCACGAGGGTCGAACACCCTAGGACAAAACTTCACCGAAGCCGATATATCAGCTCGCAATTCAACGCAGAAACCGGACTCCTTCCAGGAAATCACTGTCTTCACACGCACGGATGTCCTTCATTGCCTCTGTTTGCTGCAATTCGAACTCGCACAGCTTCAGATATCTTGCAATTCAAGCAAATAACTGTTATCGTTTCATATCACAACACGTGACTCGCAGGCGTCTTTAAACGCCGCGATCCTAAATATAACAAAAACACCTTTTCAGCTCAGGAGAATCGCTAGCGCTTCTTCTCGTAGGGCGCGAGTTCAGAAACATCAAGGCTGTTCGTCTGCTCTTTGTGCAACGTCGGCCTTAAAGGGAGCAACCGTTCATATTCGTATCCCCTACCTCTCAGTCTGAATCTCCACATCGACAAGACCAAATGGCTCTCATTCTATATCCACAGAGCGTCATCAATCAACTCACCAAGGCCTGCGACATCAATTATGTTGGCACAATCCAAACCTTTCCTAGAGTTCCACAGATAATGGTCAATGCTCCAACACAAACGAATTATCCAGCCTACAACGTGGGATACAACATTAACGACCCACCCGCAACAGTCGCACAACTGATTCCCCCTGCACCAGCTGATGGTGCTTCTGGTGCTCATCCATACGTTATGCTCTCAGAGCAGAATTTGCATCCACTTCTTTTCCAGATTGAGCCGTACCCCGAAATCGGAACTCCTGTCCCGGCACTCGTTGACATCCAAACAAATCAGCCTGTCTTTGGTAGATCTTCTTCTAGACAACTTCGGTTCTTCTCTTTCCTTCCACGCTGGGTCGATGTTAATGTTACCGGAGAACTCATGGAATTATGGTTTCGTCTTGACCCGCGCTTGCAATTGACAGACATCACCGATCGTGTCAACGTTCCTGCGGACCAGAAGATCCCCAATCCCAATGCGTTCAACATGAGACGAAATCGCTTTCGAACTCTGATCTCGGTCCCTGTATCCGCACAGGGCATCGCAAGCCGACCTACAAGAGGAGCCGTCGAAGCAATTGGCATTATGACCAGAGAACAAATCCTCCTCAACACCGTGATGATGATAGATTTTCCCAATGGAAGACTTTTGAAGCCCATCATCAGATTCGACAAAATTACTGGATACGTTGACTCCGGTCTTCCCATGGACCACTACATCAGTGGCTTCCCTGGTGTCATCCCGGTGCCTTCCCATAGACATTCCGTGGTTTTGTCTCTTAGGAGACGCCTTCAAGAACTCGCGTGCCTAAAGGGACTTGGAAATCTGGCCACCAACTATCTACAGTTAGCAGACGTCGACCTGCCATCATGGTGGAGCGGGGCGGGGCCGCGTCTCATCACAGAGATAGACGGACTCACGCACGACTCGTTTGTTGACGGCGTCCTGGGCTATCAACCTGTCGTGGGGGCGGCTCTGGCTCCTGTGGGGGCGGCACGGCCCAGTCGCCGGCCTGGTGCGCGTGGTGGTGTTGGTTCTGGTGGTGTTGGGCGTGCTCGCCGCCAAGGAGAGTGAGGGGAACGGGGGAGGAGAGAGGGAGAGAAGGTGATGATGAAGACGACGACGATGACAATAAAGCTGCTACAGCAACAGGAACAGGAACAGCAGAAAAAGCGTGCTGGCTTGTAGTGTCGGTTAACGCAGCATGCGTTTCGGGGGTGCTTGGGCTTGGGCTTGGGCTTGGGCTTGGGCTTTTCATAGACGTGAGAAAATGACAATGTCTTCAGAAAACTCCAGTGGTGAAAGCGTTTTACAGTGCTTCATCTAACTCGCATGCCTATAGAATTGTGATATCCGACTGGCTGAGCTGTATGTGGGCGCCCGACCCAGCTAGATGGGATGAAAACTGCAATCGGCTGCTTTAGGAAAAGTAGCTAATTATTACAAAGTATTATGCAGTTTGTACTGGGCTGTTTGCTCCTCTTCCACAGATTTAATTTGCTGTTAGCCAACTGATGGTATGACACAAATTACGACATTTGCTCTCCTGCGTATGTCGGGCCAACTCAGTGAACATGTCAGACCGTAAAGCGACAATGGATCAGACATATAGGTAGTTAGAGACCGCAACTCCTGCCAAGTAGTAGCCTGATCATGTGACACGATGTCGCATCGTAGCAACCTAACAAATGGCGGTTCCAAGGGGCAACGGAGCGTGTCTAGAGCAAACCTCAGGTGAGCCTGAAGCAAGTAGAATGTATATAATCCAGGAAGATAGCTGACCGTGGGAGAATTTCACAGAGAGGACATCATGAAGGCCAAGAAAAGCTTCCACACTGTCGATATTTCTTGACAGCCTAGAGGCCTCCTTATGCCATCGCATAGAGAACGGACCACTGTCATCTTCGAAATTTTCTCGACTCCGTAAATGGGGCCACATGTCCAGGTCCAATGGCAAGTTTATCGACGACGGAGAGCCGCTAATTCTGGACATCATCCACCAGGATGACCCAGCTCTCATCCACAAATGGCGGAAATATAAGTGCGCGGCGCGCAGTTCCATGCTTGCGAGGACTGCTTACCCTCGTCGCGCGCGAGACCGCTATCACGCAGCAGCGCAGTAAACAACAATGACTGAACACGGCGATATTCACGGGTCACGACAAATAGCCAGCTGACCGCGTCAGTGAGCCCATTCGTCTGGATTCTTTGCGCGTGACTCTAGGAGAGGCAGTGCCGTTGTCAATGACAACAAGCTGGGGCAGTTCCTGTGCTTGCACCACGGATTTACAGTACCTTGACTGCCTCGAACGTCTGTCTTCTGTACATACACACCTGTGAGTTCTCCTTGGTTAGATTTATTTTCACCGAAACACGTATTATTTGCGTGCTTGCTTGCATCTTTTCAAATATCATATACTTTGCTTCGCACGCCCATCCACCACTTTGCGTGACATATCCACAGTGCTTGATACAGTCACATCAGCTGCAAGTGATTTGACACAAACTCTCTTTGGTCATCAGAGACTTACTCCTTTCGAGCACACGATCCTTCAAAGTCGCAGCAATGGATTCTGGAGGGCAGACATATGCTGGGTCTTACGCGCAAGATCTCCCCTTTAACGCAGCGGGGGCTCCAGGGGAAAGCGCTGAGACTGCGATCGCAATTGGTGATGGTGGCTATGAGAATCAGACGATAGTTAGATTTCCTCAGCAGCAACAGCGTGGGTACTGTCCATTTCCGTCATAGTCAAGGGGTTCGCTGACGTGAAGACAGCAGTCCCACAAAATCAGATCGGCAGGTCCCAGCCGTTCATCACCGTTCAGCAAGTCCAAGAAGCCTACTCCAGGATCGCACCAGAAGATCGGGGGCTTTATGACTGGGTGATGGCGTCGGATCTGACACCGATAGTGGTTTCCCAGCAGCCAGATCCGAGGGTACCTGGTGGAATGAGGCACTTCATCCGAGTAACAACCTTCGGCAGCGAAACACACTTCGCTTACTTCGGAAACGACCCTGCGATCTGGCAACGTTTGTTGCGGGACTCCCACCTGCCGGGTGGGCCTCGATACGTTGCGCCGATTCCTCCAATGCTGGTCGCATCACAACAAAATGCGTCTATGATGCACGGCTGGGCTGATGCCGCGCCAATGGCAGGCAGAGCAGAAGTTGCACAGCCAGCATCCGTACCGCAGGGTGCACCCATGAGACAGTCAATACCCATATCACAGCTCGCACCTATGCCACAGCGAGTGCCCCCAGCACAGCTCATACCCATGAGACAACCAGCACAGATGGCGCCAATGGAACAGCCAGCAGGCCCGGCTCCGGTTCCAGCTTCATTTTCCGCTCCAGTTGATGTCCATGCTGTGTCGCTACCACCCTATGTTCCCATCAGAGAACGCGAGGCACTTTCCCATCCATGGCAAGACACAACGATCCATGCACCATATGATCCAAGTGCTAATTTTTATGCCAACCGGGGGCCAAGGCAGCCAGGACTTGTGCCTCCTGCTCAGCCTATCCCAACGGAAACCCAAAATGCAAGCTACCCAGCATATGCGCACATACCCAACTGGATTCGTGATGAGCTGAGGAAGGGGCGATGGGAGTTATAAGGAATCGCTGGGGGTTCCCGTTTCTGCATGCCGTCCGATACGGAGAAGGACATTAACACGCTGGCTGCTGTTGTCAGGGATCTCAAGCCATCGCTGCAGGGAGTTCGAAGGCCAGCCGTGCGTTGTGCAAACACACTATCAATGCGCTGAAGGCTGGATTGGAAAGGCGGGACTAGAAGCACTCTGGAATTCGTAGCTGTATAGAGCCTGCTTAGTAGGAAAGCATAAAATCAACGTCAAAGTGCAAACATCGAAAATGTTCTCATAGCTTCAAGGCAACACCACGTGCGAGTATGCACTCCCTGTCGATGGGAATATCACCAATTGGTCACTTGCAATCAAACTAGGTTGGTAAAGAAACAGCAGCACATGTGGCCCGATGCCTCAACCTCGCTGAACCTGCCGCTATCAGTTGTCAGGAACTATCAGAGATCGGTAGGCCAATTCTCTGTTATTGTTTTGGTGTTGATTTTCTCTCACTCGTCCAGGTGGGCTCATTCATCCTGACAGGTGATGAGGATTGCTGAATACACTCTATGGTGATTCCAAAATGACAATAGGAGGCTCAATATAGCTCAATTTTGGTTTGTCAGATGCTTCTTCGGTGAATGCAGAAATGTTGTTGTTCGAAAGAAATTCACTTGCGCTCACCGATCTGTCGGACCACTTGGTTCGGGGTCCAGTTACCTGTTCGATCTTCGCACTTCCTGGCGTTAACGCTCTGATGGACATCGCCGTTCAGGCTTCAACGCTCCACACCATGGCTGGACATTTAAAGAGCGACCGCATGGCACCTGTTCAGGTCTCGATGCTGTCAACAACACAACACCTCTGTTCAACCACCAAATCTGAAACTGAGAATAATACCGTCTCAAAGGCAACTGAGAAACTCGTTATCACAAAAGAGACTCTTCCAGATCAGTCTCAAGGCCTTAAAACACTCTCAGACACCCTCATTTCATCTTTGAGAATCCCCTTATCACCCAGACTGACAAAGGACCTCAACTTAACCGAATTCTCTCTGCTTGACCAGACAGAAGCACAGCAGTCCAATTCGTGTGAGCTTCTAGCGCAGAGGACTTCCTACCGTTCAGGGTTGAGAGTAGGTCTTTGGATACATAGGACTTGGAAATCAAAATCAGTTCCTCCCTTGATTCAAAGCTTTCAAAATTCCAAGGTAAGCCGTCGAAGCTCGCATATCATCCCCATACTCATAACTTTGGGCAGACAAAACGCCAGTCTCGATCCTACAAAATGTCAGCAACTCACAGCGGTTCCGAATCTATGTCTTTCTCTGATGCATCATCTGTCGGCCCCAAGAAGAACGCTTGTGAAACATCCGAAACCGGCTCTGGAAAATCAGACAGTCAGTCTATTGGATCCCGTCTCAGCTTGGACGATGATTTTGAAGAAGAACTCAAGCAATATGCTGCCGCAATCTCCAGCGATGAAGAAGGGAGCAGCAAGAACAAAGGCAACAACAATTGCACGGATGACGAAGGCCAGCGCAATCCTAACAAGAACAATGAGGAGGATTCTGACAGTTCAACAACCACCGTCAGCAGTCTCTCTTCTTATGAGTTCCGACTCAAAAGCAAGAGGATTCGCACCGAAAATATGACCGTTGCTGAGGTAGATCCCCCATTACAGTCCCTATTGATTCGAGTAATGCTAATATATTTAACTTCTAGATGCGGGCAGCCATGGAGGCAGATCTAGAGGATGAACCAATCGATCGAAGTGAGTGGAAGCCACGAAAATCGATCATGGAGCGGGTGGCAAGGGGACGACAGAAGGAGGAGAAGGCCGCCGAGAGAGCATCCCGAAGAGTTGCTCGGGCGGCGGCCCGGAAGCAAACGGAGTCGAAGACGAAGGTGGAGAGATGGGCACCATATTAGGTGTGAGAGGCTGCTTGAATGAGAATTAATAGCCCCAAATCAATAACCCGGTAGTGAGAGCATTGTGGTTGGCGTCGATAAAGTCAAAGAGTCGATGAATTGAACAGATGAAAACCAGTGTCAAATTTCGAATTAGCGCTCTCGGCGGACACGTGATTGAATGGTGCCTTTGACACTGGTAGTCGCCCGTTCCTTGTGATACCGAGAGACTCCCCATTTGATATACCGTTGACCTCAATCAACTCCCACCTCAGTTGACTTAAGAACGTCTTTTTGCAGGAGTGTGTCCTGGCCATTTGCAGCCCCTGCGTCTAGGTTCCCGTTGTTCCCACTCCTAAGCATCGACCTATAGCACATCTCCTAGCTTCGTCTCAATTTCCACCCCTTTCAGTGTCTGGAAAACGACACAATATCGTTCACTCAATTCTATGAGCTTCTCGACCTTAGATCGGTCCTCTTCGTCAACTTCCAACTGGACGATGAGTCTAATTTTCTTAAAACCCACGGGCACTGGGTTGCCGTCAGGATCCTTCACACCCATTGTCCCTCGAAAATCTAGGTCTCCTTCTGTGGTAATCGTGCCACCCTTCAACGGTATCCCAAGGCTGGTAGCGACAGCACGCACAGTCACTCCGAAACAAGCCACCAGAGACTCGAGGAGCATGTCTCCTGAGCACAGCTCGCCCGACGCATCGAACCCCTCACCCCCAGCTGCCTGATGCAACCCTGCAACTTTCCGAGCAGCCGCACCGGTGGACAAAGAACATGTCAAGCTTGTTGAGGTAGGGTCAAGGCTTCCAGATGATGAAAGCGTAACCAGCGCTGACGAAGGCTCCGTTCGATACTTGTCCTTAAGAGGCTTTTGCTTCGCCCGCAGCGTAGTTGCAGCTTCTGAAGCTGCAGTGGACATGTTGGAGGCACCTTTCCTGCAGTAAAACCTTGGTTGATCGTCTTCGGACAATTTTCAGAATTCCAGTTGCTATTTAAGCTGGGAGGTCAACAAGTTAGGAGTGGAAAGTAACAATGCCCTAGTATTTAAATGGAAACAGGCACAACCTCGTATTTGTCAAGGGGTGTCATTGATTTTCAATTTTCTCAATTTTCCCGATCCCCGAACTCGACATAATCAACTTACCCCTCATTACCGAGGAAGTGGGGGCCTAAGTAGGAAGTTCCATTAGACCGTCCATAAGCGTCAACTTCCTGTCTGGATCAAACTGAATGGTTGTTCTCTGATCTCAGACTAAGTTCCTTCATCGTAAAACCCAAGACTCGTCAGACCTTGTGAAAACACTTATACGCAATATTCAGTCAGTTTTGACGGAATCAAATTCGACCAAGTCCTTTTGTTGATTGATTGACGTCATTTGTGCCGAGCCTGGCTCACTAGGTGGCCCACCTGAGTTCCACATGATTTATGAGCCTCTCACTACTCCGGAGAGATAGTCTTGCAAAGCGGATTAGGTCAGAACATGCTGTGAGGTTCGAAAGACCCGTACGACATATAGATTTGTTTCTGCAATGAAAAGAAAGGCGGACCGCGAAACGCTAACACCACTCGTTCGTATGCCCATGCAATCTCAGGAGTGGTTCAACGAACCATGCCTTGTTTCTCCCAGATGTGCAGCGGCTTGCGTATCTCCTCAGATATCAGGCCGTTTCGCATCATGCTGGTGAATGGATCGTCGGTCCCTACGGCGGCGGGCTGGTCCCCCCAGGCGAGGCGCTCTGAGAAGTCACGTTTCCGAATCAACGGCTCCCCCGGTGCGCCAACCGCAATTCCCAGCTCACCATCGCTGCCACCGTTCTCGTCGGTCAGCTCCCACATGAGGGAATAATGCAGCACGCATTCGTTGTCTGGGTAATACTGTATGTTCTCCAGCTTCATCTTTATGTCTGACTCACGCAACTCGCGGCCATTGAGTCCGCTGGGAGTAGCGGCTCTGAATTGTTCTACCGCATTGGCTTTGATTTCAATGGTTCGAGCCGCGAGGCATGCGGAGAGTTGGGAGTCCCAGAAGCCTTCCTTGCGGTTGCAGATGCGGAGGAGATGGAGAGCCCTGTCTCGTACGGGGAGGTGAGTGACGCGCGTAGCGATCACGAAAAGACATGGGACCACGCCGAGGGACATGGAGAATGTTGGGACTAGTGTCCTGTCTAATGAGAGAGCCCTCGCTTCCGGTGAGATAGATCGAGATGGACTGTTTTTCCGGGACCCTGCAAAAGGATCACCTCGATCTGAAGAGTCGGTCACCACTAGAAACTCCTCGACGAGGTCGAGAACCTGTTGCATCGACGGTAAATATTGCTCAAAAGCGTCCATATCTCCTGCATGTTCCACCATAACGATATACATAGTGAGGAGGATTCGATGAATGTCCAAAAGCAGTGCCGAGGGGGTCTTCCCAAGGGAGGGATCTGTCCGCGCTTCTGTCATAGCCTTGCAGGCCTGTTCGCAGTAGGCGAGAGCCCTCGCAAGTTCCTGGTGTTTCGCTTGCATTTCCACCTCTCTTTCAGGCGTCATGTTGCCAGATGTAGCAAGTCTCTCTCCTTTCTCATAGAAGGCAAAGAATGCAGATGTGTTGTATTCCACGTGAGTCAATGCTTCTTCATTGCTGTGAAAGATCTGAGGGGCATTCCATTCAAGGGTTTCCATTACTGGACGTTCCCCTTGGAAGTTCCAGTCCCCAATTTCCAAAATCTGCCTCCAAAATGAGAAAAAGAACCGAGTGAGGTCAGATCCCGAGATGTACATCTTGTGGCCGCTTGTTCGCAATTTGGAAAGGGGATCTTGCTGCAACTCCGCCATGATCTTAATGCCACTAACTGCATGACTGAATGCTGAGTGATAATGACCTTGTAGAGACTCAAACATCGAGAATAAGCCGCATGTGATGAGGGAACAATCCAATGAATGCTCTCCTCTGCTCTCGTTTATGCGCACAACATCTCGGATCGCCCGTCCGTAATGATTCAAGGCAAAATTGTACGTATTGCTATACGTGTTGGGTGACATTCGGCCAGATTGGGTGAAATGTTCGTGCATGGTACTTACTGCCACAAGGGCGTGCTTGACTGAAGGTTCATGATGAATGACTGGAAGAACGCCATTCAGCCAGAACACTGGCTGGAGAGCACCCGACAGCTCCCAAGCAGCGCGTTCCTGAAAGTAGGATAGCGCACGACGTTCGGCATGGTCAAGATCTGGGTATCGGGAGAGAATAGAAGGAGGCGATGGGGTTCGAGAAAATGGTGTATTGGCACCAGTGTTTTGTTTCGAGGGTACAGCGTTCGTCGAAGTGCCTCCGGTGTTGCTATACACAACAAATTTTAGAGGGGTTCCGGAACCTGAGCCTGGCGTGCTGCTTCTGGCATATCCCTCACATGCGCGACCGCCTTTGATGCAACGCTGGCATTCGGGTTGACCCTCGTCACATTTGACTCGTCTTCTTCTGTGACGTGGATATCAGCGTTGTGCGATAACCGGCAAAGAAATGCGGGGCACATTGGTGTGAATGGTTGCCAACCCTCAAGAGCGGCTAGGGGATGGGAGACAAGAAGCAAAGCACGACTCACTTGCATGTAAAACACCCTGTTCGGACCTTCTCTGTCCCAATGCGGATCATCCTCCTTAACTTAAGGTTTTACGAGCGAGCGGGCGGGCCGCGGTTTCTTCCAACTAATTCGAAGATATTGGTCGGTTTATTGTCCGGGATGGGGTAGAACAGTTGAACACAGTACTTGTGGCGCAAGGGCCAGCAAGATCTGTACCGGGTATCCGCACCAGGTGCGTCTAGCGATGCTGCTGCTTTTGGTTGTGATCTCGAACGGAAGGGTTCCCACAGTCTAAAAGTTCACTGTCTTCGTGCATAAAGATTGTAATAATATAAAAAGCCGAGGAGATTGCGCGCGTTTAATGGCCCCCATTAGGGGATTAATAGCAGATGGCTATGTCTGCCTCATCGCACACAAAATCAGGAGGAATTTGTTCGAATTCGACTCACACAGCAATTCGCCTGTGTCTGTGGCATTGCACATTCTTGAAATTCGGTCAGAAGCATGCCGTGAGGGGCTATTGGCGATCTTGTTGGATTTCGGGATAGCCATCGCACTGGTAGCCCAAGATGCTTATTTACTCATGGCTTGGAACGAAGCCTCCTTTGTCGTTCCATTGATAGCTATGCCCTAACCATTTCCGGTTAGCCTGTACGAGATGACACGCTAAGCCATTTCTGGTTCCAGGCTAGGGGTTGGGCTAATTCTCGAGTCGACCGAAGAACGGGATGTTGCAGGACGAGTAAGTGAAAGACTCCTGGAGCAATGTGGCACTGCTCCCCTTTTTGAGATTTGTATCAAAAATGTCTTCGTCACTGCATTCTCCGTGAATGGAAAATATGATTGGAACACACTCGGGTATTTCAGTACGGCCTAGGTGTTGCGGCTCAAAAATAATTTCTAAGTCAACCGGCAAGGCTGACATCCCGTTCTGGTTCTGCTGCAGGGGAGCTGTTTTCTTCCTCTTTTGTTGATGGTTATCTTCAAATTAGAGTAAACTGAAGCTAACACGTCGGACTGCATCTATATAATCACCAGCAACCGGAAATTGTTGTTCCATCCTTTACATTGGATGTGCGAATACTTTCCCTTCACTCAATTAGAGAGATTATTAGAAACCCCTCTGGTAGTTACGGGCTTGTCAAGACACCAACAATCCCTCCTCGATCTATTGATTCCCGTGGGGAGTACGGAGTACTTAGCACTTATATCTGCATCTAGCTTCGAACTTGACACATCCATCAGGCTGACTTTGTAACAACATGCTTGTTTCTGAGGCAGAAGATCAGGATTGGGAATAGGTTCCACACGATTCTACCGACGAGCTGGCTGACCATGTTGTGAATCCAAGATCTCCCCACGGTTGCAGACTAAGTGAGAGCTCGGGGGAGCAGGAGTGGGTTTTATAATGATTATATCTTCCGCAATCAGTGGCCTTTAGAGGGACACATGAGCTACTGATTGTAGGAGAAATCTGTTCATGCCCAATTATTATTGTCTGCGTAGCCTAAGGTGGTCGTCGCGTTGTGTTGTCACGTCATCTTGCATTATTTGAGAGATCGATGTTGCGACACTCCGACACTCCGTAATCCGTGCTCGATTCGTAATCATTGGTGAAGGAGCAAAGGTGTTCATGAGAAGGGTCTACGTCGACACTCCAACAGGAGATAAACCATGAGTTACCAGTGGTAACCGGGTATCATTTCCTGGGCGTAGCCGACTCTGGCCAGGCACCCGCGTTCAAGCGGTTGGAAGCCGACCGTCCTTCGTAATTGAATCTCGCAACGAGGCGGTGCGACACGCTACTCAGTACCAGGCGGAGAGAGCTTTGCGCAGAGCGCGCTCTTCCAATAAGCATAGCCCAGCCATGCTAAAGGTATGTAGGGGGCCTGAAGGCTGATCAAACAACTATGCCCTCTTTGCGTCTGGTGTTTACGAGCTTGGCTTCCGAAGCGGCTTCTCACGGGCAGAATCATGGGGGTGTAATGATAAGTCAGCAACGGAGTACCTCCTCTCGTTCGCTTAAATCCCCACTTTATCGCACATTCAAGGTATATGATTGGTCCTTGAGTCTGAATGTCTCGTAAGGACTAACCGCATTAAGCGAGCTTATACTCGGTATATCTGCACTTGGTCGGCGCCATCGTCAACCAAGCCCTGCGACTCGTAAAAAAAATCAAAACGATCTAGGAACAGGGAGCGATACAGAAGTAAACGAAAGCTTAACCAGCTCATTGAACGTGCCGATGCTGCTGCTATGCTGCCTCAGCCTCCTCTTTGATACTGTTTCAGGCAGCATAATTTCGTCTGCAGTGATGGGTTGATTATACGAACCGGCTTCGTGGTGTCCCTGCCCAAATAGCCTTGGGAGGCAAGTATATCAATACCCATGAGTCCCCCATGATTCTCAACCGTCACTCACAACAGTACCAACCATTTCTCCAATTCAATCATTATTGATAGACGACCGGCAAGGCTGGCACACCTCCAACCCAATCGATTCAGGGCATTACTCCAACCGCCATCAAAATGAAGATTCAATGCGAAGCCTCCGACGCGCCCGACGCCCTCTGGGTATACTGCCCTTCGTTTGCCGCAGCCATTTTGTTCAGCGTGCTGTTCGGCTTAACGACATCCGGCCACATCGTGCAAGCATTCGTTTATCACAAACGCTTTGCCTTCGTGCTGATAATGGGCGGGATATGGGAGTGTGGAGGCTACATTGCTCGCACATTGTCCGTGATGCATCAGAAAAACACGGCAATTTACACCGTGCAACAACTGCTGATCCTTCTCGCACCTCTCTGGATCAACGCGTATATTTACATGCTGCTAGGCCGCATAATACATTTCTTCCTGGAGGACGACCGAGTCTTCGGCATCCGTGCCCGACGTATCACAAAGGTCTTTGTGTGGTTCGATATCATCGCGTTCCTTGTCCAAGCCACTGGAGGCTTGATGGTGACACCTGATGCCTCGCCCAAGACACAGAAGCTTGGTCTGAACATCTACACCAGCGGTGTTGGCGTTCAGTTGTTTTTCCTGACTATTTTTACCGCTCTCGGCGTGGGATTTCAGCGAAGACTCAAGCAGCAGTCACGATCACCTATGACCAACGATTGTGACTCCGACTCCGACCCGGAACTTCAACTTCGCTCACGATCTGGACTCCAAATGCCCAGTCCCGCCCTGGCCAGGCGTATGTTGATCCTACTGTACCTGGTGATGGTGTTAGTCATCATCCGAAACATTTATCGCCTTGTTGAATTTGCAACTGGCATCGACTCTCCACTTGTGAAGAGTGAATGGTATAATTACGTGTGGGACGCAACTCCAATGTTCCTTGCTCTTCTCATGCTCAATATTGAATATCCTGGCAAAATTTTGCAGGGTCCCAGAGCCGATTTCAGGCAGGAGGACAAGGATATCAAGATGGTCAAGAAGGAAAAGAAGGCTGAGAAGAAGAGACAAAAGCAGGAGCGCAAGCAGGGACATAGCGCCAAATATGCTGGTCTGGAGAACCAAGCTTGAGGTATCGGAGGCGCTGTGTTCGCACAGACCACATATTCGCCATGGACGCCTTACTCGTTATCGCAGCCAGTTATTATGGCGCTGGCATGGTGGTGATGAAGAAAATTGTACATTTAAAGGATGGATAGCATGAGCATGGTGTTGATGAAAAGTTGATTGGCATTTGATAGCGGGATGACAATAGAAGGTATAATAGACAAGATGAACGCTTTTCAATTCCTTTTTTCCCAAAACTTTCGTTTATTTGCACGTTACAAGAGCTCTTAGATGCGAGATCCAATAGGGTCGATGAATTCCATGAGAAGCGTTCACACCCACTGCTGCATTCAAATTCCAGACTGAAGCTCGCCGTCAAGCTTGAGGAGCTTTTATGTCTATCTGTGCCATGCCAGTCATTGTTTTGGGAGTCTTGAATAGCGTTGTGTCGTTGTGAGTGCCACTGACAGTTAGAGTTACATGGAGAACATCGCGGAACGAAGTCGTTTTTGAAACAGGGTCCTTTAGCATGGAAGCCGAAGCTTGTTCAGAGTGTACTGGATGTTCGATTTGAAAGGGCAAATCCACGTGCTTGATTTGCCACCGTTTTTCAAGGTTCGAAGTTAGCGATACTTGATAGAAGGGAGTGTCTGCGACGCTCAAATAAAGCTTCAAAGGATTCGGATTAGAATAATAATGATACTGTTGTCCATTTTACCCACTTCAGGTCTGGTCTTGGACCTGATATTTCACCTTGTGTCTACCAAAACGCCGTTGCCGCTCATAGCAATGTACACAAATAGATCAGAATACGCTGATGTAATTGCCTATCCTCTCCTTTTGATTTTGAGCAATGCACTCAGCAATCCAGGTGATGTTTCGGATTTCCTATGATAATATTAGAACATAAGTTAATTCAGATGATGGGAGGAAGTAATTACCTGCTCTCGTAGCTTGACCCAGGCATATATTACTGCATGGGTGAATTGCTGAGTGAAGACGAGCTTGGACAATTCCATTTCTTTCTGGTAGAAGAGGTCTTCAAGAGACTTGGACTCTCCACCTAGGCCACCGGACATGTTGCCACCGCCAACACCACCGCTCTGGTTCAGCCCAACCTCATCGAAGAATCGTTTGTAGTCTCCAACACCACTGACTGCAAGTCCGACACCTTCCAGGTCTTCAGCTCTGGAGAGCATCAGCATTCCCTCAGGATAAAGCTTTCCGAATTCAGGATACAACTTCCTCCGCTGCTCCTTGTTGAGTTCGGTACCAAACGAATTAATAGTAATGTTGATTGCTCGGCGGTCAGCTTCAAATTCGAGGATTTCTGACATGATTTCCCCAGTTGGGGTCATCGCCATCTCAGGGTCATTGTTTACGAAGTGGTGGAAATCTTCCAGGTAATTCTTGTAAAGTGTATTACGCACAATTTCGATGTTGAGCTCGTCCAGATCTTGGTGGCTTAGACTGCCTTTGAAGTATGGGGCAAGAGGAGTCTCGATCAAGACCGAGTTGTACAACTCTTCGATATTGGTGGCCACACAGAGCACTGGCATTGTCTCAAACCAGCCCAAAGGATGGCATCTTTCTAGCAGCTCCTTAGTATCTCGTTCGTGCAAGGTCCCCGTGATGAGAAGGGCAACGTTGTCAATCATGTAGGAATATGTGAGGTACTCCATGAACTTCAATAGTGAGCCAGTCGCTTGTCCCTGTAAGTATCTGAAGTCTGCCACGAGTTTTTCGGTGGTCTTGCTGGCGAGGGCAGACGTGGAGGGATTGGGGGGAAGCGTAGATAGAGCATCGCCGTATGCAGGACCAAGTTGGAGTTTCACATCGTCAATGGTTTCACACTGAATGAGCTGAGGTCTCGTTAGCATGCACTCCATGGGAAGTCTTTCAGAGGAGACATACACTACTATAATTCGAGCCTGTCAACAAGCTATTACGGTAACCGCGCACAATGCCTTCGAGGTAACCACCGTTGACATTGAACAAGAGCCCTAAAAGGCGATGTTAGTGATGAGGTGGTATAGATGTGGGATGAAGTGTATACCCTCCATGTTGACGGACCAAAGGTGTGCGTTTGATGGTGAGGAAAGGGCTGGAGCAAATTCAGGCTTCTAGGGCGTCTTAGCACTTCTTGCAGTCATTCATCGATGGGAGAAGTTGAAGGTGCTGAGTTGGAGCGCAGGCAGGCGAATAGATCTACCGGAGCTGCGACTATGATGCTCGAATCTGGCCGAGTAAGGATGGCCTCTCCGCCGCCTTGGGAAGAGGAGTCACGTGGAAAACATCTTAGGTACATACCACGTGACCTAACCTTCAAGTCTTGGCAATTGCGGGTCCAGAATTTGCAGCTGCAATTTTTTGGAGAATCACCGAAACTTCTAAAGTCCCAGTGCCAATCGTTCGAGTTCTTTTTTGCAGAGAGAATTCGTCGCTATTGTCGGCGGGGGAGTATTCCTACTATCGTATATCTCTTACATCTCATCATTTTGTGCGCTATTGCGCATCTTTTCCCCAACATGACGCTCCTCGTCCTCACTGAAACCTCGGCGGGCTATGCGCTTCTCAAAGCAAAAGACAAAAAACTACTCAAGCGAGATGATCTTGCTTCGGACCTTACCGGTGTCGAAAATGTTACCTCTGCGCTTAAGCTGAAGGAATTTCAGAAGTTCGACAGTGCGGCTGCTGCTTTAGAAGAAGCTGCTGCCATCGTGGAGGGAAAGGTCACACCCAAGCTCTCCTCATTACTTAATACCCTCAAAGATGAAAAGAAAATCTCCTTAGCCGTTGCAGATCCAAAGTTAGGAAATGCGATCGGAAAGCTCCCTGGCCTGGACATCAAAGCAGTTGCGGACTCCACCACCGCCGACCTCTACCGCGCCATTCGGGAGCATCTACCGTCCCTGATACCTGGCTTGCTACCAGACGATATGAAAACAATGTCTTTGGGTCTTTCACATTCGCTAGCAAGACACAAATTGAAATTCTCCCCGGACAAAATCGATGTCATGATTGTACAGGCTATCGGACTCCTAGACGATCTAGACAAAGAGCTCAACACATACGCGATGAGGGTCAAGGAGTGGTACGGGTGGCATTTCCCTGAAATGGCTAAAATACTGAACGACAATCTCGCATATGCAAAAGTGGTATTGAAAATGGGCATGCGGACAAATTGGGAGTCTAGTGACTTGGCTGAAATCCTACCGGAGGAGATAGAAGCAGCCGTGAAAGCGGCTGCGGATCGATCCATGGGTACCGAAATCACTGAGGAGGATCTTGAGAACATCCAAAGTCTTGCCGAGCAAGTGGTCCAATTCACCGAATACCGAACCCAACTAGCAAGCTACCTCTCTGCACGAATGACCGCGATTGCACCCAACCTGACTGCCCTCGTCGGTGATCTAGTCGGCGCACGACTAATCGCTCACGCAGGTAGTTTGATGAATCTTTCCAAGAGCCCTGCTAGTACCATTCAAATCCTTGGAGCTGAGAAGGCTTTGTTCCGTGCCCTCAAAACTAAACACGATACACCCAAATATGGTCTTCTTTACCACGCCTCACTTATTGGTCAAGCATCTGGCAAGAATAAAGGCAAGATGGCTCGAGTGTTGGCCGCCAAGGCTGCTTTGGGCCTCAGAGTAGATGCCTTGCAAGACTGGGGCGAGGACGAAGCTGATATCCCTGAAGATGAAAAAGCCGCGCTAGGTCTGGGAGCACGAGCACATCTCGAACGAAAACTTGCCGCCCTGGAAGGGAAACCCTTCAAGCCCAGAGGCGTGGGTATCGCACCAAATGGCGTATCTGCTACGCAGCAGCCAAAATGGGAGATCAAAGAAGCCCGAAAGTACAATCCGGATGCTGATGGACTTGCCGGCGATGAGGCCCCTGCTAAGAAAGAGAAAAGACCAAAGAAAGATAAGCTCATTGAGGAAATCTCAGATGTGAAGATGGGGGATGGACAGCTGAGTGACGAAGAGGCGGAATCCCAACCAGATGAACCAATTGACTCTGATGAGGCTACCGCCATTGAACCAACAAGTGCAAATGGCGTTAATGGCATCTCCAAGAAAGCCACAAAAGACAAAAAACACGCCGAGAAAGCCGCTAAGAAGGCCGAGAAGAAATCGAGTAAGGAGGAGAAGTCATCGAAGAAGCAACGCAGCGTCGAAGAGCTGGCCGCACTTGCTGGTCTCAGCGTCACGAGATACGAGAGAAAGCTCGAGCGTGGAGAGATTGTTTTTTCGGAGGATGGCACGCCGACTTCTGTATCCAAGAAGGAGATCAAGAAAGAGAAGAAGAAGGCAGCGAAAGCTGAAGCCAATGGAGATGTCGAGGGCAGCAAGAAGCGCAAGCGGATAGAGGAAGATACCGAGGCTATCAAGTCGGAGAAAAAGAAGAAGCGGAAAGAGAAGGCATAGGCATAGCCACCTGTTATGTTCTTGGTCCATCTTCACGCTTTCTGATCTTTCTTGCATGGCGCCTGGGTGGGAGTTTTTGGTGGGGTAAAGGGGAACAGCAGTCATGTCCTGGAAAATTGTACAATTTCGGCGATGAGTAGAGAGGGTACTCATCATTGGCCTGCTTCGTACACGAGCACAGTATTGCTAGTCAGTCAGATGCTAGTAATTCACAATTATGAAGTTCTGTAGTGTTGTATCTGGCCATTGGTTCTTGTATCCATTCGCGATGTGATTTACCCCATGTCTATGCTCCTGCACCAATGAAGCTAGCAACAGCGAGTCCGGGGCTTTACTGTCCTTGGTGTCGGAAATATTTACGATAGAGGACTCGGCCTCGTAGGGGGTTGGCAGAAGATGGCCACTGCAGCGACAAGCCACAATACTCAATCGAAAGACTAGTTGAGTCGGTGTGAGAGCCTTTTCTCAAACTATTGATTGAGTTTTGCAAGATCAGGCATGCCTCCAAGATGTTCAGCCTCGTTTGAAGGCCATCTGTTCACAAACGCTACTGCAAGTCAAGGCATAGCTTATGCCTTGTCTGGATCGAGGAGCCAATACCACATCTATTGTTAGAGGACTCAAGCTTTTCAATTCCAGACAGGTTATTCTGCCCTAACGCAGCATCAGCGATAGCAAAAATTGACACAAATCAATCAGTCCCATGTATTGAAAAGAGTTGGCGTCGTCCCTGCAGTGAGGCTCAAGTCATGATGCGAAAACGGAAGGATTGCCGACATCCGCGGGAATGTTGGTGACCGCCCGGAAGCGGGGAAGTTGGCTTCTGTTGGCAGTATAATTTCTTCGTGCAGTGCGCAGTGTCGTGTGAAGTTCGTTGACGATATCAATGCCCAGGACCAAGTTATAATGTACAATAGCTGCTGCTCGGGGCAAAAAGTTTATACCTGAAGTAGAGATCTGACTCTTCTGGCATTGTCTGTCTCCCGGTATTTCTGTCCACCAGTACCGCACAATTTTGATTCGCCAGCAGTTCACAATGACGGTCAGTTCTGCACCCACCAAAGCATCTCGATCAGACTGTTGTACTAAACAAGCCAGGTGCTCGATCCTCAGGCAGCGTTGATGACCACAGCAGAAGTCCATCAATTCCTGAGTAGTCGCCCGCCTCGCCCCAAGCAGAAGAAGATCGGGACGTACCAGCCTGTGAATCTAAATAACTACAACGTCGTTCGGGATGATGTACGTGACATCTTGGCTGTCGGCCAGACATTCCTGCACCAAATGCTGATATGTGAACTCCTTAGTTTCAACACTACGTTACCACGACGGTACCCTACACCGTCTCCATGCCAGAAGCCTTCATAAAGAATGTCGTACCCCAACTCCGCCGAGTTGGCTTGACCAAGACTGAGGCTTTGATGCTGATCAATCTGGGTGTCGGCATACAAAGGAACGGAAACCAGCAGAAATCTGATGATGCATCTTCCCCGTCAATCAATGGAAATGGAGAGGAACTAGGCGAGGAGACAGCGGAAGCGGAACAAGAGCAGGATGATCGCCAATTGTTATCACTTGCGGTCGAAGAGCTCGAGGAGAGGTTCCCTGGGGAAGAAGGCGAGGCCATGGTTGACAACATCCTACAGATCATGAAGGATGCTTATAAAGAAAGAAGGCCTTCCAACGGCGACCAACATTTTACGACTGCGAATGGAACATCACCCGCATGAATATTCCATCTACCAGCCGGTACCACCACTTGCAGACACGTCATCCGTGCCAAGTGCTGACTTTGAGCCAACCGTTCGAAGTTCCAATGTGCACAAATGAGAAGCGTGGCAATGGGGAGTACAGTATTGTCAGGATCAAATTCCGTCAGATAACGCTGACACACACCCAACAACCCCTCGAATCCCACAGTTACATGGGTAGCTGCATGTGATAAGTTGCACTTGTCAGGCTGTTCCTTACCACAGCGAGAATGATCGGTTCCAGAATCTATGATTCTTTGGCCTTCAGCGGTAGTCCGGATGCTGGCCACAGTTGAGATTTCGATGGGGGAACCGAGATTACGATCGTGGAGTTGCGTGAATACATACAGACCTAGGTACTCCCCACGGAGTACGGAGTACTTGGTGATGCCAATGATGTACAAGGCAATCACGTGGTTGAAGAGGGCAGAGTTACATGTGAGGGCTAAAAATACTTTGTACTTCGGGTATGTATCTTGCACGAAGTTCCTGTAACCTCGTACGGCGTACGGATACCTTGGTGCAAATCTCAAGATTGAAGGATGTCAGTCGAAAGAAGACTATGAAAATTCAAAACTTAGATCAGTTTGGCCCCGTTGGCCGCCCAGAATAAGCACGAAGGATGAACATGCAACGCCCGTGCGCTGGCCGAAAAAGCACGGTTTTCAGCCCCAACTGTGGGTACTCGTCTAAGGCAAACTCCAGGGCAGCGCAATGAGTCAAATAAAGTCAGTGCCCCTTTTGCCTCGCAAGGAACCAGAGAGCTCAGGACTTCCTCGCTACTCCAAATCAATTCAACGCGAAGGAACATTTAAGTTGGTGATGGGAATCTTATTGCGTTTAAACCCTGAACTGCCCAGTCTCATGATATGCACCTCTCCTGGGAAGCCAGATCTCAACTCGAAATATTCGACTGTGAGATCTCAATCATGTTTGCTTAGGCAATTATGTCCGGGCGCAAGTCTCTTCGCTGTTGGGGAAATCATACAAGACTGTCAGTATCCGTGCTGTGGTGACCCAAAGCATCCGTACGGAGTACTGAATACCTATCAGTCAGGCGATCAGCCAGGGCTTCCAGCATTATATAATCTTAAACACACCCAAGCTACCCCTGTCACTCGGCCCTCACCCAGTCAGCGCCTTTTGTAATCTCCACAATTCAGTTTCAAAATGGTGGAACACTCTCGCCTGAGGACCATCCTGACCCTGCTTTAGCGCTTCAGCCGCAGAAATTTACCAGGCCCTTTCTCGGACTAGCAGATCAAGGGGATCATCAGTGATTGGTGGATGATGCGTCCCTAAGCCTTACGAATCCGTCAATTTTCTATCAACCAGTTGGAATAGAGTCCATGAGAACTTCTCTGGGTAGGAGGCATTGAGGGCAAGCCATCTCGTAAGGCTAAAAGGGGGTCCACGGCGGGAAGCAATGTGGCACCTCGTTCTCGATCATCAGCCCCAGCGTTTTGCCTTTCGATACGGGTACAAACCGCCCCCTTCTTGGACCAGCTGAGGAGACCTCTTGGGCCAGACTCTAACGGTTCAGAGGTCCAGAGAAGGGTCTTTGGGTGCATTGAACAGTGAGTACGAGGTCTTCTTAATTGCCTCCCGAAATTGTGCCTTGGGAGACGTTCTGATGCTATACGGTCTTCCCCAGAAGTAAAACGTAATCCTCAATCCATCTCGTGTTCATTACTATTCTTGCCCTTAAATACAAAGAACCGTCCCACCCTCATTTGATCTTACTTTTCTTCGACTCTCTTTCGCTTCGCCAACCGCTACAATTATACATCCTATTCTCCATTTCTCACACTCATTCTCCAAAACACAATGGCTCAGCAATACGGTCAACCTCAACAGTACGGGCAGGGCCCACAATACCCACAAGGCCAGCAAATGCCTCCTCAGGCTGAGAAGCAACAAGCCAGTGCTTACGCACATGCCCACGGCGCACAAGGAAAATGGTCTTTCGGTCTCTTTGACTGCTGCTCTCCATTCGGCACTTGTGCGTACAGATATCTGTACCTCATGTTCCCAACAAATCCCGCTGACTTTATTCATCCAGGCTGTCTAGCAACATGGTGTCCGTGTATCCTGTACCAGAAGAACCACGATCTTGAGCGTGGTGACACGGACTCAAGTGGCTGTGGTGGACAGGTAAGCAGATTATCCCCGCTGATCCTGTGCCTTGGGCCGCCCTGACCTAACTAACATATCTTCAAAAATAGTGCTTCGCCTGGTACTGCCTGGCATGTATCGGTGGGTCGTGTATCTTGCAATGCATCAACCGAACATCAATGCGTGAGAAGCACGGCATCGAAGGCAGCAGCTTTGGCGACTGCTGCGTGTCGACCTGGTGCGGTTGCTGTGCTCTCGTCCAAGAGAACAAGGAAATCCATGTTCGGACGTCCGGCATGAACCCCAAGACCAAGCAGCCCTATTCCAGCCCCGGCCAGATGACCTACCCATAAATCTCATTCAGATTTCATGTGTAGGATATAAGGGTTTTATGTGGAGGGAGCGTTGTTGTCACTTGTCCCTTTGTCGTTTCTGGAACAGACTGGTGTTTATCTAAAAGGTTATCGGCTATGAAGGGCAGATTGTTCGAAATCGAATCGAGTTAATCGTCGACGTCGCTCAACGCCAACTGTGGGTTATATGGATGGACATGTGGCAAGGCATTGTCCGGCTTTGACTGACCATTGCACTGTCAATCAAGGTCTCTTTTTTTTCTAGGTTGCCATTCAATAGAAACATTGCTTGCTACCATCCTTGATGTTTGTCCACGATCCGGGTTGGTTTGACTGAAGACGACCCGTGCCCTGCAACTAATCTTCACTCTTCTGGAACTTCACTGTGCAGGCTCACTTTGTTGCCTCGTTCCATTCAATCAGCTCTCATCCTACCCTCATCTTTCGTCAAACCTTGTTTCTCTCTCACTCTTTTCTCATCTATCGAACCCTCACGCTTTGCACTCCATGCCATCAAGCCTTTTTGACAACCCTACCTTCGAACCGACACTCCTCACTATCACTGAACTCGTGTGACAGCACATGATGGCCAGCAACGCTGGCGGAGACTTCTCGTGGCATGCGCCCAAGGTCGATCGTGGTACGGATGTTGTTGCAGTATTGGTTGGGCCCGACAAAACCAAATTCAGCCTGCACAAGAATCTCATCTGTGCCTGCTCCCCTTTCTTCAAACGCGCCTTCGAAGGGGACTTTGCTGAGGCTAAGTCCCAGCAAATGGAGTTACCTGAGGAGATGCCAGACCTATTCAAGTTTCTCTCCGAGTGGCTTTATATGCCATCCTGGAGAACTACAATGCCGATAAATCTGCTAGGAACTGGGCAGAGGAAAGAAACCTTTTGGATATCGTTATACCACATGGGCGATCGGTTGATAATTCCTGGAATCCGACTACTGGCATTGAAACTTTTCGCTGAAAGCTTCGATAGTAAGGTGGACAATGTGCCAGATTCAGAGACAATCGCCTACCTGTCCACGCCGGATAAACACCAAGTCTTTCGCGACTACATCGTCAGGCATGTTGCTTGGTGGATATCGAGTTCAGGTGATTGGAAGAAGTGGACCTTCAGCTGCAAGAGTGGGAGTTGGTTTTCTCACGATTTGGCAGTGGAACTGGCATCACGGTTTCGTCAGGGCCACCGGATTCAAGTTCCGAACCACCCTTGCGGGTTCCTCGATATAGTCGCAAGCACCGGCGGTATAGACATGCTAAAGTTGAAAGCGGAAGCTCGTGCCGCAGACACTGAGACATCAGGCAAGAGTTCAGCCTCAGTTGGTACGTTCGCTGCGGCTTGGTAGAAGGGCCGATATTCGTCTTGAGTCAACCAAAACCCTTCAGGTTCCGCTCCAGAACCCATCGGGGTCGGCATTCCTTCGCTACAGGAGATACGAGCAACGTCCTCCAGGGTGACAAGCGCTTTGACTTGAACGACCATAGTGTGTGAAAGAAAGTACACAAAAGTTGTGAATGCCTACTGAACACGGACCACTGCCCAGGAATCACTACTGGAAGGCTTGAGGTGGACCCTCGTGAGCATCCGATGGAGGATGGAAAAATGGAGAATACGCAGTTGAGTCAGGAAAGAGTGCTATCAGAACTGCACTCCATTTTCGATCATGCTTCCAGAAGGCATGGAAATCCATGAGCGATGCAGGATCGGAAGACCGAAATCATGAATCGAGGAATCGAAAATAAATCCAGCTTTTCTGCAATGCCTAGCATTCCATTGTTGCTGAACTGTTCGTCACCAGTCTTTCCGCAAGGCTCTGTTCCAATTTGTTAGTATTTTCCAGACCATCACTTGCTGGTAGGATGTTCTATACATTGGGACTGCCTCAAAATACTGGTATATACATGTAGACATTGAATTGGGTATGACTGTGGCGTATCGTGACTTCCTAACGCGCTTCGCCACCTTCCCAAACTGGTGGCAGGCAGATTAGTAAAGAAGAAGAATTGTAGCGTTCTGATTCACCGATAGGATTTTGCAGTTGCAAGCCTTTCCGATACCTTCGACTGTTGTCCTTTTGTAGCTTCGATTCTTAAAGCCTTCTTCGCCTGGATCTATTCCAAATGACGGACCCTTTTTTCTGTCCAGATCGCGGACTTTGCACGCGTCCTAGCGTCACCCGTGGAGCCCAAATTGCGCGAGTTTTTGTCGGCCCTGAAAAGAAAGAGTTCGCCATTCACAAGAATCTGCTTGTTGCGGCTTCCGATTTCTTCCACAAAGCTCTCAATCGCCCGTTCACCGAAGGCAGCAGCCAAGAGGTATCTCTACCAGAACACGACGCTGAAGTCTTCGAGTTGTTTTGCGACTGGTTGTACGCTCACACATGGGTTGGACTGATCGCCGACAGTCGAGCGCTTTCTACCATCAAGCAGTCAGTGCCAGACGACATGTGCTGGCTGAAAGTATTCCAATTGGCCGACAGTCTCCTTATCCCAGGTCTCCAGCTAGACGCTTACAATTGCATCATTTCTCTTTTCAGCCAACATCCGAATGACACCGTCGACAGAAGTCCTTCCCCGAAAAGTGTTCGAATGCCCAGCAGAGGCTTTCTCTCCTTACTGTTCGATGGGGCATACCCTCTAGCGCTGCAAATGCATGTTGTTGAACATGTTGTTTACTTCCTTCCGAAATCCGCCAACGAAGCTGCGTGGGTAGCGAACTTCACTGTGGACGACCGGTACGGAACCGAAATTGCTCTGGGGATTGTTCGAAGCCATCTCAAGCAGCCGTTCTTACATCCCTCTCAAAGAGAGTCTTTTGCAGAAGACCACGGGCTGGATCTCTTAGAATGGGCGGAGGAAGCAACCGCAGCAAATGAGGAACCTAACAATGTGAAAGAGGTGCCAATGCGTACGTTTCTAATCATTTTCTGAAGACTTGGACTGACACGGAAATAGCTTTGACGACATTGACGAAGCATCCAACTGTGGCCCAAGAGAAAACGCCCACGAGACGCCGTATAGCCTGGAGTCCAATGGAAGTTCCTTTTCCTCCGCCCAGTCCACCCAGTCCACCCAGTCCTCGGGTTTTACGGTTTTAGTCGCATGTGCGTCCACTCACCTTTCACAAGTCGTGGGAATTCCTTGGACCTATTGAAAAATGGAGAGTCCTATCCGTCGACTCTAGCTGCTGAGGTTTCTAATTGGTATCGACACCTGGAAACGTTTTGGACTGCACTTTAATATGTTCAACAACTGGTTCGCGAAGCAAGAAGGCAGTACTGGGTGTTTGGAGGTCCATGCTTGGACCCGAGAAGTCAATTCTCTTACATGGTTATCAGTCCTTAGATAGTATTCTGGAACACACTCTGTGTACCTGTGGTATCTATGCAGGACACCCGCCAACCAAGCTTAGAGATGGATCCGTGCAAGTACCGAAGGTATCATCAGGAGAACCCATGTGTATGTAGTATTGGAAGGTTGGTTGAGACTGGAGAATTAGATACTCCATAAATCATATTATTAAATGGGGACCTCCGAGAATCGGGACTTGGGGAATGAGGACACCAGCCATACTAGACCGAATTCAGCTTATCGCGTCAACGTGACTCTTATCTGTATTTCCACTGCTGTCACCGTCGCTCCCGCCCTCAACTCGCACTCTGGAACTGCCACCTCCCCTCCGCTCAATCACACCCGGCAATAAGCATCTATTGACTCTTCGCTCCTTATATCTAATTTAGCCATCATGGGAAACTCATTATCCTCGTCTTCTAAACCGTCCGACCAGACCCAGGGTGACGTTGAGAAGATCCTCATTCAGCAACTCCAGAATCTCCGCACTGGCCGGGAAATCAGGCAACGAGAAGTCGACCATGAATATGTCCAGGTCGAAACCGAGAAGGGAATCCCTCATACCTATTCCACAGACCCAACCCTCTCCGTGAAGACGGCTGAAGCATGGGAGAAGGAATTGCTTTCCGACCCGAAGAACCGCTTCGCCCTCAATGCTCTCCTCTCTAATGACATTCGTAATGTCGTCGCTAACAAGGTTGCTACACTGTCGGATACCCAGACCTTCAATGTCAAGATTCCCTTCGAAGGCTCACCTGTGACAAATCAGAGATCTTCTGGAAGATGTTGGCTGTTCGCGACCACCAATGTTCTTAGGGTGCCTATCATGAAGAAATACAATCTAAAAGAATTTGAGCTCAGCCAAGCATACCTCTTCTTCTGGGACAAGCTGGAGAAGGCAAACTGGTTCCTTGAACAGATTATCGATACTGCGGACCAAGATCTAGACAGCCGGCTGATCCAGGAACTCCTCGGCGCCCCTGTGAACGATGGTGGTCAATGGGACATGGCTGCAAACTTGGTTACAAAATATGGATTGGTATGATCTCCAAACTGTCTGGATTGACTGTCACTAACTTGACCGTCCAGGTTCCTCAAAAGCTATATCCCGACTCGTACAACGCCATGAATTCAGGCGCACTTAACTCGATACTGACCACCAAGCTACGGGAAGATGCCCTTGCGCTCCGAGCGCTCATGAACAAACCTTCTGTCAAGAAATCCTCCATCATTGCCACAAAGGCCAAATTCATACAAGAAGTCCATCTTGTCATCACGCTCCTGCTCGGGCCGCCACCTAAACCCGACGCAAAATTCACTTGGGAATTCTACGATGCCAACGAGAAGTACTACTGCTTGTCCAAGACACCACTTGAACTTGCGAAGGACATCTCTAGCCCAAGCGTTGTTCGGTCTCTCAATGCTAACGTCAGTGAATTATTCAGTCTTGTCAACGATCCTCGAAATAAATACAACCAACTCCTGACAGTCAACCGTCTTGGCAATGTCATCGGTGGTCGACCCATCACATACATTAATGTTGATATGGATACCATCAAGAAAGCCACAATAGCAATGCTTCGTGCTGGCCTACCCGTCTTCTTCGGCAGTGATGTGGGCAAATTCTCCAACTCGTCCTCCGGCATTATGGATACAGCGCTGTACGACTACAGCCTCGCATTCAATATTCAACTGGGTATGAGCAAATCCCAACGCTTAAAGGCTCGCGAATCGGCGATGACCCACGCTATGGTTCTGACGGCCGTGCAAATCGAAAATGGTAAACCTGTCCGCTGGCGTGTTCAAAACTCGTGGGGTGAGAGTGCCGGAGAGAAGGGCTTTTTCGTCATGACAGATAAGTGGATGGATGAATTTGTTTACCAGGTCGTTGTTGACCCGGGCTTCGTCAGTAAGGAGATTAGAGATATCCTCAAGTCTGAGCCTCTCGAGCTACCACTTTGGGATCCTATGGGTGCCTTGGCATAAGACTATTTCTATAAGAACAGTATATGGACACGGTATGGCGGTAAAGAGATGAGGTTGTTAGCGATCTGCTTGGATATGGCATTTAGACGAAGGTCTACTCCCCGCCTGTTATTTTATTGTTAGCACTCGCTTGAAGTGATTATGGATATGATTTCGCAAATGCCTAGCTTTCAAGTTAACGAACTGCTTCTAGTCACTTGGATCTACACGCTTTTCAAGGCGGATAGCACAGAGTTGTGAGGGCATAGGGGTTTGAAGAGGCTGATCTCCCCTGACTATGGTATTACATCACATCGAAGCCCACCCAGAAATGGGACCTGGCCATAGGTAGAGTCAGAACTCAGGTGAATGAATGCTAAGAAAGGAACCCACTTGTTTTCAGCCACGCAACTTGCTAGTCGGTTCTTTGAGTCTCGATCCCAAACACATTGTGCCGTGCAAACAAGCCAATATTGCCAAGTTTTAGGAGAAACGTCAACTGAAATACCTCATCAGGAAGGAATTCTCGCCCTTTCTCTTTCGCTGGACTCTTAATATTGCTGGATCGCTTGATTTTTATCGGCTCGAATCGCCGTCAATTTTTCATGGGTAGAGATATCTGCACCAAATTTGGAAAATGCCATCCGGGGGCCCCCAATACAGATACCGCGACGAAGTTCGCGAGACCATCAAACTCCAGCTCGGAGCCGGCGTTCCAGGCAATGTCATCGCGCATTACAACAAATTTTCAAAAGCCTTCGTATCTAGGATGAACACTGAGCGGAAAATACACCCAGAGGTACTGGCGGCATGTCGAAGGAAGAAGGGGCCGAAATCACGGATTTCACCCGAAGCAAATGCGGCCTTGGCCAAGTTCATGGAGGAGAATCCAAAGGCGTTTCGGAGCGAGGCTGTCGATTTTTTGAGGGGCAATTTCAACATCGAAGTCAGTGAGTCGACGGTCAGCAGAGCGATGAAACGAGTGAGACTCGCTCGTAAGGGCCTAAGTACTGGTGTTGATCAACAAGTTGGTGTTGATGATGAAACGGCCGCAGATGAGAGCGAGCGAGCAGAGGATACTTGAAAATGGTCTCTGAGAGCCTATTTGAACAACAATAACCTCGGCCGTAATTTCTGATGCTACGAGGACTCAATGCCCAAGACCCGGTAAGCAATGAACATTGCACATGCTGGGAAGACACTTATTGACATGTTCAACGATCAAGCCTAGCCCTTCAACGCTAGAGGCAAATACATGGCAGGTTTGCCTAAAGACTTGGAACCGAATGCATGTTCGGCGATCACAAGCTAGGATCAACATGAACGATGGAAGCCATCGATGTCAGAGCACTGCCAGGAAGCGGGGTTGTCTAAACTAGAAAAGGTCTACGGAGTACAGTCTCCCCCTCTACTCCCAAATCGCATCTACTGGAGAAAAGAATCTTCGAATGTCGTCTTTAGAGAAATCCATGTATGACTTCTAAATGGCAGAGGCGTTGATGGGGCAAGCAGCGAGCCGTCTCAGGAACCCGAACACCTCGAACCTCTAGAATGCGGGTGTTGATGGTGGTCACTTAGCGAGATAAGACCTCTTTCTCGGTATATATCCTCGAGTCATAATACTCCAGACGGTCCCTCTACACCACTGAACCAAACTTGACCCATTAGCGTCACGCGGCCAACAGCCACGGCGTGAATTGATAAAGACTACGACCACACCCAACCAGGTGCTGTGTATATAGAAACGGCAAAAGACTAGGAGTACAATCTAGGAGACCATCGAGTTCGTCCAAAGTCCCCTAGACACACTCAACTGCTGCAACGCTGGCTTTCTAATGTATCCTAGAGGGTTCGAGAAGGCTCGCTAGCTGAACAGGAGGTCGTTTTACGAGTCGGGACGGGCACCGATATCTAATGCGCCCTTCCTCAACAGCTCACATGGCCCCGTGCCGACTGGGAGGCGTCCTACAGAGTCTTTTGCGAGTAAGTGGAATCTGAAGATTCGAGTTGTCAACCAATGCTCGATACGGGCAACCCCCAGAGCGCCTTCAATGCGACTATTTGTGGGTGGTCTTAGTCCATGCGAATGGACGGAAGCCTTGGGAAGTCCGAGTGGTCAGGTTACAATATGTTTGTGGGATTCGTGTTTCAAAGTTGACCTTATAATAACACTCTGAGAGCTTCAATCTCCTTGAATTTCTCAATAGTCTAAGAGTGTCCTCCTCGAGGACCAACATTTTCCAACACAGAAGGCCATCCTCCGATCAAATCTACGTCAAGGTGCCGCAGACAATGGATATTCTTTGTCCAGTGGCGCTCGGATGAGGATTTTACTTTTCTCTTAAGCTGAAAACCCATTGTGCGCAGGTATCAATGTCTTGAAGAGACAAAAAGCGATTATTGCTGTTGAAACAATGTACCAAATGTACAAGGAGCTCGAGATAACGGTGAAGCATACCACATCGCACATCAGGCATTCTATAAATGCACCTGGGTTGTCGGCTGCAAAAACCTACCCTGCCAAAACCATATATCATCTTACCTTGCAGCGAGTACATAGGATCTAGCTACAAGAGAAGCCCCAATCCTTTGAGCTACAGCAAATCAAGACCTGGTCTTCAAGAACGTAACATGCGAGGGTTTGTCAAGATGAAGAAGAGGGAAGAAGTGATGTTGTTGCCATTGAGCATCTCTCCAACTGAATTCGATTTTGAGCTTGGAACATCGGTTAGTGGCCAGGTGAGCATGACGCAGGTGCCCTTCGCTAAAGAACAGACTTGCAAACGGACCAGTACTGACACTGTGGTGCAGGGCTTCGCCGATGGTGTTGAGAAGTCGTTCTGTATGGAATGGCAACTAAATCCATCGACGGGCGAGGAACGCGATGTCACTATTGTTGACGAAGGGGAACATACCGCGGATGGGAACGAGGATGAGCCCCGCCGCTCTATGAGGGTGTACAGTGACCTCGACATGGACGAGATTGCCGACCAGTCCCCACCGCCAGCAGTGCCATCAGCCCTGGTGAGTGACGAGAGGGAGCTTAGCCCAGAGGAGCGAAGAGCTCGGCGGCCAGTCCTCAAACTCGATACAAAGATGGCTGCTCTGCATGCGTTCATTGATCCCGACTGTGCGCTGATGTGGTCGTGGTCGCCGTCGGACAAAGAGTCATCAGAAGCGGTGATGTCCCCACATCAGAGTTCCATTGACAAGGTCACTGATAGCGTAGCGGCTGCAAAATCTATCTTGGATAGAGCGCTCAAATTCAACGCGGCGTTTGAGTGGTACAATATTCAACTACGTCTTTGTGGCGACTCTCCCAGCCCAGCGCGTGCGAATGCTCTCTGGGAAGAATTTCGCAAGCGAATTCTGCACGGCGATTGAATTATACGTTGTTTAATGGTGTCTTTGGGACTTTGAGACTTTGGTCGCTCAGACCGCTCTCCCAGCGCCCCCAAATTCCCCATCTCGAGCGAGGGAGGACGAGCGGGGTGAAGTAGTTCGATAAAGGAGGTTGAACCGAATACACTTGAAAAACTCGAAAATTCCGGGCGTGTTATGGATATGAGATAATAGTTTGACTAATATTTTGCACACTTGTTTCTCTTCTCGATGAATGTGACCGGCTTCGCAGGATGAGTTCCAAGCCTCAAAGACTGGCGGGATGGTTGCTTATTGAGTAGCAGATCAAAACACCAAAAGGCGAGCAAGGCCTTATTACATCCAAAGATGAATCATTGACTTAGTGTGCACTAGCGCACGGTTAGCATGATAGTAACTACTTATTACAGTCTAGCGCTGACTTAGCGTGTCATCTCGCTGGGGCTGTTCCCAAAATAGTGGGAGATTCCGATTCGCTGGTCCCGGACAATGATATTATCAAAGCGGAATTGAAACCGATCCGGTGGGGCATTTAGACCCTGATCTACGACCACTTACATAACACCATGATTGTCCTTTCTCCGTCAGCTTCTTTCGACTTTGCAGCTTCAAGTTGACCTTTTGTTTGCTCTCGTGCTGGGATGAAACGGGAGGAGCTGGGGTTGCTCGCAGGTGTGACTTGTCGAGTGTAGAGCTCTCGAAATAGCCAAGACTAATCACAATGGGCGTGGCCAACGAGGTTGTCGTCCAACAACCGGCGACTGAGCTCGAGCGCAACGAACAAAATGTCGAACTCTCGGTCGTTGAGCCTAGCCCTTCAGTCAGTGTTCCTCTGGAAAGCATCGACACCAATCCACATGGAAGCCGGCCTGCTTGCTTTGGCAGTCTTCTGCAGGAGGTTTTATTCGTCCTGACCACGACCGTAGCTGTGGGACAGAGCTCAATTTTCACAGGAGCCCTGCTGTGCATGACCAACTTCATCGGCAGAGACTTGAATATGACAGCTGCCGAGGTGACATGGCTGACCGCCGCACAGACTCTCGCTGCTGGCACGTTTCTTTTGTTTTTCGGCAGAGTCGCGGATTTGTTCGGAAGAAGAGCCCTCTTCTTGTGCTCTATTGGATTTTTCAGCATTTGCCTTCTCATCGCCGGATTTGCCACGAACGCGGTCTATATGGACATTTTCTGTGGGCTGGCGGGCTTGAGTTCAGCAGCATCGGTCCCACCGGCGATTGGAAAACTAGGCGCAGTGTACGATCAACCATGTCGCCGGAAGAACCGAGCATTTGCCTGCTTCAGTGCCGGGAATCCGGTCGGCTTCGTGCTGGGCTCGTTCATCGCAGGAGTGACGATGGAAGTCTCAACTTGGAGGGCGGCCTTTTGGGTTATGTCAGTCATGTATGCCTTCTTCTTTGTGGCGGCATGGTGGACCACACCACCAGACACCGAGCAACAGCTTGGAGGATTCAACCTTGACACTTTTGTCAAATTTGATGTCCTGGGAGCTCTGCTTGCCGTTGTGGGAGTCGCCATGTTCACAGCGGCGTTGACCATGGGTGGAGACACTAGCGGGGGTTGGGGTTCGTCTTATGTGATAGCCCTTCTTGTTGTGGGCGTGGTTCTGTCTGTTGGATTCGTCTATTGGCAGAGCGTCTTTCGATATCCTCTCATGCCACTCTCGGTGTGGCGAGATCGCAACTTCAGCTTGGTGGTGATTGTCCTATGCCTGGGGTTTTACGGGTTCTCTGGCAATATGTTCTGGGCATCGCTTGCATGGCAGCGGATTGAGGGATTGTCTCCGTTGATGAATGCGGTACGGCTACTACCGGCAGGAATCGGTGGAATCCTGGTCAATTTGGTGGCCGCTCTCATCATGCACCGAGTCAGCAACAAGTCAATTATGATCGTTGGAGCAGTGGCGAATGTGGTTTCGTGTGCATTGTACAGCGCCACATCTCGGAATATCTCCTACTGGGCATTGTTCTTTCCAGCACAATTGTTCGCTGTGCTCTCGCAGGATCTGGAATTCACGGTGACGAATATGTACGTAATGTCGAGTCTCCCATCGGAACAACAATCAGTGGCAGGGGGCCTGTTCAACACAGTGATCCGTTTGGGGGCAACTGTGGGAATTGGGATACAAACCAGTATCTACAACAGTGCCGGTGGAGAAGAGCATAACCGATGGAGGCCATATCAAGCAACGTTCTGGGTATCGCTGGTGGGAGGGGTGTTGGCATTGGGATTTGTACCATTTCTGACTATTGGTCGGCAGGGAAGTCGAAAGCATCAGGATTGAGTGGGACAGGTCCAGTACGAGTGGGGATTACTTCTTGTGTTGATAGAATATGGCAAGGATATACGAGGCATGCGAGGTAGGCACTTAGTCCTCGTACGACTAATACGATATTGCCCTTGTTGCTATTTCCGATGCATGAAGCGAAAAGACGCCACAAGTGCCAACAGTAACAACATGGACAACACACCCAACAGTGGCACCCATTGCCACGTCTGTTCTCGTCTCCAGACTCGGACGGTCTCGTTTGGTTTGATTTGATCCTTGATTGTGAATTCCCCGCCTTTTCTGCTTATTTGTATTGATTGCCTTGGCCGTGTTTTACGCGTCCATTTCCCAACCCCAAATGAAACAAACAACTTCAACATCACCCAACTCACTTTGTCACATTGGAAAGTAATTCATTCATTCCTGTTCTTATCCATAACTTGACCTGACCATAATTCTCGTCGGTACTGCGTGCTCAGACAAGATTGAATTGAGGCTGTGCATGACGAGTGTCCAGAACCGGCAGGCCCTCCCTTTTTCTTGACCCTGCAATAATTCCTCTTTGTTTCACATTTGCTGCCACACAACCCCAGCCAATCACCGACATCACCTGTTTCCATTCTCAAGCGAGCCTTGACTCCCGAACCCACCCCCAGGGGCCCTGGGCCTCTGCTTTGCTTCTATCGTTATCACAGATTCACAGGCATTGAACAGATTCTCTATTTTCGAACCCTGTTGACTATTACGGAGTTGTATTCTGTCCGATTTTCTTTCTCACTGCTGCTCCATATTGACTCTTGACATTGACACTCCACTGCGCCGACCATCTTCGCCGCCAAACCATCAGTCTCACCTCCCCTCTCCGCTGGCCATCCTCTTGACCCGCTGTGGCCTTCTTCGTTATGAACGATCGCCTGTCCCCCGGCGCAACCAGAATTCAACTTTCATCGAGTATTTCCAAGTCGCAAGCCCTCCCGAGAGCCATCGCCACCAAAGGTTACAATGTGGAGGAGAAATAACGACCCTGAGCCCCAGATGGGCTATCATGCTTATCCGGAGCCCACCATGGACGATCGCTACCTGGAGACAATCCATGAGGTCGAGTCTGTGTACAGTCGGAACAGTCGAAGGAGCAGTGTACATCAGGGTCTTCCAGAATTACCATTGTAACTCCCACAATCTACCCGTATCTCTTCATTTGCTGATGTCTTGCTTTCTGTGACAGTCGTGCTGTTCCACCAATGTACGAGCGTGATTCAGTCTACTCGAACGACCCTGTCTCCCCCGTTTCCTCACACTTCTACCAACAGCCTGCCACCAGCCGCAATATTCATAATGAAAGGCCCATATCTGAGCACGAAGCTGTGTCGCCTATAAGTAGCAAAGAGACACTGCATATTCATAACGATTCCAACGGCTCCCTGGTTTCTCCCATCGAGCCTAATTTCCCCTCTACAGCTCAACAATCACGGGCCGAGCCTCCAAAGCAGAGTCAAATCCCAAAAAGACTACCACTTCCCATTGCCACCAACCTGAAGCCCGAAGATGTGTCCATCAAGAAGCGCTGGTCACATAAAGCAACCAAAAGTGGTGAAACAAGATGGGATGCATATTCAGGTGAACCGACAGATGGTGAGAAAGGGAAACCCTCCGCGTACCGCTCCGGCGGGGGGCAACAAGAGCCACAATTTCCTCAATTAAAGGAGAGGACAAGGCAAATCCTAGCAGGACTCAAGGAACGGGAAGCCGTCAAGAAATCGACCTGGGCCAAATCGCCCCCTCCTCCAGATGATCCTCTAGATAATCCAGTAGAGCGGCCGGCCTGGAAAGGTGCGAGTGGAAGGACAGCGCTGGTCGAGCCTGTGAAGAACACTCCCAGTGCAAGAACAAAACCATTGTTACTACTTCAGCGCAAAAAGCCCGAACGAAATGTCGCCAGTCCCACTGCTGAGGAGACGCAAGAGCGCTCTGAGTCTCCGATGAGGTCTGCGCCAGCCGCTCAGTCTCCGATTGCAACCATAAGAACTGTTCCCTCTACAGACTCACTCAAGCCCGTTGCTCCCTTGAAAGGAAGAAATACGCCACGTGTACTATCACCAACCGAGCTCGACAGCAATACGCGAGCCCTTGAAAGCCCTTTTCAGAGCCCTGGACCTGCTCCACGAGCCATGTATGATGCTATGCCGAGTCCCGCACCAAGCGCGATCACCGTCCAGGAGTATGGTGCCGATAGCCCAACCCTTGGTTCAGTCGCTTCTTTCGACCCGAATCGGAGTCAAGAGTCTCTAAGTGAGGCGACCAAGCCGAAACAATTCCAACGCGAAGCGGAAACAGCCTCGAGTTGGAACACATACGCCACCAGTGAGGTGGATGACAATCAGGGTGCCCCTCAGAGTCCGATTTCGCGAGCACAACTCACCAGCAGTCCTGTACCCATGAACGACACCTCCAACGTGGCACCACCAATAATGCTTCGCAAGCGGGTTGCTGCAAATAACAGTGCGAGGAGTTACGATATGTACAACGGGGTTTCTCCATTTGGAAATATTGGTGTTCGCAAATCCAGTTCTAGCATCCTTCGCAAGGCGGTAGGTGCTGCGGACAAGGCCCGTTCTGCCAGTATGATGACTGCAAATTCCGCAACAAAGTCCCTTCCCCCCACACCTGTTGAGGCTTCAGCTGCAGACAAAGTCTCGACGCTTGAGGCTCGAATGGAGGACCTGGCCAGACGGAAGCGAAACACCAACAAGATTATTAATGAACTACGTGAGTCATTGAAGAAGTATGCCATCGTCTATGATGCGCGGAAGCGGAAGGAAGTTGACAAGATGATCATCAATCTGGGCCTGGAACTGCAAGAAATTACAAACGAAGAACACGAGACCGGATTGAGGCTTCACCGGGTGCAAAAACGGTTGGACAAGGAAGACTTCTACGAGCAACCTACTGGGTTATGGATCAAGAGAGTCACCACCTGAGGTCTTGGTCTCAACTAGAGTTTACATTTCTGGCGATAGACAAACTGACAGTCGCTCACGACCAACGAACTTTTCCCATTTTTTTGTCGTCCAATTCTCACAGCGAAGCCAAGCGACACAATGCAACGAAATTACAATGTATCAACAAGAACGAAGAGCAGTGCACCGTGCAAGGTTTTCTCTTTGCCCCTTTTACTTTTATTTGGAACCTAGTCTCTCAAGATTAGGATTTGACGAGCGAGGGCGTTGGAGGAATGTGTGTTGAACTAGCCCAAATTGGATAAAGTCTCGAATTGAAGGTGTGTCTTGGATGTGGCACGGCTTTTCTTTTTCTCTTTTTCAACCCCTTTTTTCATCTCGGATATACCAAGGCGAATGGAACACGCAGGATCTTACGATCTCTTAGTCAAAGAAATGGCCCTGGATGGATATTCTCTTGTGTGATAGTTGGTTTCGGTTGCTAGGAAGGTGATGTGAGCTCCATACAATGGCATAATCAATCAGACAATCAATCGAGGGTACATATTTTGGATCCTAAGCAATTGAACGAGCAGATAGATACTCTTTGGCTCGGAATACCTATACCTATCTGAGACGCACCACCATGATTGCTTCGATAGAACTATAATGATCCCCGTATGGAGTGGGTTTGTATGAGAGAGAATGAGGCACTCGGAACCTTCCGTGATAAGAGCTGAGTCAGCGGGGCACAAGGCTGACGCCAAGCCGCTCCTCCCCAGGCTCTCAAGCGGTGACTTTTGAGTTTGTCTGCGGTGAGGCTTTACTTTATCTTCTCCACCAACTTCTTCGACAACTACGCCTCGGCCTTGACAGATTGTCAATTTGTATACCTACAAACGCTCTACCCTCACATCCCCAGCAGTCAAACATGGGCGGCGCAAGTCGTGAAGGTACGTGGCGGCAAACCCTGTGCTCGAACTGTCGGCTGACGGGAAGAAATTAGGCGGCAAAGTCAAGCCATTGAAGGCACCAAAGAAGGAAAAGAAGGAAATGGATGATGATGAGATTGCATTCAAGGCCAAGCAGCAAGCCGGTACATAAATCCCCAAGACATACCTTTAAACAACTCCGTACCATCCGAGACTGACACAACTCTTCTCTGCAGATGCCAAAGCCCGAAAGGAAATGGCCGACAAAGCCAAGGGCAAAGGACCACTGAACGCCGGCCAGCAAGGCATCAAGAAGAGTGGAAAGAAATAGAAGCTGCATATTCCCATTTGCGTGCGCGTAGGTGCGGGCATTCGGAGTCTGAATAGATGTGGCTTATAATGAGATCTACGAAGCAATGGCGCAGAATTGGTTTGCTACAATCTGAATCTCGGGGGAACTGGCCTGATCTGAAAGACCGATTCTCAACTGAGCTGATGACCCTTTGCATGATCTTACGAGTCCTTTGCCGACCGATCGTATTCTTTTCCAGGCTTGATTGAATCTTTTGTTTGTTCCGTTTTGCTCTGCAGTGTTCCGTTCCGTTCTGCCTGCTTAAAGTATCCGACCAGCCAGTCTTGAGGGACTGATGAATACAGCCTCGCCACGATGTTTGTCGAAATACACATACCTAGGTACCTAGGTTCGTATACTTGCTACCGCCGTTTGAGATATTTAGCTACCAAAAGGCTCGATCTGTAATACATGTCGCATCCAGTACAGAGATGGATGGTTGGGTTGACCTGAGTTCAGGGTTGCTGATGATATCAATGGCTAGTATCACTGCTTGTTGAAGTTGGTGTTTGTTGCAGTTGCTGCTGAGGCTCCCGCTGCTTCCAACCTTGAATTCACTGTTTATTTCTTCACTCCACCGCGTTCTCATCTCTCCTGTCAACCACGATCCCACAACTTCGAACACAACACCACAACCTCCTCCTGCTTACTCTGACTTCCTACCGGACTCCTGCCGTTACTGAAGCCATCGTCCCTGCGCTTCGCTCGTCTCTCATGGACACCATGGAGGACTCTGCCCCTGAACGCCGTGAAGATCGCGGTCCAAAAATTCCAACAGCGAAATTGACCTCGTAAGAACCAAAGCCTTGCCCCTCTTCTACAACCAATCACTTTTGACTGACGCCATTCGATATTTTAGTCTGGAGGAATCTGCCCCGTTCATCTCCATCTTCCACAAGGCAAACAGAAACTCTGCTTCTCAATTGATTGAAGGCAGACTCTCTCGCGAGGTTGCCATGATCTTCTGCGACCGTATTCGTCACGAACTTATGGACAACAGCAGCAGCAAGTCTTTCACCGTCACCGGTATCGACGTCAAAGGCCTCAAATATGTTCTTGATTGGATCAAGGCGAGCGTGCATGAGAAGAAGACCGCTGACTTCCAGAAGGCTGGTTCACCTGGTCCCCTACTGTATTGCGAATTGAACTGTGCTAACCAACACTTCATCTTCCAGTTTGATCAAGAGGACCCAGATATCTTCCTCAAGTATCTCAACGCCATCATCGCAGCCAACTACCTTGGAATCCCCGCCCGTGACTTCGCCGACAATATGACGAAGGTCATGCTTGGTGTCGCACGCAACGTCCAGATGACCTGGGATCAAGTCGAGTACTTCCTCTATGATCCCGCCTTGGCAAGTTGCAGCGACCAAGTCCGCGGTGTCGCCACAGCCAGTATTTTCTATGCTTGGTGGCGTTGCAAGCTTACCGATGAGGATGCTCCCGCCGACATGGAATATCTATCCTACCTGCGTGACAATGATGAGAAGTTGGACCAAGACTTGCATGATTGGTGTGTGCGCAATAAAGAGGAAATTGAGAGAAAGCGAGCCGAGAAGAGAGCCAAGAGAGATCAAGAAGCTGCAGGTGCCGGTTATGGTGCTGGTGCCGATTATGGTGCTGGTGCCGATTATGGTGCTGGTGCCGATTATGGTGCTGGTGCCGATTATGGTGCTCCATCTGGCTTCCCTACTGCTGCCGATGTTGGCGGTGGATGGGAGATGGAAATTGAAAATACAGTGCCCGTGGCCACCGGTGGATGGGATAACCCTTCAAATGCTGACTCGGTCCAAACCAATGCAGGCTCGGACGATGTACCCATGAAGACCATAAGTACCCAGAGTGGCGACAAAGGTTGGGACTCTGGTATTGACATTGCAACCCGCGAGACGACCCCAGGTGCCAACGACGCAATTTCGACGATCGTAACTGAAGAAAGCACTCGAGCCATGGCCCACGCAGGTGCTGGAGGCGGTTTACCGACTTTCGAAAGTGACGCTGCCGCTGGTGGTGACTGGGCTGATGAGGTCAACCAACACGATCAGTACGCCAACCAACAGTGGTGAAATGGGGTGGTGCCAGGTGGTGTTGTGTTCTCTGTGATTGATCGAAGCATGCATGGAATGCTGTGTTACAGAAAACACACTGTCAAGGCCTACGTTTACCTTACCGACTGGATTGCTACTCTGAGACTATTCCCTTAGCTAATCATTTGCCCCAGAGGGACAAATGACACGAAGGAATGAGCCATGACTGCGATCTGAAAAGCTAGTCTCGAAGCTGGCCCTCAATAAGTCAGTGTAGTTCTCATCCATAATACTAGGTAGTCAGTGAACAACAATAAGACAAAACTTCATTCGACCTGCCGCCCCAGCTGACCAATGCACGTAGTTAGTAGTTGGATATACATGGGATTTGGGATGTGCCTCATTATGCTCTACTTGCGCATAATATTCGTATATTTTCCGCCCCTCACCCTTGGGCCCTGGTAATACAGTACAGCAGATGATATTCTTGTTGACACTGTTGTCTCCTCCCGTTTTTACTTCTTGGGAGTCAGGTGCTACGGCCCAGGCTCTCATAAAGCAGGCTTGATCTTCCACTCTCCCATAGGTTCAGTAAGAACCAATATGTACATGGCCTCAGCGGCGCCCTCCAGCGGCTCGCTCTCTCAACACAGAGAAAATTGAACATTACATTCGGAAACCCCCAAGAAAAAGTCAGATTTGTCTTCTCTCTGTGCAGAGTCCGAAATGTATTGTATCGTGCTCGGCAAACCCAAGCGACAGTACAGCCCTTTGTGGTTCTCGAGAACGTCATCATCATTCTTTGTCTCACCCCGGGCCCTTGTGATCATATGGCAGGCAGCTGCCAGCCTGTGGAAGGGTGGAAGAGAGATATGGAGAGGAGAGGGGGAGGGAGGGGAGGGGAGAACATGGATATTTATATTCTTGTTCTACTGAATAACTCAAGTTTTCTATGTACCTGGTATGAATCCTTTGATCTCGCGGATCGGTGGCTCGCTCCGAAAGGTAAATAACCAACCGCGACTGCGCAGATCATCCGTATGTACCAGCATCTCTGGAATTCTATAGAGGCAAAATATGCATCAGGAGCCTGGACGCGCCAAGCCATGCTCTGGATTGATTAGCGACAGCTCGGGAAAGTTTTACGACGTGGAGCAGGACTGGTGAGATGAATATGTATTGACTTCCAATCCCTTGTATGAGGGTGGCATGGTATTCGGCATGTGAGTGGGTCGTCATAGATGACATTATGTGTATATCAGGGCCCAACGAGGACTCGGAGTTAGGACTCAGGTCAAAGGTGAAATGCTCCAGGTTTGAAAAAGGAAAAGACTTGGAAGGGGTCAAGATTTCCTCGTTGAGAAACTTGGTATTACTGTATATTTTCATCTCAGTGGTATTGCGTGGCTACAAGTCAGTCAGATCACCGGCTCTCCCTCTCCCTCCCTTTCTCTGCTGGAGTGTGGTCTTCATGCAAAAACATTACAAAGTACATAAGTATGCTCCATGAAAATTCTATCCTATCCTGACAACAACCCCGATCCCGATGTCACGTCGAGGACGCCTGGCCAAAAAATGGAAAACACGCTGGCTGGAAGGGTGAAGGCGGATTTTCCGACTTAGTGTTTCAGGCCTAGGACACCGGTCAAGGTGCTGAGGGTGCTGAGGACATCGTTGACGAGGCCGAGCACGGAGCTGACGTCTACGAGGCTAGTGAGGGAGGTGACCTGGTCGACGAGGCCGGTGACGGTGCTGACCAATGAGTTGAGATCAGCGTCGACAGAGACATCAGCGTTGACTTGGCGCTTGGCCAGGCTGGCAAGGTCGCCGAGGTCGAGGCCGCCGAGCTGGGTGAGCACGTCGTTGAGGAGAGCTGTGATCTGGGTGATGGTGCCCTCGACATCGGTGATGGTTCCGTCCAGGAGGCCGTTGACCAAGGTCTCGACGGAGTTGATATCACTGGTCAGGCCTGGCAGGAGACCAGTCACGGTGTCCAGGAGGCCGCCAACGAGATCGGTCACGGGAGAAAGGTCCAACCCGAGAAGTGCTCGCTTGCCCAGGTCCAAACCATCAACCACGTCGGTCACGTCAGTGAGGTCCACGTTAAGTCCGTCGACGTTCACACCACCGGTGCCAACGTCGAGGCCATCGAGGCTGATGGTACGCTTAGCGGGTTCCGCTGTACACAGGCGTTGTTAGCTTTCGCCTTTCGGGGGTCATATCATTGATGGTTAGGACGTACCAAGAGGAGCAGCCAGCGCGGATGCGGCGAAGATGGTGGAGATGATGATTGAGGCACGCATTTTGACTTGTGTTGGTGATGTTGGTTTTGTGGTTTCGGAGAAGTGATACACAAATGAATGGATAAGGTGAGTTTTCAAATGAGTGGACTGGACTTTTGGTTCAGAGTAGTAACTGATGAGTTGATGGGGAAAGAACGAGGGAGAGGGATACAAGCTCAGGAAGCTGGTTTATATAGATGCTTCTGCTATCGAGGTTAGCTGTACACCGTAGAGAGGGAATAAACTTGCTCGTGCTGTATCATCCCCTCCTCCATCCCATCCCATCCCATCTACTTCAGCCGTACCTCGTAGCGGGCCACAATTTACGAACGAAGCTGTCCAAACTGTAAATCATGTTTCGTACCATTCCAAACAGAGTAATGGATGAACTCCTGATCTCAGCTTTTGGTGCGAACGAGGTAGTTGCGTTGGTGAGGTATGATGGCATCATGGGCTAGTGTCTCTGTCGAGAGGGCCGTTGCTCGTGCCTGAAAGGTTTGATATTGCGGATCTCTGCCTCAATAAGCAGGGATGGGTACACCAACCTTGAGTGTGCAATCTTGAGAGAATCCTAATGCAGAGAGATCAGCAGAGAAGGTGCAGAAAACTTCCGTTAGGTTGTCGATCCCCATAGACAGGGATGTGTTCGGATGGCGCCGTGGGCCCGTTGAAAACTCTCCTAGTGGGTGCCTAGGAACCAGGCGTGGAGGTTTTGTCAACATCCCTCCGCCTCCCATCTGGTCAGAAATCAAACCTGGAACCTTGATCTCGGCAACTTCGGCGATCCCTCAAGTCGCCTGTTGCGAATTCCAGTGGGCCCGGACTCTCTACAGTACGAGGTGCAAGGCTGTGGCTTGCTTTGGACTCTAGGGTGCATCAGGCAGAAACACCTGCACGCCAACAGATCTAACTCATCGGGTTCTGAGGATTGGAGTCCGGCCTAAGTCTGACTCTGCACATGGCTTGGAGTTTCTATCAGTATGGCGCGATGGACACAAAGGACTCAACCCTTCTTGCGCCTAAGTTTCAATCTCCTGTCGATCGTGATGGCCATTAGGTAGAGTCATTGGATGGATGTCACGGTGTTTTGTGGAGCCAGCTGCTTAGGACCTCTCACTTGGGTTTGACACAGGGAGGCAGCCTTGGTATCCATATTGAGCATTGCTTTGAAGCTCGGACTTCGACATGCAACTCCACCAGACTCGATTAGTTGCTTACTCCGGGGGTGAAGGCTGTCAGTGATGCAAAGCCTATCCATTGCGATTACATCTTATTCCCCATAAATGAGAGACGGTCCCTTTGGCACAGGTCGGTAATCGACCAATGCGATGAACGGGTATGTAGCATGCGGCATGAACAAATGGCTTGAATTTCCAGTCTGGGCCGGTAGTAATTTCGATTAAGAATCCCTTCAACCCCGTCAAACCCTGCAAGTTGAAACCAAGCTTCGTCCTCTTCGGCCTTGTTCGATCTAATCCCGATGAGGTACGGCGAAGGAGCCACTTGCCAGATATTGCGACATGCGTTCTCGGACAATTTACGTCAATTAATAGAGGCTCTGATGAAACTGGACAGTTACGGGCACCAAGTCACTCCAGATCATGGGTCAGAAATTCAGAAAGGTTAGGTGTGGTGCCGTTTCAAGCTTGGCACATGTATACAGAATAGTTAACAGGGATTCCCCAACACTACCACCCGCCTTTTCATACCCTGTAGGTGCCTGGCATCTTCACTCGGTGCGCAGATCCTGTCTCTTTTTCACTCTCAAATCTCGGTCGTTCACGGCCAATATTTCAACCTCGTTCCTTAGGAGTTCCTCATCCCTGTTGGGGTCTTCCTGGGTGCGGTGTATCTCTCCGTCGATTTGGGGGCTCTCTTTCGGACTATGAGACTGCCGCTTTCTAAAAGCACGGGATGGAACGTTAAGATACGAGGTCCTCAGTACGGAGTATTTCTAAGCTTAACGTCGCGATTGTGGGAAGTCTTATGAAGCTCGAGGTAGGTGAAACACCTAATGGGTATTGCGCTTCCTACCAATGGGAACCTTAGGCTCCTAGGTAGTAACTGATAAGCAAAAGAGGAAGAAGAAGAAGAAGAAGAA
>Ga0105239_10000442_pt1 | contig 60504 bp, 70 predicted proteins | sample KBSC44metaG_FD_92761 | JGI IMG/M metagenome (GOLD analysis project Ga0105239, IMG submission 92761) | Corn rhizosphere microbial communities from Kellogg Biological Station, Michigan, USA - KBS C4-4 metaG | ecosystem: Host-associated > Plants > Roots > Rhizosphere > Soil | place: Michigan, USA...
CCCGTATGCATCCTTGAAAGCCTCGTGCCCGTCGTTGCTATCAGCCTCTCCGAGAAATGCGGCGTGCTTGGTCTCGTTAGCTGCCTCCTCCGCTGGGAGAGGTGAGGCAGGTGGGGGCGTGATGATTGGGTTACCAGCTGAGGGCGTTGAGGTCGCTACTGTGGGCGTCAACCTGACGGCCGAGAGATTAAAGGCTCGTTTGGAGGGCTTGACACTGCGAAACGCAGAGTTCAAGAAGCTGGTTCGTGCCGATACAAGCCCACGTAGGAGGGGACGTGCTGCCATTGCCATCTCTGTCGAATTCGTGATATGATATAATGTTGACAAATTGAGGACAACGCTGACAAGGTAGCGCAGGATTTACCAAGAGACCTTATTCAACAGTAACCAAAGCTCTGAGAGACAGTACTGCAGTGATGCGATGTCAATGCACCTTTCAGCAGCAGGAGGGGTACCTCCCATCACCTGATGTGAGGTGCAGCTTCATCCTTGACACGACGTAATACCCTGCCAGTGAAGCTTTGAGCCCGTTAACGAGCGGCTTTGCTCAGCCAGAAAGGAGGGAAACGAGTGTCTGGGTCCCCTGGATCTCTCGTCAAAACCGACAAACCCATTTGCGGGGAAGAAGCTGTTCAGCCCAATGGAAATAACGGGAATGTGGCCCCGGCATATCCGGACTTCATCTTTACGAGTTACGAGTGGGCGGTTGATCCACATCCCTGTCAGTGCGGGCGAACCAACTGATAAAGGATGCGTCTATTCTCTACTCCAGGTTTGTGGTTGACATGTGCAGGTGACGGCTTCTGAAACCTATATCAGCCTGGCTTCTGACTTGATACCAGTGCCCTTTTAGCCATTCCCATATCATGCTGAGACATCCTCCTCACAAAGTCGGATGACCCGTTTCCCAAGCGTCTGGCTCCCCGAGTTAGTTATGTTTTTCGACAAGTATCAGAGGGAGATAACGGGCCAACGACTGCCCTCGACTACTCATCACTCACCTGTCCAAAGTTCCTTGAAATCTCAGGAAGGTCCTCCAAAACCGCCATCTCAACCTTGGGCTTAACTTGGCCTCGTGCAACGAACTCAATGGCCTCCCAGATGTCTTTTCGAGTGCCTACCGCAGAGCCCATGAGCTTGATATTTTTGCTGATCAGAGTGATGGGATCAAAGCCAACTTGTTGACCTGGTGGAGTCAACCCGACACACACATATGATCCATATGGAGCGACCAGGTCAAGGGCAGCTTGATACGCTGGAATAGAGTTGGCTGTCACTATCACCGCTGCTGCACCGCCTCCTGTTAGCTCCTTGACGGCTGCCACATCAAGGTCACGCCCATCAAAGAATGCGTCAGCGCCCACCTGAAGGCTATACTCCCTTTTTGCGTCTCCGACATCAATTGCAACAACACGAAATCCCATCGCCTTGGCATATTGAACACCCAACGACCCAAGCCCACCCCCAGCCCCGGAGATCGCAACCCACTGCCCCTGAGAGGCACCCCCGACCTTGAGGGCCTTGTAGGCTGTCACTCCACCGCAAAGGATCGGCGCGACAAGGTTGTCCGGCACTCCCTCGGGAATTCGAACCACGAACCGCGAAGGCACAATGGCATATTCTGCGAAGGTACCGTCCCTCTTCAATCCAGAGCACAGCATCTCAAGGCAGTGGCCCTCTCCACCGGGTGTCTTACAGAAGACGCACTTCTCACATATGTCCCTCACCCACGCAATCCCTACTCTGGCCCCGACTTGGACCAGCGAGGATGGAACCGAGGAGCCCACCTTTACAACGCGCCCAACTCCCTCATGACCCAAAATGTCTCGAGTTGGTCCCGAATGCCCAGCCGCTAGATGAAAGTCAGAACCACAAACTCCAGAGACTGACAGCCGGACAAGCAAATCCGTCGGTTGAAGCTCTGGAACATTGTTGGTCTTGATCGAGAAATCATATGATCCATTACTTCTCTAGGTAGGTAGGTCAGCATCATGCGGTCTGGATGTAGATTTGTAGCATAGGACATACCACGACCACCGCAACCTTGTGCGTCGAAGGAATCGCCATTGCGGTGAAGCTGGAGCTGGACGTCCTAACAACCACGAGACTATTGTGTCCATTAATACCATGTGCCCATCCCCAGAGCCACACCGTTTGCCGACGCTTTCTCTACAACTAGGTACGAGATACGCAATTTCCACTACTCCCAGGATCCATAGCCCTCGGCAGTTGAGAGCGCCTATCCGAGCAGGATCCGGGGGTGGTACTGCCCAATGTGGGGGAGTCCCCAGGCCGCCACAGGACGCACCGGCTACAAGAATATGACGCCTAAGTAGGCCAGTGGGGCTTATCTGTGTCTATCTCATGCTCGTAATTTCTCGGTTTCCACCTGGTAATCACGATCAATTTGTACGACCCGAACAAAACTCTGCCTACATGCAGAGTAGATATCGAGTAGATTTCGCGCCATGAGGCTGCTGTTCAGTCCAACAACTTGCCACTGCCCTAGCAGGATTACACATGCAGCTACCGCCCCGCCCAGGTCGCTGGCTTGACCGATTCGCCAGAGACTACGTTCATTCCACGTCAACACCGAATGATGACCTGCGGCGTGGCTGCTGTCTCTTGTTGAGGTCTGATCTCGCCTTACGTCTCACCACGTCTCAAATTTACATTGTACGTTGTCACCAGCATGGCTAGCCCTCAAAATGCTAGCTACTGCTCCGAATTTGCGTGATTTGAGTTGCATGGCGGACGTTACAATGTCTTCTTCGTATATATTCTACAGGTAAGGACACTCTAAATATGCCATGTCCATGCAGGCAAGCGCTATCTTTTACTACCACGTTGAACATGCAAAATGCACCTAATCAATGTGAACACGTTGAAGCTGGAAGAGTTTGCGGACGATATCAATGCCCCTTCCTACGCCATTCTCTCCCACAGGTGGGAAGACGAAGAAGTCTCCTACAAGGATCTCCGTCGGGGCCACGCAAGCCAGCGCAAGGGCTATCGCAAAATCCAACTGTGCTGCAAGCAGGCGATTGAAGCAAGGCTGCAATACGCGTGGGTCGATACCTGCTGCATCGACAAAAGAAGCAGTTCTCAACTCTCGGAAGCCATTAACTCAATGTTCCGATGGTATCAGAACGCCACTGTCTGCTACGCCTATCTCAGCGACGTCAACGTCAATGCGCCGCCAGATTCTTCCGTCCGGGTACGCTCAGCCAGTGCGATCGGGAAAAGCCAATGGTTCACGCGCGGATGGACGCTTCAGGAGCTCATCGCGCCGCGAGAGCTAGAATTCTACGACGACAACTGGACCTGTCTCGGGACGAGGGGATACTTGCAGGATATCATCGCTCAGGCAACGAGAATCCCGGTGCCGATCCTAACGGGCAAGGATAAGCCTAACCAATATCCCATCGCCCAGAGGATGTCATGGGCGTCCCGCAGGAAGACGACCAGGGTTGAGGATACCGCTTATTGCCTTCTGGGAATCTTCGGTGTGAACATGCCCCTGTTGTACGGGGAGGGCGAGAGGGCTTTCATCAGACTCCAAGAGGAGATCGTAAGTCTAACTCCACTTTCCTTCCCTTTGACCTCGAGTGTGAGGGTTTGTTTCCAGGATTGGTATGTTGCGTGCCAGTAAGGGCACGGTACAGTATCTGTACTTGAACTAAAGATCCTCGTCTCTCTAACACCAACAATGCAATCTGCATAGATCAAACGATCAGACGACGAAACCATCTTCGCCTGGCCCGGGATCTGTTCACCAGGTCATTGTGCCCCGGGTGGTTGCTCCGGCGTACATGATCTGGAAATTGCAACAGCACTGGAGGATGCTACGGGTTGTCTTCTTGCCAAATCTCCACTTCTATTCGCTGGATGTGGCAGCGTTGTTCGCACGATTCAAGGGTCCACACCGTACGATTCCAATAACTATACATTTACCAACGTCGGTTTGTCAATCAAAATGCCCCTCATCCCATGGGCACTGGACACGTACCTTGGACTTTTGAACTGCTATCTGTACCGTGCAAACAATTCAAAATCGGAGCATTTCGTATGCGCTGTACGCCTGCGCAAGTGCAACCGAGGACTGAGGAACAGCCAGTTTGTGCGTGTCGACACCATCAGTGGTTGCATCTCATCAGCTGATTATAGTACTTTGAAAGCCGCAAAGTGGAAGGACATCATTATCAGAGACTTTCAGGATCAGCCAACTCCTTCCCTCGGTCACTTGAACTCGAATTTCCTCTACGGATTTCATCTCACTGTCTCCGCTATCCTCGATCTTGCCCCGATTGTACACCGTTACCCTGGGAATGCTTCAGAGAAACAAACCTCAACAGTCGAGATTCCGATGGGCATGTCTGGGACTGTTGCCGTGATCGAACTGCAGGACTCGCAGTCCAGCAGCTTAAGAACGCTAATCAAACTCGGATTCGATTTCAACTTCAATGCTTTGATTCAGGTACATATCAAGCATGTGCCAATCTCGGCCGAAGGGCTCAACGATGTCATGAAGTCCGACTGGATCGAGCAGGTCGACCATTCAAGAAGACAGCAGCTCCTTATCCGAAGTCGGACCCAAAGCTCCGATCTCTCGGAGTATTCCTTCACACAAAGTAGGGGGCAAAGCGTTCAGGATGAAGCTCTGAAATCTTACGAGCAGCCCGACATTTGGACTTTCACGGTTGCAGATGCCAGTACTGCCGAAGTCACGCATCGCATTCTGGAACTGAATGCCCGTATTGTGGTCTCACAGGTGGCTTCGGAGTGGACACTTGCCCTGCAGGCCATGGATCCACGGATTCCAGCTTTCAGACGCCCACCTGCTGATGACGTCTCTGCCTCTAGCCCCGGAGCATGAGATCGAAATGGATGCTTGCAACGTCGAGAATTCATCCCTCCAACCATGGTCATAGGTGAACAGGGGTGAGTATAATCAATTGCCTGGCTTCCTGTTTTGAGAAGATAGATGGAGCGAGGTGCAAGTAACGTTAAACATAAGCCTTCCATCGTGATTCATAACTTGGAGCAGCTCGCCTTCAGCGCAAGGAAACTATACTTAGTTACAGACCTCTTGTTGCTTTGCTCGCATCTGATGCCAGCTCGTGATACCTCGCGTCACTTGAAATAAGGTGACTGTGATCGTTCTGGCTGATGCTTACCCAACATTGAACTAATATTGTGGCGTGATCTCGTCGACTGGGGTGGAAGTGTAGGCGAAACAAGCCGTACAACTATGGTTATAATATACCAGCTGGATGCAATGTTGAAATAGGCATATAGTACTAAATGCCACCGTTCCACTGCCTTCGAGACAGCAGCTTGTTTCACTCGTCGCCTCATTGGTGACCATGCCTAATTTCGTCCCAAATAGGAAAGTTTTCTCTTTTAGTTCCCGCTTCAAGATTACTGACCAGGAGTGATATTATCCCGATCTTTGTGCGGCCAATCACCAGTAAAGGAGGCCGCAAAGGCCCAACAATGCTCGATAATACTCGATCTACAAGTATGCTGCAGCCTGGTTCTCGAAATTTACTTAAATTGGACGATGATATCAGTCGTCCTGCTATGGAAGCTCACCATCCTCTCCAAGCCTCCATCAGCAACACCCTGGCAAGATGTCTTCATTCGGACTCCCATCGCTAGCCTCAGCGCTTGAGCCATGCCACTTCCTCCTCTTCTCAACCCTCTTCGGCATGGAAGTCTACCAAACCTTCATGGTGACGAAACTGAACTTCAAATTCCTCCCCATATCAGCCTTCAGGGCACTCCAGAAAAAAGCGTTCCCAGCATACTTCCAGGCCCAGGCGGTGCTTCTCCTCCTCACCGCGATCACAGTCCCCCCAGCCGGTCCTCTTTCACTCCTCCAGGATGGCACGTCTTTAATCACCCTGTGCACGGCGGGTGTGCCGGCAGTATTAAACCTCTTGGTGTATGGACCACGCACGATCACCGCAATGGTTGCCAAGGTCCACCAAGGTAGGCTCGAGATTCCATTCTATCCTCGGAGAAACTGAAAGCGGGAGGAATATCTGACTAACGATGGTCCGGTAATTTAGAATCACGGCAGCGGGAGAAGGAAGCTGGAACAACGCCTTCCACGGATCCTGAGTTCATCGCTGCGTCTCGGAACTTCTCTAAGAACCATGCCATGAGCATCCATCTGAATCTCGTCACCCTCGCCGCAATGTTCTGCTATGGTTGGAGATTGGCGAGTCGGAAATAAAAGCGGAAAACAAATCCACTCCACTAGTGATATGATATGTATGGCCCAGGCGTTTGAAAATGGTGGGGGTGCGACAGGCAACGCTTCTCTTTCGCTTATACCCTCATTTTCCCTTAAGAATACAGGCTTGAATGATGTCCGCAAATCTTTGGGATATACCACCGGTTGGGAGTCGTCGCAAAGTAGACTCGAGAACGCACACAGTGCGCACATTCATTTCCGCCGGTGTTGATCTGAGTATATTCCAGAGCTCCGAGACCGTGTCCTCAACCTTTGGCATATTCTGTGCGCACCCCGAGTGATCCCTGTTCTGCCCTAGTAACCGGACTTCCGGCAGTTCCATGAGATATTCAGATAGTTCTTTCTCAGAGCTAGACGCATCTCGGGCGATGTACGAGGACAGCCAGGGCGAGTATGCGATATAGCACTGCCAGCAGAGAGCGGCAGCGAATAGGATTCTCGGCGTGTGCAGGGCAACTGCCGAGTTCAAGGTTGTAGACAGTGACAGGTTCTGAATAAGAAGAGCATGGAGGAGACAGCGCTTCGAGGCTGGGGAGGCGACCCACGATCGAACGTAATCGAGGGCCGCATCGGAGATGTAACTGCCGTCCCGCCCAATCGCGTGTTCTAGGAGATCGAGATTGGCGTGCAGTGTAATGAAGCTATGGTGCCATAGTGGTGTTAGACAGAATGAAAGATCAAGCTGGGTATCAAGTTGGGGTCCCTGATGGCAGCGGCAATGTTCGCCGGAGTTGAACCATTCCGTAAGATGGTCTTCAAAGCGAGGGACATGTTCCGTGAACGACATGTTCAAACATCGATGTTCGAAGATAGTAGCCGCAATTCCAGATAGTCTTGCCCAAGAACGAAGTGTGCAACGGGATGTATCCCTTTCTTGACGAGGCACTTCTGGGCTCCAAAATCCAGTATGTGGGCGACTCCTACCGCATTGTTCACTTCCAGAATTTCGAAGGCTCCTTAGGTATTGTCTGTATTTCGCTTCCCATTTCCGCGCATTTTGAGCTTGGAACAGCTCAGCTGGAGCAAGTCTGGGTAATTGGCTCTTTTCGTGTCTAAAGACGGGCTCATGGTGAAAGAGAGCTGCGAGCTCAGCGTCGTGAATGTGTAAAATTACAGCCGCCCTTATCAAATGTTAGTGCCAAAAGGATCAGTGCCTACATCATTTTGAGGAATACCTTCTCATTTCTTCGTAGCCAGCCCACTTTCGCCATAATGAATCAAGGTCTCGTTCCGATATGCTCTCAGGCAATTCAACTTCGGGGATATCTGTGAAGAGCTTCAAGTGTCGAGCAATCTTATCCATTGGTTCAGCTTTCGATCATCTGTGAGATAGCCAGACTTACCGAGATAACGGTCCCATGATAAGCAGCCGCAATGGCCTTGTGAGAAGGATCTTCTGACAGGAGCGCAATAGTCTGGCTGATCATTGAGCCCTTGATGTTCCATGCTGTGAACTTTGGATGTTCAGATAACGCTCTCTCCCACGGGTAGCTCAGTCCCAGCTTGCACGCACGCTCGAATATCAGCGACGCGACTCGCTGCGGCTTCTCCCCTGACATCATCATAGCCCCTCCTGCACACATCGCCAAGATGAGGAGGACGTGTCCCATACTTGGCCTGAATGTCGGACCGTGAATTAGTGGCAGTGCGGCATTGAAACGCGTGAAGAATAGCTGAAGGCAGAGATTCTACTACGTCCATCAGATATCAGATCACATGCGAGGTGGAGGGGGTCAAAAACTCAGATACCATGAAATCAATTGACGGCAACGGCGCATTGTACGGTTGCGCGAGCAGCTCATTGGCTATGTTCGTGCGATAAACCTCGTCGATATCCGGTCTCAAGGTCGTGGCTAGGTGTTTCCCGGAGCTTTCGCAGTGGTCATCTAGATCCTTGATGCTATTTCGGACCTGAACATACCACATCTGCCGTAAGTCTAAAGTTGTTGGACATTTCGTACCGTTCCTGGATGAGGGTAGAATTGGGATAGGGGAAGTCGGCTGAGAACTCTCATGGAGACTGTAAGGCTCGAACCAACTGGGAATCGGATTCAGGCTGCAATCGTCTAGTATATTTGCAAAACTGTCATCGAGGAGCCAGTTGGATGGAGTGAGCTCCGTCCTTGAATCGGCCAGGATGCCCGCTACGCTTTGATCAGCCCTTTCATCACCGAAGTTCGTAGTTGCATCGTATGAGAAGGTATCAATATCAGCTCTGGCTTCAGCTGTACTAGAAACCACTTCCACCACAGTGGCTTCAAGATGGGCTGGGTCTCCGCATTCCTGTGGGTCGGCGTCCGTGGCGGTGCTCCCATTCATTACCAGCGGCAGTTTGTCGCTACCTCGCCCTCGCCGCGCATTATGCATCTTGAAGTGACGCAGGAGGGTATCACTGCGTGGGTTAGCCGAACAGCTTGATGTTGATCTCGTATTTTGAATTGGAATATTTACCGGCGCGGGTAGAACTTGCCGCAAATCTTACAGCCAAAGGGCTTCTCATTAGTATGCGAGCGGACATGACGGTTGAAATGATCATTTTTGCTGAATACACGGGGACAATATGGGCAGTTTAGTGTCTTGTCTGTCGTCTTCAGGCGAGGTCGGGGAACATCCATATTCGTATTTCCCAGAGTGGACGTATGCTCCCTAGAGGTTAGGATTGCTTCCATGGTTTCAGATTGGCGGAGCAATAAGACCAAGAATGGCCCTGTTGTGTCTACACCTCGTTGCGAGGCAGTCTCCTCTCCGACTGCAGATGAAGATGGAGAGAAAGAGCCAATGAGGAACAAAGGGAGGTCGATTTGATGTGAGGGCTTGATAGTGGGCAAGGCTCTCGTGGATCGGCCCCAGGAATTTGATTTCTAAAACAAAGCAGGAGACTTCGGGGAACCATCGGCTGTTGAGCATCGAGCCAAGGCCCCACGTTATCTCCTGTCCAGCGTCTGAGGTTCGATCTCCACCTCACAAAATGTGGTATTTTGATCCTGGCACGACTATTCTATTCTTGCTCTATCAGTTGACGGTACCCTTCTCAAGGGTCTCTGGGCCAAATCCACAATGCTGAGTAATAATATGTATCGACCATATCTCCAGGCACCAACCCTGGCAACCCACAGACTATGCTTCTAGTGAAGATTGATCAAACTCTAGGTAACTTGTTTGCAGAAATCCAAGAACAGGCCTCGTTCCAAAAGTGTTGTAAGCCATCGCCTTGGCGGTACTTGAAGGGGAGAAAGTTCTCAGAAAGCTTTTGAACCTCCGTCCAACAATCCTCCCGAAGTGGTATGGGGCTATGTCTGGTTTGTTCAGCGTACCACCATCGAATTGGATTCTCACGGGCGGTGTAGCCCCCAATGATCGTCGCCCAAAGAAGGACGTCTGGATGCGCCTCCCAGTAGTTGAATCGATCGCATTCATCAATTGCCAGGAGGAGAGCGCGAGAGCTGTTCTCATGGTAGAGGGAGAGATGGGCCCATGGCTCAATGGACTCAGCAATGAACATTTGCACTGCGAGCCTACACGTTTTGAATAAGCAATCGCCAGTGTCATCGATGCTCATGGCTTCGTTCTGAATAGCACGCCTGGTCACAACCCAGCGGACAATATCAATGCCCAGTTCTGGCTTGTTGAGCATCATGTCATAGGTCGCAAATAAAGCTCGGGTTTTAGACACCACATCTGATAGAGCTCTGACGGGTTTACTGTTGGGCAGAAACTCGAATACGTTCTCAATTGTCGGAAACTTCTTTAGAGTCACAGCATCCCAATACCCACGAAAGCAGTGTATCAACTTGTTCGTGGGAATTAGAGGTGCAAAATATGGTTTTCTCAGACGGCACATCGAATCATGGGTGTCAATCCTTGAAGGTCAGCAAAGGTCTATGCCGTACTCAAGGAGGTTACTTACCCTCCAATGATCTCCGCCACGTCATGCACCTCGATACTCTTTATACCCCCTTTCTGCTTGGTCAGCGACAAGAGGATGTTCACGTGTGCTGGTTCCCACCCTCCGCCGGTGTAGAACTCATTATCTCTGTACATCGGATCGGTCGAACTCGCAACTCGCACCGGACGCTCTGCTGATCCAAGGAGAGCAAGGATCGTGATCGAAAGGAGCAGGGCGTTGGAGATAGTTGCGTTAGGGTGGCTTACTGTCTGGCGGAGGCTTACCAGTGATTCCTGATAAGATGTCATTCGAAGCGGTCTGAGGGCTTGATCCTGGCAGCCGAGGAAAAGCTGGTAGCTTGTTCCAGCATAGAGTATGGCATGAAGAAGATGAGAATTCCCCATGGCCAGGGTCATGATCTGCGACAGCCATTTCTCAATCGCTGATTTGTGACTTGAAAAGGCGAAGCAAGGCCACTGATGGACGATGGCTATATATCTCAATGAGCCGGGCTCCCTATTAAAGCATCTGAAATTACAGAAACCTACCGAACTGCAACACAGCCTGTTCATGGGCGGGGATGTTCCGTGTTGAAAGCGCGTTGAAGGGATCCAAGCAAGCGGCAAATGACTTCTCCGGGTGAAACACAAACTGCCTCTCCAGAAGAAACTGTTTGAACAATTTATGGTGCCTCCCTTCCGTTACATGCTCTACCTTGAGCGCTAGGGCACTGGATTAGATCAATTCAGACTCGGTTGACTTGGGTTCAATCGAACCTTGGACGGTGCGCCCTGCTCGTTCTGCTTTACGTTTGCGATGATTGACCGTTGCGGCATGCCGAAAGCGCGGCGCGTTCTTCTGAGGCTTTTCACCGGGCTTCCAGAAGAGAAAGGTTACGGACACGGGTCGCCCTGTCTCTGGTGCCATGCACAAAAGTACGAGATTCGATTGAAAATGGAACACATGGAACGCATGAAGATCGTGTCTGCGGGAAATCGACGGTCAAGGCGGCAGGGAGATGAGCTTAACATCATGCCAACCCGTCTGGCGGCGCAAGCAGGAGCCGTGTCGCTGCTGAGACTTTGAGAAGGGCTGGCTAGCTGAAGGTTCGTATTTTTCTTGTGATCAAAGCAAGCGCACGGTTTTCATAATGTGCAATTCGTGGCCGATGAGGACCCACACCCAGAGCTGAGAGCTTATCCCAAAGCCTAGCGAAATAATGACGGGCGTGGTTGGGTGGGCTTCGTTTGGGCTTCCCTTGGCAGCTGAGTCGCCTAATTTACCGAGACCTACCCAGGTAATAGCGAAGAGTGATAAACAGCGAAGCCGCTACCCATGTCTCAACCCTCATTCTCGGCTCCCTCGGCCCCTGAGTGCCCCTGGCCACTCGGGTGGCTCGCCCCAAGGCTAAACTTGCCAGGCTATCGCGGGCCAGAACTCCCACCCAACTCCTCCTCTTGGCATGGGAGATCTCCATTTGTAGCTGCTCGTACTAAATATTAGGCAGTGCTACTTAGGCGACAAAAGCCGGATGAGTCAGGCTCCCTACTTATCGTCGGCTAAGGGGAGCATGAGGGGTTGCTTAGCCAAGGTCATGCTCACCCAAAAAGCTTAGCTTAACCAAACGCAAGACACGTAAAGACTAATAACAATGATGAAAGAAACCAGAGTAGTACAACTACCCTTCTACTAGGGGAGATTAATTTTTGGCTCCTTTAATGAGTCCGTTTTCAGACGGTGTATGCTGTACTCGAGTGCAAGGAAAGGAAATGGCCGCAATGGCTATAAAGCCAACTGGATTAGCTGTGCGTCATTGTTGCTGCCTGTCTATCCAGAGGGGAATCGGTAAAAGAGAAGACGTGTTGCGATAGAGAGGAATGACTGAAATGGGATTGCCTTTAGCTCTGGCCCTCGTCCTATTAACGGGGTATTGTGTACCAAAAGAATGTAACCTCCTGCAGACCGGAATGCCTAACCCTTTAGATTACATTCCAACAAATGCTGTTGTGTAGGACAGAAGAACTCGCGGAGTTCCATTTCTCCATACTGAGACCAAGCCGAGATGTGGGGAGCCTTTCCCTATAGCCATCAGCGGTGCCTCCAAAATTCCAATCAGTCAAATGGTTTGACGAGGCTGAGCAATAAAGGCTTTCAAGCTTCAACGCACCCATTATACAACAGTTTCACACTCTCTTCCAATTGAAAGCGCTGTGTTTCTTTGTGTTAACAAGGGGCTACCGAAAGTATCTGGATATGCAATGCGCTCCCTCCGATTGCTGCCAGGTTTCACATGGCATTTTCTACATTCCGGATCCTGTGAAAGAATCTTCCTGTCTGTGCATTTGAAATTCAACATTGTTTCCCTGACGGCGCAATCTCCTCATCCCTGTGGTTGATTCACATTTCCTTTATAATGACAGCATCTTTCAAGACTTGTTCGGGTGCCGACAGACTTTACCATGGCCATTGCATCAACTCTTTGCACAACTTGAGTTGCAAATAAAGCATTGTGCTTCACGTTTCAATTAAAGTTGAAACTCTGCCGCAGACAAAGCAACACGACCATGTCGGAAGAAGGCTTGCGAGGCATGGGCATCACAAGCAGCAATCGGGTGCTGGTACAGCCGTTTCTTCAAATACTGGTGCATCTACCCAAATCACTGAACCCTCCTCAAGCAACGTTCCCAGTTCTGGACCTAATTTCGAGCCGAAAATTCCTTCCGAAATAAGATCACATACTATTCCTCGCGGGAAACACTGTGGCCGCTGCGGTCTGGACCATTACTATAATTCAGAGATTATTGAGGGGAACGCTGAGACGGACGCCGCTTACCTCATGGCCTCAAAAAAATTGCAAAATCATCTACATCCACCGCTTGTTCAATCATTTTGTGGTGTGACACTTGATCGATCAGAGCGAGGCCAACTTTCTGAATTTCATATCCTTGAAAATGACGGGGATACAGAAACGTTGAGCCAAGAATGGGAGACCATGGCGACTCAAGTTGGTGGACCCGAGGTAATATCTTCTTTGTGAACTTTGGGCATCACTTACTAAAACAATAATCCTATAGAAATTGAGCTCTCTTGTCAGCGTCGGTCTCGCAGCAGTCCGTGTTAGAGTTGGAAATACTCATTTGCATAGCCCTTATTCCCAGACCTTGGAGTTGTCTGGTTTTCGCTTATCTCGAGATATGGTCATTACCTGCGCTCATTTTACGAGCTGGGACGTCCCTGGAAATAATGTTCAAACATTCTTGAATGGGAAAAATGGTATTTGCGAAGCGATTCAGGCGAGGGAAGTCCATGGGGGAAGTAAGTTCTCGTCCGGATTATTAAAACTACGTTTACATTACTAACCAGGCCTAGGTTATAAGAATCGGTTTGCACTCCGCCTTTGGGCAATCAATGAAGCCTGGGATATTGCCGTTTTTCGTATTACGGATTGGCCGAAGAAGGACCAAATGAATTACGTTGTCAAGAACGAGGATATCTATTTCGCCACTCCAGAAGAGCGTTGCAATTTGGATAATGCTCAACGGGCACGATTCTGGTCAGTTGGGTACAATCTTCCCGTTAACCTAGATGAGTTTCACGAACGCTTTGAGGAATTCTACTTGAGGCGTGCCAACGACGAGAAGACGGAGATTACTCGTCGATATGTGAGTTATATTATATATACTACCTACAAACTTTGTACCTAACTCGTCTCTGACAGAACCTCAACGATACAAAACTACCTAAAATAGAGTTCCTTCAAGCGAACGAAAGAACTGTTAGCTTCGGCACAAAAATTGCGCACCCGGATAATGCCAAACCTCACGAGGAGTGCGTTGAGCTCAGTGCATGGTATGGACGATCAGGCTCCATGATTTGTGCCGAGAAAGATGGGAGCTCGGTCGTAATCGGTATAGGTAAGTTGTTACCCTGTCCTAAAAGGCGAGGTATATGTCTGACAACGTAATCAGTTAAAGGTGGCCACAGGGACTCTGATTGTAACCTCATCTTGCTTTTCAACACTGAGATGAGAGAATGGTGGGATGCGGCTACGGAGTTGGGGGAGATTTCAAGTTCGGATTTGAAGGAGATCAGCAGGCGCGTTGTCATGACCTAATCTTGTCGCCATTAGAGAATCAACGGCATCCCTTACGATTATTTTTGTTTGTTTTCGGGGGTTTCGTCGTTTTTGGGGGCCTATTGCAGTGCCTATCTCTTGGCCATGGGTCCGAGAGCGCTGGCATTTCCTCTCATTTCACTCGTCGCATGGTCGAAACGGAAACCCAGCAAGGCTGAGCCCAATGGTGTCACGAAGATAACCAGTCTGAACCCGTTTGTTCCTCACTAATGTGTATTCTTTTCATTAAACGAAACGGTGGTGCGAGCTATATTTTATCTGTAGGACCATGGGCTGAATGCTCATCTCTTCGTGGGGTCTTTCGATCCATCATCCTAGATTTCAATTCCCACCTTTCTTTGGCTTTCCGCCCTTCGCAGCCTCCTTTGCTGCAATCTGGGCCTCAGTATGATGTCTCTTATGGTGGTTCTTTCCTTTGCCAGCCGCTTCCTTTGCTGCAATTTGTGCCTCGGTGTGATGTGGTTCTGGCTCACGTTTGTCCAGCCAGGATCCAAACTCGTCTTCAGTGCTATCCCAAGGACCAAACTCGTCAGCCTCCTGAGGACTTCGGTTATGATGCTTATTTTTGGCAGCGGCCTCCTTCGCGGCGATCTGAGCTTCGGTGTGATGCCTCTTGTGATGACCCTTTCCTTTGCCAGCTGCTTCCTTCGCTGCAATTTGTGCCTCGGTGTGATGTGGTTCTGGCTCACGTTTGTCCAGCCAAGACCCGAATTCATCTTCAGTACTATCCCATGGACCAAATTCATCCGCCGCCTGGCGAGGATGGTTGTTTTTTTTGGGTTTCCCAGCGGCAGCAGCCTCCTTTGCCGCAATCTGGGCCTCGGTATGGTGAGGTTCCCGCCTCACCATTTCCGCCGCCCGGGATATCAAAGAACCCTAGATGTTGTTAATTTTGTCGGAATATACTGGCAGATATAGCAGAGACATACCACAAATCGCTTATTCAACCCGGTCTCTGGTACATCAACCGCAAACCCAGCGGCGAGGGGTCCAGAAGCCAAAAGGCCAAGGACGAAGGCTTGGTGAAAAGAGAACGGACGCATTTTTGTTTAGTGAAAGAATTCGTCGAGCGAGTGCTAAAAGATATAACAAACTGACCAGCAGTTGAATGATTGAAAAAGAAAATGAGTGAACTGAAAAGGATGAATGAGGCTGCGTCTGGTGAGAATCGATTACCCACGGGGCCTGGGAGTTATATAGGGCGATATTCAGCCTTCAAAGGAGCAACATATCAGATATCAGCCGCCTTAACTCTATCTCTGACGACTGAGCGATTTCTTCTTGCAGTTGGGCCACCCTTCAATTACAGGCATTCTTGGAGATGGCTTCGGTCAAGGAGCTCATTGGGTAATTGAATACTGCATTGATGGACCCAGAGAAGTTTCAATCCAATGCTGGTTAGAGTTCGGTGGTGTTTTATTACGCCGTGATCGTGTCAGATTGAGATAGCTGAGACGCACTGGTCGTTGACAACGTGTGGCTACGCTGCGGACGATTGATCATGAGCTACAGGTCTCTCTCAGCGTGGAGAGCCTCTCATTCAGACGTTCTTTACCGAGCATGAGCAAACCCACTCACACACAGCCCCAAGCATCTGAAACGAGTGTTGATAGACTAATCACGGTAGTACAATAGGAGTGCTACTCAGACAGCCGATGGTACCGCCCAGCAAGTGGAATCGATGCGACGAGCCTACTTGGAGTCCTCGGGCATCAATAGGCTGTGCTTGCTTGTTTCCTGTTCGGTGACGATAGCGAAGAAAAGCTTATAACATCTTGGCTGTTGAGCCGCCCGAAACGAGTCCGCGAGTTTCACATTTAGCGCCAACGTCCCATTTCGATGGGAACGGGCCACCTCCGAGCGCTGATCTCGGATTCAACTCACTCTATTTACTCTTCAAGAGGTTCTGCAATCGAAATTCAGGCATGGAAGCTAGTCCCACTCCGTCTGAGAACAGAAACACCGCGGAATTGAAACATACAAGCCTTCAGGATTTAGGCATATTTTCTGATCGTTTATTCCTGCCAGCTTTCATGGCCAAGCCGATAGTTCCCCAGGGGTGACTAGTCTCAGGTACACCGTATATGCTGGGATCTGTGAACGGTAGACATCACAATAGTGACTGCAAGCCGCCGCTCTGGACCAACGACCGCTCAGCTCGGTTTCTTTTCATATTCAGGAGTCTCTTCATTTTCCTTCTGGGATTACAGTTTGTCATTTCTTCAACAGTTTTACTTCAGAAGACAGGTTCATTATGGACTCCAAATACCATCTGCTACCTCGGAGAGATAAGGAAGATCATATTGGCCCCATAACTGCTCTTGATCAGAGAGATAACTTCGGCATAATATCGAGAGACAGCATAATCACATACAAGTCGAAATGGCTCTGGCTCCTTCACACCATTATGTTCTCCATCTCGCTCACACTCTTCACCCTCTCTGTCACGGTGCGCTCCTCGACTCTGAAACATGTCCAGGAATTCTCGGCTTGGTGTATGTTCACAATTAAGCCTTGAAGTCTCCTTGATAATAGCTAACCAGATTACCTTGAAGCACCTGCCGCGATGTCTGTTGAGTACCAATCAGTCAAATACAACATCTCAACTACCGAAAACCCATTTGTGGGCGCAAGTCCCGAGGTTGATAAGGCTTGGCGTGAGATCTCATATGATAGCAGGTCCATCTTAGACGCTCGTCTCGGTACCTATCTGACATGAGAGAATAGTGGGAGACCAATGGATCTCGGAGGTTGATATCGAAAAACTCGGCATGCCCAAGACCTCCCTCAAAGTTGCACATCCAGAAACCGGCGCGGAGGGTTATCGGGTGGGTATGGAGGTCTTCCACCAACTTCACTGCATAAACCTTCTCAGAAGGGTAACATACAAGGAATACTACGAGCCACTTGGCGGAGAATTTGCTGCTGGGCCTGAGGCATTGCGACATCATACAGGTGAGTTCTGCCTGCATCTAGGTCACCCGCTTTGCACAAACTGACAGCCATTGACAGATCACTGTATCGAGATTCTCAGGTTAAACATTCAGTGTAACGCAGATATCGGCCTCTTTACGCTATATATGGTCGAAGGAGACCCCCAGGCGTGGCCAGAACTCAACTCGAACCATGTTTGCAGGAAGTTTGAGAAAGTGAAGCAATGGGCACTCGATAATTCAGTTGGGAATATGGAACTCTTAGCATAAACTATGAACATCTTTGATTAGAACAATTGGATTGCTAGAGCTACATTTGAAAGACATGAGTGTTAACCTTACAAGGAAATAGGAAGCATCCAAGTTGCCCTACTTAGGACCTGCTCTCCCCACGTGGCGATATTGCGTGGGTGGTGGGATGAGGCTGGAGGGCCCCTCCCCTGACAAGGGAGGCTGTTTCGAACCACTAAGACATGTTCCAAGTTGCTTGGTAAAAGCTTGAGCCCTCAGCAGTGCCCACATCACAAGCGCTCTCTAGCCTGGCCCCGCTGGCGCAACCACGGCCACAGGAAGCGGTTCGTACGGACGACTACTTAATTGGAGGAGCCAACACTACGTTTGCGGGTCTCTACGTTTCAAGCGTCATTACTAGGATTGTTTCATACGGCGAGAACGACCGCGGCCCAGAGATGGGACTCTGCCTTTAACTAGTTTCACCCTCTATAGCTGGGGCTCGCGAGGCTATTCCTTCCGCCGCTAAAAGACGGCAGAAAGGTAAAACGGCTGTGCGTTTGACCATGTTATTCCAGGGTAATTGAGAGATTTAGAAAGACATCTAACACTGTCGTAGCAGTTTTCGTGGCCTTCCACAGTCTCAATTATTAGTCTTCCAGCGTCGTTGCATATGCCCCTATTGATGAGAATTCTTCAACTTCCTTTCATGCATGGAACGCTTTGTATCTGAAGAATATTATTCAACCCACGGTTAGCCAGTATACCATGCCTAAGACGACAACAGACGAAAGCACTGTCCCAATGCTGGGCAAGAATAGCTTGGACGACCTGTATGACCATGATATCGAGGAGCTCGCTGCGAACATGAAGGATTCACCAGCAAGGAATCTCCACGGGAGACAAGATTCATATACCTCATCGTGGTCATTCGATACTGTCACGCCTTCGATAAAGTCTCGGCCGTTGCTGCACTTTCTGACATGGCTCCGCTGGGGAGTACTTGTCGGACTTCAGATTATTATCATATTTCTCCTGTGGCAAAGGAAAGGAACAGAAGGCGAGACGGATATCCCATTGAGAGGAAAGGTGGTGGAGACTGGTGGTGATATAAACAATATTTTCAAGACAAGTGAGTAACTCATATCTAGACTCTGAAATCAGTTCCCACATTCAGATTCACATTTATTGACAGTCCCATCCAGCATCGCATTCCTATACATATTTGAAGCCCGAGGTCGACATGTTCATCCCAAACATGACGACAAATGACAACCGGATGGAGATTCGAAGAAACTGGGATCTTTTAATGCCTCGTGAGTTCATCCTGCCCTTCTTTCCATGTAAGGGACGAATTAACCATTCTCGTGAGCAGTTGGCAGCGGAAGTGTCGCAATCCCAGATTATCGTGACCATCCTCTTCTTGGTGATCCGATCACTGACGATCCGATTCGCACCGGACCGCTTTTTGAAGCTTCATGGACTCATGCTCTTCACTGCGTAAGACTTGTCAACATACGCTATCCGTTCGAAATTATCTAACCTATTCCTAGTTATACTATTCAGTTGATAGCTATCACCAACTGATTGTAAACGGCCAGACAGAAGATGACAATCCATACCATGCTGGACACTGCTTCGAGTATCTGAGGAACAGCATTCTCTGCAATCTTGACATGACCCTTGAAGGTTCCATGTCAACACCTCAGGATCACGAGAGAGGCCAGCCACACGTTTGCCGAAACCGAGAAGAGGCAATTAAGTGGATTGAAGACAGGCGAGTTGATGACCTACAGGATATAGTTGGACCTTGACTTTTGATATAAAGAAAAATTCCTCTCGAGATATATTCATATAAATAAGATAGAAAAAGAAATTTCTAGATTGTATGGCCCCTATAGAGCGCATGGAACATTCGTTGTTGAGTGTGTCACATGAATTCGGAGGAGTTAACGTAGACTGGGCAGTGATTAGGTATTAGCGAAGCTCTAGATCCTACAATGAGTACCGGAGGAGTCGTTATAATAGCGAAGCGTGAATTGACAGCAGAAAACCACCACCAACAGATCAGCAGACCAGCCGTACCCAGTAGGCACACTTCTAAGACCAACAAACTCCCTGATTAGCTAGTGTCAGGATCTGTCTTCTCACGGCTGTGAGCCTCACCGAGCACTAGAGATTTTCCTTTCCAAGTTGTAGATAATTCCAGCAGACTAAACACGGGTATCAGCAAAGTTTTCTGAAAATGCAAATCCACAGTCATGGATACGTACTCGTGTCACCTAGGTCATCACCGAACGAGCTTTTCAAGATCTGTTCGCCAGACTTTGTGCCTTCACTTGGATGATACGATACCGCCTGCTTGCCAATTGCTATAGCCATCATGGGTGGGATCGGATCTAGTTCCTTGAAGCTTGGTTGCTGTTGATAGAGATGTTGAAGCATCATTTGATGAATGTTATGTGCGGCGTACGAGCCCATATGCATGGCGGTGCCACAACGCTTGATGCCAGACCAGCGAGCAATGTCACCCACCGCGAAATGATACTGTGCGTTTGGAATTCCCGGAAGCAGATTAAGCCTGGAAGGTTAGCAAAGGTCGAACTTCCCAAGAGGTGGTTCTTACGCTGGCGTAACTTGAACGTATTGCTCTTCATCCAAGGATGCCGGGGGCATGTATGCTGTTGATGGACTACTCTTCGACATGGCGTAGATTACATGCCCAGCAACAACAGTCGTACCACCATCCAGACGAAGCTGCGAGTATGGGGACCCATCCACACTTGTTAGATCGATCTTTTCAAGGACACGCTGTCCCACTACAACTTCAACCCCCATATCCTCAAGGATACTTCGAGATGTATCCTTGAAATCATCGGGCAACGATTCCGAGGACAACAGCTTCTCGCGAGAATGAATCAAGGTCACTTGCTGTGTTGGCATTATAAGTTTGATCTCAGCAGCCATCTCAATCCCCACGGCACCTGGAAGTTTGAATCAGCTTGCGGCATGGGCTTAAGTCAATGAAGTGTTACCGCCGCCAACAACAGCCACACCTTCTGTAGCTGATTTCACTAAGTTGATGTGCCTGAGAGCTTCGCTGAGATAAGCCTCCTTCGTGACACTTTGAGGCACGACTGGCCAGGCTCTTCGTAGACCAGAAGCACCAACGAAGAAGTCATAAGATGCCTCCAATGAGGAACCTCCTTCAGCTTCTATGATTGTCGCTCTTCGCAGTTTGCTGTCGATCCGGTCAACAGTTCCTCGAATCGTCTTGATACTTCGTAGTGCGGGAATGTCACTGAATTTCCTCCAAGCTTTTGGCGCAAACGTGCTTGACGCGAGTACCAATGGCGACGATATCAAATGAACTGCGCAGAATGATCAGTTAATCGAACCTTTGACCGAGAGAGACCCAAGTCGTTGTTCTTACAATATCCATCACGCTCATCAACAATGGTAATTTCAATCGCTACTTTTCTGTTACCATGTTCTCCCTCCGGATTGACCGTGAAGCGCGGAAACCTCCCTGCACAAAGATCTAGAAGATTCAAAGCTGCGCCCAGCCCGGCGTACGAACCTCCCACCACCAGGACCTGAAAGGGCCTGGCTTGGAGTGCGATACTGGAGGCCACCATTGGGATTGGAGTTGCCAGAGGTTATTAAAGCAAAAGAGAAGCGAGGAGTCACCTGGAAACACCTACATGATGTTTTATACTTGTTATAGCTTCGTCAGACCAGTCATCGTACCCCTACCACATCCAATACTGGAGACATTGAGCCTGGGGCAACAGGCAGGACCGAGTGGGTTGATCCAATCTTATCAGATTCGAGCATCCACCATGGCCGGTAATCGGAGAGTTAGAGGCTAGAGCTTGGAAGATCTGTTTGGGAGAGTTGAGGGTGACGAAATATCACCGTTCTGAACGCAGCGTTTTCTAGATCTACCGAAAATAAGCGTTTCACTGCTATCTACGCTATCGCTGAGGCTCCTCGGCACACATCCGATGGAATTAGTCACATGTCTTCAACAAATTCCCAGTTCGCCTTTCTTCAAAAAGACTGGCTGTATCCCGGCATGATAATATTGCTGAAGCAAGCTTGTCATTAAGCGTCTGCACCTGCGGTCTTCACAACTATGGCCTCCTTCATGAAGGGGCTGCGAGCACGGATCCGCTTGCCATACATGACAATCACCACTGGTGCAAAGGAAAGAATCAGTGACAAGAACCCGAGGACAGTGCTAGCCCACTGGAATCCGAGGATTCTGTACATGCTCTGTGCAGCCAGGGGAAGAAAGGCTGCAAAGATATTCTCTCCCAGCACAATCGCAGCCACGGCACTTCCGGCATATTTGCTGTATGCATCAACAACATAGTCTGCAATGGCGATGACTACAACGTTTGTTCCAAACCCAACCATGACCAGACCGATAGCTGGTGCTATCCAAGGCAGCGAAGGATATGAAGACCAACCGTATACAAACATACCTCCGGTCACTCCAGCAAAACTGCCAATCAAACTCATATAAAGACGGGCTTCCGGAATAGGGGATCCCGGCGCCTCTTTGTTCCTGGGTGCTGACGCAAAGTAGAGTTTTGCAGATACGAGTGCACCAAGGAACCCAATGCATTCGCCTATTACCACAGCGACTTGGACGTAGCCGGCTTGAGACGCTGTCCATCCATATAACTCGGCAAACACCTGCTCGACCGACTGCGTGAAGAGGTAGACGGTGCCCACCATGAACGCAGACCAGACTGTGAAGACAAAAACCACTGGTTCAGTCAACAGCATGTAAATCGGCCGGCGTACACTCTTGCTGAGTTTCTGGAAGAGTGTCATTTCTCTCGATTGCGAAACGGTGTGTGATTCCTTTCCAGTTGTGACAGCTTTCTTCTCCCTCTTTTGAAGTATCACAGCCCCTCGACTCTCATCAAAGAAGCAGCAGTAAATCGGGGCAAGACAGCCATACCATATAAGCTGCATATATGAGATCCATCGCCAACTTAAATTCTGGAAGATGACCCCACCAATGACGGGACCCATGCTGCTTCCAGTAAGATACGCAGTCACATAGAGAGCCATGGGGATGGTTCTGCCACGTTCTCCCTCCCATATATTGCCAATGACGGTCGCAGAGGTGTTTGCGAGTACCGAAACGCACCCACCAGCGAAAAACCGCGAGACAATCAAAGTTGCAAAATTCTGTGCGACGCCCTGAGGCACGACAAAGCAAACAAAGACACCATAGGTAGCCAAAAACCCAGATCGTACACCGAAGTCTTCCATGAGTGGTAAAACGACCAGGGAGAAGATTGCCCCGCCTAACGCCCATGAGGTCACTGGCCAATACGAGTTCGGGAAATTTGCGTCGCTAACATCAAATTCTTCATTAATGGCATCGTGGGCGACTGTGATAATCGTGCCGTTTAACAGTGTCGTGAACGTAGCGAGAACTGCGATCGACGTGGTTATCCATTTCTTTCTCAATGTCCAGTTGTATGGGTTCCCTGGGTCATCCGGGCCATGCCAGTCCAAGCACTGGCCTTTCTCACCATCGTCCGCTGAGGTTACGTCACGGTTTGTTTGAACTCTTGGTGTTGAAATGTGGGATATCTCTCGGTCAAGCTTGGTCGAGACAATCGTAATATCGTTGCCAGGTAAGGGCATGGGCGCAGTCTTGTGTTGTTCAGAGCTTAGCTACAATATCAGCGTTTTCAAAGGAAGGACTCTGGGAAAATGGAAGGTCATAGGCAAGAGATTTTCCAAAATTCAAAATAGCGAGTAGATTTCATGTGGACCGCTTCAAATCTCATAACATAAATTTTCGGAGGTTAGCGAACTTTTACCTAATTTGCCGCTTATTATTTTCAGCACTTGCCACTGAATTGTCTGCACGAGCACGTAATTTTGGAGCAAGAGTCGTTGGCTTTTGCATCCTACTTCGATACTATGCTTGAGATAATAAAGCAAGGCTACCTAGTAATAAGTTGGTGGGCACGACAAGGCTCGCCAATTGAGTACCCGGCTCAGCCTCGAAACCGGAGGGAGGACCGGAGGTGGAGTCCATCATGTCACCGCGGCGATATTGTGGCAGGTAGCGACAGGGAAGTGGTAATAGCTCTGGCATATGCTTCATCTCGACCAAGGTCTATGAGTTTGACGTGGTCTTGGACAAAATATCATACCCAAGGTGACACCTGTAGTGAAATCAAAATCTTTTCTAATGCCTGCCCCCACCCTCCCTGGGGAGCAGTAAACGCTACTCTGGGACATCTCAGCTTCTGAAAATTTGCTCCTCCCGCATCGGTCTCTCTTGAGCCTGGCCGACGTCCCTCAAGGACTTGGGGGTCGCTTAGTGCGTTTCTGCTGAGCCATAGAGGGAAAATGTGATCTCTGTCCCATCTGTTCGCAAGTTTGTTAGATCTAAATACTGCCAGTTCGCATAAACAGATTCGACGGTGGGATGCGATCAGCGAAATCCTCGTCAAGTTCGTATTGTATTTCAGGACCCCGTTGTTTGAATCCAAGTTTCGAATAGACATGCCTTCCCATACTTGAGGCCTCGGTGAGCGCCTCGAGATTCCCCCGTTGCTTTGCTTCGATGAGCCCCCATTCCACGAGCTTGGATGCGACGCCACGTCTCTGAAATGCGGGATTGACGGCACAAATATCCAGCGCCATGGCGGAAGCATGAGTACCTCCGGCAATCTCTGAGACGTAAGCCCTCCTACTCCGCTGCAACGAATTCAGCATTTGAGAGACATATCGCTGTTCCAGTTCATTGCCGGGGTGCTGGGCCTCGAAGTCGCTGGGTTTCCATTCATGCGGCCTCTCGCCTTGAGAAGGGACCATAGAGAGTTGTACCCAGATCGCAAATCCAACGATGCGTCGTGAGCCCGGTTGCCTTGTATCTGGAATAGTTGCTTTCAGGTGCAGCGTATTCTCATTGGCCTTGCGCCATCGGTCGATCATGTGCTCCGTGTTTCGATGAGCGCCGGCTGAAGTGTCCCATCCTGGATTGGAGCCGATCCATATCTCATCCTTTACTTGCCGGCCGAATGCTTCTGCAAGGCAATCAAAGCACTGCTCAAAGTCCTCAGGGTCCTTAATCAACTCAACCCTAACCTCATCGTCTTGCTGGACTACTGCCATTGCCGCTGGGCTCAGGGAGCTCAAATCACCCGGCTCGACGGTGTCCTGCCAGTGATACGTCGACAAGGGGGAGCACACCTCAATCTCCTCGAACGTGGCCTTGCTCATATACTTCACGAATTGACGAGAATGTGTCGTGGCCAATAAGTCTAAAGCTGACTAGACCCTGGTTTGAATTGAAGGTCGTCGAGGAGAGGAGCACTCAAAATAATTGTTCACCTCTTAGACTAATTACCAAACTACGAGTAAAGGCCAAGGGAATGCCCTTTGCCCGGCGGGGTTACCTACCCTTAGGTGCTTTACTTAGGTGGGTGCCTTGACTACCTAATATGTACATACCTATCACCCAGCCCAGGCATGAGCTAGTACGACCAGGTCCGGTGCTACTTAAAGCAGCCCGGGGGTGCAAACTGCTCTCCTCGGCTCCCAATGCGCCGCCATGTTGGAGTTCAGGAATCTTTATCAATATTGGAATCGCACCATGATTTTTGGGGCGTCATCACCGAGTGATCAAGATTCCCACCAGCCAAGAGGGTAGATTAGCGAGCATAGAGTTTGCGAGCCTGCGATCCATACTTTCCGAGCACTCAACCTATCAATCTATTCGCTCACGACCTGTAATCATGGATAGATATCCCATACAATGTCCGTATACCGCACCCGCCATAAAGTTTACCCTTCCGGAGTGCTTGTACCCAGGACGACTCTTATGTTTATCTAATACGGCCGCAGACACTTGATATTGACGACATCATTGTCACTGGGCTCTAGAGGTGCTCCACAACACATCCATCAATTTTACGGCGCGTGCCAATACTGCACTCTGGATCAATATGTATTATAAACTGTCCGCCCCTTGGGATATTCCTGTCTGTGACAATCTCGCAACGAAAACATCCAAGACCAGAAGTGACAGAGCTTCTCCCTGCAATCCGCCCACATGAATTCATTAGACACCAGCCTTGCGCAGGCTGAGACATGGTCATTGAGGCAGACTGAAATGACAGCCGTGGATACACCAAATTCTTCGCTTTCAACCGCCAGCACTCATGAACCAGACGATCAGCTCGAACAAACCCGTTCTGAATTCCAGCACTTGCAGCATGTGCATACAGTCGGCTCCCTGCCTGGATCTCGCTTCGTGAGTCGGGCCGCTAGTAGCGTGCTGCCGGCTTTTGGCGGTGGGAAATCGTAAGGGTCACCCTCTACACAACACCTCCCTGATGACCAAAATGGCTGACTAGATGAGACAGGAGTGAACGATCCTCTCCATCCTCTGAATTGGGGTCAGAAGACCAAGTAGGTCCCCATCATACTATCTAGCCTCGAAGGTCTAACGTTACTTCAGGTTCGTCACAGCAGCCATTGGCGCCCTAGCATGCTTTTGCTCGACCTTTGCCTCTTCAGCCCTGTCTCCAGCCACGCCACAAATAGCAGAGTACTTCCACGTGCCTATAGAAGTCGCATCATTGTCGAGCGTGTTGTACCTGCTCGGCTACGCCGTGGGTCCGATGTTCTGGGCACCGTTGTCCGAGCTTTGAGGTCGCAAACTGCCCTTGGCCCTTGGTAGCTTTGGATTTTCAGTCTTTGCAGTGGCAATAGCGGTGTCCAAGGAATTTCAAACCCTGATAATCAGTCGATTCTTCATGGGTGCCTTTAGCAGCAGTCCCATTGTTGTCGTTGCAGCTGTGTACTCGGACATGTCCAATGCATTGGAGAGGGGGCCAGCTTTAACAGTATTTGCCGTCTCAGTGTTCATCGGACCGACGGCAGGACCTATCGTTGGTTCCTTCAATGTGACCAGTTATCTTGGTTGGCGGTGGGATAGTGATTGGTTTATGATCATGGACTTCACGACATTCATTCTCATCATCTTCTTCCTGAAGGAGACTTACCCACCCACAGTTCTGGTCACGAAGGCAGAACTCCTACTCCCCCAGACCAAAAATTGGGCCATACATGCCAAGCAGGAGGAATCGAGATCGATCTTCGCGAGATGGTTGAGAAGAACCTGTCAAGGCCACTACGAATGTTATTCACCGAACCCATTCTTATTTTCATCGGGATCTACCTGACTTTTGTCTACGGCCTGATATATATCATACTGGCTGCATACGCCCTGGTATATGATGGCGTCCATGGAATGTCACCTGGACTTGGGAGTCTCCCCTTTTGGGGGATTTGCATTGGCATACTCGGGAGTGGATTGACGTCGCTACTACTGAACAAGAGATGGGTTGCAAAATACGAGGTGAATGGCAACAAAGCGCAACCAGAGTGGCGGCTCCGGCTCCCTCTCGCTATGGTTGGAGGTGTGGCATTCTGTCTCGGTCTTTTGTGGTTTGGCTGGACCGGTGCATATCACAGTGTGCATTGGATTGTCCCGACTGTTGCTGGAGGATTGATTGGATTCGGTCTGCTGTCGATATTCATGCAACTTACGATGTACATCGTCGATGCGTATCTCATCTTGTAAGTTCTCCGAACCCCAGTGTGGTTGGCCAATGCTGACCCGCTCTTCCACAGCGCCGCATCAGCTCTCGCTGGAAATACAATCGTGAGGTCGCTCTTTGCAGCAGCTTGGTGAGTCTCCGCCCTGGGAAATCTGAATACCATCTCTAACTCGTGCAGTCCGCTCTTTGATCGACAGATGTTTCTACATATGGAGATCCAATGGGCTAGTACCCTGCTTGGCTGTGTCGCAGCCATTCTCATCCCTGTCCCAATATTCTTCTCTATCTATGGGCAGAGGATAAGGCAGAACAGTAAATGGGCGCCGACTGCAAAGCCGGCAGCTCCCTCAAAAGCACTCGAGTAGCCAATTACTCAAACGATGGTCGTGATCATTCAAGGGCGCGAATCTTCCAGGTCAATGCTACAAAGTTGACTTGGATCACGGCGAGCAGAAGGGTTTGGTGGCTTCAGCTCCGGGTATCTTCGCTTCCTCAAAGTTAAAGCGTACAATAATTGTTTCCCAAACTTTGGCAGTGGTTTGAGTGTCATTCAGTTGTGTTTCTAGCAATGGTTCGGCTTCATGGCATTGGCCTAAAATTCACGAAGCAGGAGAGGCGCGGGGTAGAAAGGACAGGGTCCCTTATCGTCTTATCGACACGTGACCGCACGTGCCTGGCCGGATGTGGGATGGACTGATGACGTCAGCTGCGGCAAACAACCCCTCTCTGGGTGCCCTCGGCATTGAAGCTCCTTGCCCCTTCCGCCTTCCGTTGTTGCCCGCACGCGCAGATCGCACGACGTGTCGTGCGATAATATAGGTCTATCTCTATCTTGCACATTCAGCTTCAGCTTCAATCTTCAACTGGTTGCGTCTATAAAAGCTTTGGTTGCCAAGTTGAAGGCTGTTACACCTCAATGACCGCTCGAGCAAGACTCACAGCTCTCACCCAGCAACTTTTGAATACCACCAAGTCGTCCCTCAACGTTTTCCAAGCCAGAATGTCTCACACTCAGTCGGCAGCTTGCTGCAACACCCCGGCAGTCATCAGCAAGGGTTATAAAGAGAAGGGCAAGTACATCACCGTCAACGGCCTGAAGACCTACAGTACGGGACCATCCTCGGCCAGTCAAGGCATTCTCATCATTTACGACATCTTCGGTTTCTTCCCGCAAACGATCCAAGGGGCCGATATTCTCGCCCACTCGGACAAGGAACATCAATATCAGGTTTTTATGCCGGATTGGTTTGATGGAAACGCGGCCGACATTTCATGGTATCCTCCGGACACGGAAGAGAAGGGAAAGAAGCTTGGAGAGTTCTTCCAGACTCAGGCAGCACCCCCAAAGACTATTGAGAGGGTTAAGAAGGTTATGGAAGAATTGCAGTCGAGTAACCCGGGAGTGAAAAATTGGGGTGTTGTTGGCTATTGCTGGGGTGGAAAGGTAAGACTAATTTAAGAGGAGCTCAAGACTAGCTCGCTAGTACAGTGGTAACACATACATCCTATGCTAACGCACCCCTCTCCTTTCCAGATCGTCAACCTAGTCTCCCAGGCGGGAACACCATTCAAAGCAGCAGCGAGCTGTCATCCAGCAATGGTAGACCCCAAAGATGCGCCAAACATCGCCATTCCTATCCTCTCGATCCCATCGAAGGACGAAGACAAGACGACCATGGACCAATATGAAGCTGCTCTCAAAGTGCCAAACCAAACTGAATGGTACCATGACCAAATCCACGGATTCATGGCGGCACGAAGCGATCTCGAGGATGACAGTGTCAAGGCAGCATACGAGCAGGCTTATCAAACGTTGCTCAGTTGGTTCCACAAGCACTTGTGAGATAGTCCAAGGTGATGAAGGAGTGCCCACTACATCGCTCCGAGAATGGAGCCAAAACGCAAACGGGCAGGTCTTACCCCCACGTGAGGATTGACCAGTTGTGAGTGAGGGATAGTATCCAAGGCTGATAAAACATGGGCAAGCTCAAATGTGCATACAAAATCTATTTCATTTTCTCTACCCGTGTATTCCAGACCTTGTTTGGCCCGCATCCGGTCTTCCTCGTGGTCCATACCCTTCTGGATCGGAACAGCAAACACTCTCCCTGTGCTCACATATTCGCCGGGCCAACTGCATGGGGTATTCTGTAGTCTAGTTCTGTTCGGAGTGCAACGGTCTATGCGTAGCTGGTGATACAAACCTCTAAAGGTTTCATGGTAATTTTTCGTAGTGGGCAAATTTCCTCCTGATTTGCCGATGTGCCCGATGCGAGCCATGCTCCGACGCCCTGCCATACACCATGATGGAAGACCCGATTGAAGGCGAAAGGCAACCATATGGCAATAATGGATGGTGGCGAAGAAAGCGACGTTGATCGTAGTCTGAAAGGCCACATCCTGCCCATGCTGTGCTCTTTCCCAAATTAGTCGCCGTTGTCGCGGTCCAAGTCCGGTTCGGCCTTCCAGAAGCACCAGGAGAAGATGATAACAATCTTCATTGCAGCAGCTGTCCACAAGGCACCGGGAAGACCGACAGAACTGTGTGCCCACAGGCCGCCGACCATCGCTCCGACCAGGAGTAGCACTGGCGCTGCAGCTCTCCGATTTCTCTCGTCATTCTGCGTCAAACCGGCCATGATCAAGGGGTCGGAAAAGAGGTCACAGTAAATGCTTGTGAGGACGACACTGGTCAAACTGTTATACTGCAGAGCACGGCTGGTGACTGCTTGTCCACTACTTTGAAATGCCACCAAGGCAAGCGGTACAAGCACCTCCCACCGAACATCCCCTCCTTTCTCCGTATCGACGTGCACGATGATGGCAGCGGCGGTGACCAGAACCAGCTGGGCTAAAAAGGATGCCAGTAGCACCCATCGACGCCTTGGCGAGAAGTGTCGATGAAAACGGCTGAAGAACAACGAGCCCAGGCAAAAGAATCCGATCGAGGTGCCAGATCTGATCCATCTTGTTCCTTCACTCGGAGCAACCAAGCCGAGGCCAAGGTAGACGGTATTCCCTGTTTGCATGCTCACGAAGGAACCCCATATGAAGACAGCGGAGGAGTCGAGAAGGCCTGTGATGACATAAGACAGCAGAAGAATGGCATCGGCCCAGCTTCTGTCGATGTCTTGCTTCAAGTACTTGGAAACCCGAGTTGAGCGTGGAGAACTGATTGACTTCGCGAGCAACGTACTCTGCTCATCGCGTGAAGCTGCAGTCGCTTCGGGTGGCTGGTTACCATTCAATGTTCCGTAGCCGTTGGGAGAAGTCATGATGGGTAAAGGTAGGAGGATCTGGATGCGCGGGACGAGAAATCAGACAGCCACCAAGGAATGAGAGCAGGATGGTATAGCTTTAAAGCAAACCACAGGTAAGAGGAGACAGGTTTGAGGAAATATCTGCCGGCTACATTGCCCTGATGGAGGCAAATTCGCGTCATAGAAGGAGAAAGGATGTGTTGAGCTGATGATAACACTGAGTCCTCCGTAGAGAGGCTGTGGATCTCGGCCGGATGAACGATTAAGCGGAGTGGTGGATGGGGCAAGAATGACCCTGACACTTTGACCAGGCCGTGCATGCCCTTCAGGTGCTTTATTAGATGCTTTCCCGCACTTCCGTGGAGCATCCATCAGCCACGATTAAAAGCCATAAATGCCAAAGCTCCCTGTTCTACTTAACAGCCTCTCGAAGCTCATCTTTCTCCCTTCCCTTCTCCTCTCTCCTCTCTCCCTTCTGTCTTCCAAGTCAAAATGCAGCTCTCATTCCTCGTGTCACTACTTGCGGGCTCTTGCTTGGCAGTCCCTATCCATGAAAGGAACCAACAAGCCATCCAGCCTTTTGATAGAAATTCCCCCTACACTAGAAAGCACAGAGACCACTATGACCACAAGGTCGACTCTTATGGCCAAGACCTGGAACCCTTGCCCTGGCGCAACGGGGATGGTGCCTCTATGATGGGACCTCGTAACAGGGACCGGGAGAGGCAGAATCCAGATATGCTCCGACCGCCATCAACCGACTCTGGAAATCTGCCCAACATGCGTTGGAGTTTCGCTGACTCCCATATCAGAATTGAGGTAGACCCCACTGTGGAACACGAGGTCCAAGTTTACTAAGAACGAAACAGGAAGGAGGCTGGACCAGACAGACTACGGTCAGAGAACTCGGCACCAGCAAGGAGCTCGCCGGCGTCAACATGAGGCTTGACCATGGTGTCATTCGAGAGCTGCATTGGCACAAACAGGCCGAATGGGCATATGTCCTTGAGGGAGAATGCCGTGTCACAGCTCTGGACACCGAGGGAGGAAGTTTTATGGACGACCTGAAGAAGGGTGATCTATGGTACTTCCCACCAGGTCATCCGCACTCGCTGCAAGGCCTCAGCCCAAATGGCACTGAGTTTCTCCTTGTCTTCGATGATGGCAATTTTGATGAGGAATCAACCTTCTTGTTGACTGATTGGCTGGGTGAGTAGACCCAACTTTCTTACTTTCTTTTGAAGGTCTCAAGCGGCCTCTGACATTTCATGCAGCCCATACCCCAAAGGCCGTCCTAGGAGAAAACTTCCGTCTGTCACCAGAAGTCTTTGATAACCTGGATCCCTCCGACAAATATATCTTTCAAGGATCGCTCCCGGGTTCGATTGATGAGGAGAGACCTCGCGGTGAAGGGGTCAAGAAATCCAAGCTACAGTTCACCCACAAAATGATGGACCAGGAACCCCTCAACACGACTGGAGGCCAGGTTCGAATCACCGACTCCACCAACTTTCCCATTTCCAAGACCGTGGCTGCGGCCCACCTTAACATCGAGCCCGGTGCGCTACGGGAAATGCACTGGCATCCCAATGCGGATGAATGGTCATACTTTATCAGCGGGCGGGCCCGTGTCACTATCTTCGCAGCTACAGGCATCGCTCGGACTTTCGACTACATGGCTGGAGACGTGGGCATCGTACCCAAAAACATGGGCCACTTCATTGAAAATCTTAGTGACGATGAGCCTGTAGAGGTCCTGGAGATCTTCCACGCCGACAAGTTTGAGGACTTCTCGCTCTTCCAATGGCTTGGTGAAACACCTAAGAAGATGGTCGCGGACCATCTCTTCGCCAACAACAAGAAGGCGGCGCATAAGTTCTTGGAACAGATCGAGGATGCGGAGAAGGACCCCATAAGGAATGTGCTGGACAACTAGTCTGGCGGTTGGTGATTTGCGTTGGGAAATATGAATATGGTTATGTGAACTCTACAAAGGGACGGAACAATTGGAATGGAATCGTATACTATAGTTTCAAAAAGAGGTTAACGGTACTGCAGCTGGTACCTTCACCCCATGCACCTCATGGTGAGTAAATGAGGTGAATGATCCTGGGTACGGAGTATGCTCAGACTACTTCTTACTTGGTATACTCCACGGCTCCAGGCACGACCTCGGGGCCAGCTCAGCTGGAGCTGTGACCAATTAAGTAGTCTGCCGGCAAGTTCCAGGGGCTCGAGCCTCCCGAAGCCCCCCATTCTTACCCCGGACTCGGGCTGATCATCATGCATGAGCTGTAGAAATCAAGGTTTTGGATCTCCCTGGTAAAATGTTTAAGCATCAATGACTGGGCCAAGGGTCCTGAAGGTGTGATCGCCCCCCTACGGGAAGCTCCTCTTCTTGGTTCCATTTAATAACTCTCAACTCCTTACCTTACTGGCCACCCTATCCTCCAGATCGAACTAGGTAGCTACATCCTTCAGGTACCTGAGGCATTTCACGCCAGCTTAACAGAGATCACAGCTCACCAGCCTCACAAAGTTACACCGGATAAATATTAATGCGTTCACCCGGCAGGCTGGTGCTTAACAAGGCTCACCAAGTCAGGGATCAGTCCAAGACTCAAGTATTAGGTACCAAAGGTACGGAGTAGTCAGATTCTTTGAATGAACTGTGGAAACTAAAGATGAATGTTCGAGTTTATTAATAGTGCTGTTGAATGGGGTGTCTGCCTCCATGGTGCCGCATCTCTGTGAAACCAATCAAGCAGAACCAATCATTCCCACTCTGTGCCTTGGATTGCTCTGGTATTGTAGAGTATCCAAATACCTAGGCTTCTGTTTTCAGCTGGATTCATCCTCATTGTCTTAACTCTTACACAAGGACAAATTTGGTCGATATGATAGCTACATTAGATGCCAAACGCCAAACCGACGGTGCCAGCTGAGGCCGCAATCATTCATTGCGGCAAAGCGTAACTAGATCTCGATGCGGTGGCACGAGTTCACTCCACCCGGCTTGATCCCCCGTTAATCAATCGTCAATGGAAGTTCATCGAACCATGTCACAGGCCCCCAATTGCCAGCGTGCATCTTGCGCACTTCGCAACAGGCAGCCACCAATCACTGTTGCCCTGAGTCCGTCACCAACTAATTCCTCCAGGCTGCAATGTGCATCCATTCCCAAAAAGGCTACGACTGGAGCTAGACGATACAACAAGGGTATCTACACCGACGTTTAGACGGTGTTAAATACTCACGACCAGACCCCTCAATAGGTCGATTCTTTCTTTCACAAATGCGACACGGCATGGCTTCCTCTCATTCTGTCATGTCGGAGACCCTAAAATCAATCACAAACACTAAGATCCGTGAGCTTGAGAAGCAAAGAAACGCGTATGCCTCGAGGAAAAACAAGGTACTCGAGTCCCTTGACAACAAGGATGTGAGCCAGCATGATCGAGTGTCAATCTTGATCAAGGAAGTCGACAAGTTACCTGGTCGGAAAGAGCAAAGCTCTAACGATGAACTCCACAATATCGCTCGTTGGCTTGAACAGTCGACCTTCGATCCATTCGTACCCGAGTCGAAGCAGCTTGTCTATGAGACACTATTGCGTTCCAGACTCGACAGAGGCAGTCTCCAATTGGATCTGGCTCACCTTTACTCTGGCCTCTTGACAGAATGGATTGGAACACCGGCTTCAGAAGGTTCGGAACCCGACATGTTAGAAAAGTCCGACAGTGACGAATCGTTTGAAGTGATTGAAGAGACCCAGAAGGCAAGACTTCAGCAGCTCCGTGACAAGTTCGCTCAGGTGGTCTTCGAGCCTCTTGAAACCGACGAGGTGGAAATCAAAAAGTATCTGGGACAGCTCTTCCAAGGACACCACGGAGAGCGCGCCATAGAACGTATTCGTGACCAGGTGTCGCAGCTGGGGAAGAGCATGAGGCAGGAAAGATTCCGCATTGATGATCAGAGCTTAAAGTGGTGCATCAAGGCTCTTTTGAAGAACCAGCTGCTTGGTGACGAGAAGAAAGCGACCTTGAGCAACTTCTTGAAAGATGAAGCTGCCTTGAGCGAGATCAGAGACGTGCTGAACATGAGATACAGAGACTTGGATAGCTGGGAGTGGAATTTGGGAGAAGACGGCATGCCTGTCTGCCCGTACGTACTCCCCCCATCTCCTCCTTGAGGATGCGCAGCTAACTCAACTCATAGACGCCAGAGTCTCAATGGCAAATGGCGAGTCATGATGGATGAGGATATGTTGCAAGCCTTGCTGACCCATTGGATCGGAACCACATGGGCCTATCGGATGAAAGCGATATTGAACAGCACAAGAAAGATGCGTGGAATTTGGAATCAGTCTGCTTGGCTCCCCGATGACGAGAGAGCCAAACGCAAATACTACTTTGACGAGCATGACTACTACAACATGACAGACTATAACAACGTGGCACAAGTGCGGCGCAAGTTTTACGAGGAAGATTTCTTCATGTCCCCGCTCCCAGCGAAGTTCTTCGAGGAAGCTGGAGGTTATGACGATGATGATGAGACTGTGGCAAATTCCACGAAATCACCCAAAGACATCAAGCAGCTCCTTTTGAGAACACTGGCCACAGAAGTCGTCATGCGCCGCTCTCTTGATGGCGAGGTTGCTGTTGTGCAAAGCGACTTCCAATGGTTCGCGACAGGGATTGCACATACGACGATTTTTGCCGTGATGAGATTCGTGGGATTTCAAGAGGAGTGGATCACATTCTTCAGGAAAGTCCTAGAACCACCATTAAACATGCTCGATGGGAAAGGCGTTCGCATACGCAAACGAGGGTTGCCGATGGCACACGTCTTTGAGAAATTCCTAGGCGAGCTTGTCTTGTTCTTCATGGATTTGGCAGTGGCACAACAGCATGGAATGTTCCTCTATCGCTTCCACGACGACCTTTGGCTTGCAGGAAAACCTGCACAATGTGCTACAGCTTGGTCTTGCATGGTGGACTTTGCTAAAGTCATGGGTCTGGAATTCAACAAACACAAGACGGGCTCTGTCTACCTCACTGACGAAAAGCATCAGCGCGATTCCGGGATCCTCAAAAAGCTTCCGCAGGGCGATGTAGCAATGAACTTCCTAGTCCTAGATCCTGATTCTGGCTCGTGGGTTATCAGCAATGAGAATGTGCAAGAGCACGTCAAGCAACTCCAAAAGCAGCTTGGCGAGAGCAAAAGTGTGCTTCAATGGATTAAAACGTGGAACAGCTGCATAGGGCGCTTCTTCAGCTACACGTTCGGCGAGCCTGCACATTGCTTTGGGCAGAAGCATGTTCTAGACACTCTCAAAGTGCATAGAGACATACATTATGTGCTCTTCGGTGACACTAACCCGCCGGGCGTGGCAACTCAATGCATCAGGAATATGCTCACAAGCCGGTTTGACATCAAAGATGTGCCCGACTCCTTTATTCTCATGCCCGAGGCCCTTGGTGGTCTTAGTCTCAAGAATCCTTTCATTCCACTACTTCTCCTGAGCACGAACGTCTGTCCAGACCCGGACGCCTACATGCAAACATTCCACATCGATGAGCGACGATATTACGATAATGCCAAGCGCGAGTTTGAATCGCTGAGCGAGAAAGAGAAGAGGAAGCGATATAAAACTGCCTTTCAAAAGGACGACGATGGCGAGGAAGAAGAGGCGACGCCGCCTATCACTTGGCGTGAAGCTCAAACCTTCATGTCTTTCGAGGACTTCACCAAGTACCGGGAATGCACGAGCACCGATCTCTGGCGCGTGTATATGTACTTGCTGAAGCAGCCTGATAAGGATCATCTGCACTTGACGGATAGGGTCCGGCAAGCACTGAAGCAGCTGGCGTGGACAAGCGAGGACGGAGAATGGTTGAAGGAGGAGGATGGAGAGACTCTCTGGACGATCTTGTCTTTGGAGGAGGAGTTGTTTGAGAAATTCGGCGGGTTGGAGGTCGTGGATACACAGTTGTTGCCATTGGGGGTTTTGAAGCTTCTGAAGGCGATGAGGGTTACATGGCAGATGGTACTGTGAGGACCGAGTGGCCTGGGCAGGCCAGGCACTACGCTGGTGTATCTGGGCGACTCGGAGAAGACTCGAAATGAATGTAAAATGGATTCTACATAGTAACGAGCTGGGACGGAGTGGAGAGCGTTTCGACCTCGATCTGTCAAAAGTAAATTGGCCACGATCACGGTTGAATACCCTGCCTTTACAACCGCAAAACTGCCGCAGCCCTATCAGCGAAGTCTACATGCTGAGATAAAGTCCTACGAAAATACAGTCGTTCCTCATCAGACGGCAATGTTCCTCTAGACTGTAACCTTCAACACGGACCTGAGGTATAGTATAAGCATTTGGGGAGCCTGCTCCATGAAGAACGCTGAGAGGCGGGCCGAGGGGGCACAGCCAACTGTAGAGAACCCGCTTAGCAGCCCACTTTTAGGGTCAGAAACCCACTCAGTGTGTCGCTCAGGCTGCCTCGTGTCCTCGAGACCTTCGTTCACTCTCTTAAGTAGACCGAACTGGATTTGGAAGCTAATTAATAAGTTTTCCTTCGCAAGTAGTCTAACTAGGTATCAGCCCACGACTGCATATTTCTCAATTCATCCAAGTCCACCTGGCCAGGACCATGCTGAAGCCAAAGTTACCAAATACTGCAAATATGGAAGCTCACAAGATTGGCAAATGCAGCCGCTTTCCGGGCTCCCAGACACCCATGGCACCCCTGCCACCCCGGCATGCAAGTGTGTCCAAGCTGGACTAAGGATTTAATACCACCCGTCTAGAAATCAACATAGACCCGACCTTCGTATGCACCCAAAATGCGTTCTTCGATTGCACCACGTGTTGTCCCCATAAGTAAATGCCAATCGAAAGGCTCTGCTAAGCAATCATCCAGGTCTGGGACTGGCTGCCTTGAATTCGAGAAGTTTAGAATGACCAAGGCTTGCCGACTCCCATCAAGACTTGTTTTCCTGTAGCTGAAGACGCTTTCGCTGACCCTGTCGACAAGCTGGAAGGTACCGTGAATGAAAATATCCGCGTGACTCTTCCGCAGCGCCATCACCTTCTTGTAGAACGATAGTACACTTTGATCGTCATTCACTTGGTTTGCCACGTTGATACGACTCGCATCATCATGTGCACGCATCCATGGTTCAGCGGTTGGGGAAGTGAACCCACCATGGATAGAGTTATCCCACTGGAATGGAAGGCGAGAATGATCTCGAGCAAGAATTTGAAGACCGCTCATCACTCGGTCCTTCTCGGCGGCGTCTGCATTGTTTTCAGCCTCACGGTAGAAGTTGTTGCTTTCGATGTCCTTGTATTCTTCGATGGACCAGCTCTCTGGCATATTGGTCATACCAATCTCTTGGCCTTGGTACAGGAAGAGCGTCCCCGTAAGTGTGGCCTGCCAAAGAGCGATCATCTTTGCAGAATTCTCCCAGTGCTCAGCACTATCCGATCCAAATCGAGAGACTGCTCTTCCGTTGTCATGATTCTCACAAAATACCGTTGTCCAGCCGTCTGTACCTTCGATGAACTTCTGCCACCTCTCCACTAACATCTTCAATTCACTCAGTTTCCAGGGCTTGAAGACATATTTGCTACCGAATCCGTCGCCTGTTCCTAACCGAATCATGTCGAATTGGAATACCATGTTGAGTTCTCTCTCAGATGCTTTGACATAATCCAAAACACCTGCTGGGTGAGGCGTATTTGAAAGCTCCCCAACTGTGACCGCGTCATAGTAGTCAAGGACTTTACTATTCATCTCTTTTAAGAACTCATGGATTCTTGGGCCATTGCACCACATCTCAGGGGCAGGCTGCCATTCGCTCTTGGGATCTGTGATGTTGGCGTCAATAAACTCGGTCCTTTTGCTGTATTTATTGACAGTGTCCACTCGGAAGCCATCAACGCCCCTATCGAGCCAGAACCGCATGGCATTATCATATATTGCCTGCCGGCAAGACTGGTTTTCCCAATTTAAGTCAGGTTGATCTGGTGCATACAGGTGCAGGTAATATTCTTGGGTCAGTTCGTCCCAGGTCCATGTTCCACCTGCAAAGTAACTTCTCCAGTTTGTGGGCGGCCTTCGCCTGCCATTCTCATCATACCGAGCTGGCTTCCAGATGTACCAGTCTCGCTTCGGGTTGTCGCGTGAAGATCTTGACTCCTTGAACCACTCATGCTCTTTGGACGTATGGTTGACCACTAGGTCTAATATCAATCTCAAGCCCCTTGAGTGGCACGCCTCAATCAAATTGTCGACATCTTCAAGAGAACCATATCTAGAATACACTTTCTGGTAGTCCGAGATATCATAACCCATGTCCGCCTGAGGGCTTTCGAACATAGGTGACAGCCAAACCACATCGACTCCTAGATCATGCAGGTAATCAATCTTGGAGACCAACCCCGGAATGTCACCCCAGCCATCGCCATTCGAATCCTTGAAACTCGCAGGATAGACTTGATATATTGTTGCTTCTTTCCACCATGGTTGAGGGACTCTGGATATCATGTTGATTGAATGAAATGTACTTCAGGAGGGAGGAGCATTTGGCAATACGAATGTGATGTAGCCTCTAGATGCCCATGATAGAGTGCATCACAAAGGTAGTTTAAATGCAAGACCCAAGCATCGCTACCTCTGCCCACTGACTACTGAACGCATTCTTTCAGATCTTCCGCCGAGTAATGCTCCGAGAAACACGTCGTCGATTTGAGCGCCGATCGCCTACCGCATTGCCTCCGACTTCATGCCGTGTCATATCAGCCGCTTCGAATCGTTCGAGTTGTTTGCGACTAAGCTCCGAGTTGCCTCCGGCTTGGCAGCGACCAATTTTTACAACGGCTCGACAATCATGTTCGGTTATCAGGGGTCGATCGAATCACAAAGCCAGCAACGAACCAACCCATGTGTCAGCGGCTTGTTACCAAGCATCCTGTCCCCGGGGAACTATCTTGATCTTGATCGAAGGAAACGTTGATATTGTAACCCCACAGTCTTTTGCAGACTATCTTCAAAGGGCCTTTCTCCACATGGAGTGAGAAGACGGAGACAGACCGGATGTGCGCTTGTCCCCTCCAGTTACCCACAGATAATCATGGTTGAGGATAAATACCGGTGAGTTGCCTAACGAATATGGACTCTCCCTCCTTTTTACTGGCATCTTGACTTCATAGAGCCCTTACTCCATCTCTTTCCGATTGTTCCCTAGAAAGGACCCCGAGAGGATATCTTTAAGATGACGGCACCTGGCGAGAAAGATGCAGTACCCGCCATGAGTGAGAAGCAAGGGGATCAACGACGTTTTGAGGAGGCCGCAATATTACACGCCGAAGGCCTCGGCCTTGCTCAGGAAGCAAAGCAAGCCTCTGACTCAGAACATTCAATGACATTGGCCAAAGCCATCAAGTTGTATCCACATGCTATTGGCTGGTCGGTTCTTCTGTCGTCAACGTTGATCATGGAAGGTATGTTAAGCAAATCTGGATCATGTCCTGCATCCGGTTGATGTGTTGAACAAAACAGGCTACGACCTTGCATTACTTGGAAGTCTCTATGCGAATCCGCAATTCAACAAGAAGTATGGAACTTACAATCCTACCACCGAGAAGTGGGCGGTCTCAGCAGCATGGCAATCAGGGCTCTCGAACGGTGCACGCGCAGGCGAGATCTTTGGATTACTCTTTGCTGGTTGGGCATCGGACAGATATGGTTACAAGATGACAACGATCGCGTCGCTTATCCTGATGATCTGCTTCATCTTTGTCCTGTTCTTCGCTCCGAATCTCAAAGTCCTGGTGGTCGGCGAAATTCTCTGCGGTATGATTGACCAAGCTTCTCCATTATGTAGATAGCATTGCTAACAATCACAGGTATTCCTTGGGGAGCATTCCAATCCGTAACACCTGCATATGCATCCGAGGTGGCTCCCACAGTTCTGCGACCATATCTAACCACCTTTATCAACTTGTGCTGGGTTATTGGGCAATTCTTTGCTGCTGCAGTCAATAGGGGCTCGGTAAACCGAAATGATCAATGGGCATATCGGATTCCATTTGGTGTTCAATGGGTGTGGCCTATTCCTATTCTTGCTGGACTTATCTTCGCCCCCGAAAGTCCCTGGTGGCATGTTCGTCATGGGAACCGCGCCGCAGCTAAGCAGTCGCTGTTGAGACTGACCTCCAAGAATCAACCGAATTTCAACCCCGACGAGACCATTGCTCTCATTGAGCATACGAACGAAATGGAGAAATCCATGCAGGAGGGAGTATCCTACCGTGACTGTTTCAAGGGCGTCGATCTACGAAGAACTGAAGTTGTAGTGGGCATCTGGCTTGTTCAAACTCTTGGTGGGCAGAACCTGATGGGATATTTCTCCTACTTCCTGTGAGTAGCCCCGTACGAGTTATATGGATTATCATAGCTGACAGGATATCTAGGGTACAAGCCGGGCTGGATTCAACCAACTCCTTCTCCCTGTCCATGGCGAACTCTGCCGTTGGGGCTGTTGGGACAATGGGTTCCTGGTTCTTGATGAGCAGGGTTGGCCGTCGCACGATCCACTTCAGCGGCCTATGTGGACAGCTAACGATTTTGATCATTGTGGGCTCCCTCTCGTTCGCATCTTCCGGTACCGCAAAATGGGCGATTGGTGCCATGTTGATCGTCTTCACCTTCATCTACGATTTCACAGTCGGCCCAGTGACATATTCCTTGGTTTCCGAGCTGTCGTCCACCCGTTTGAAAGCGAAGACGATCGTGTTAGCAAGGGCGGCCTACAATGCGAGCAACATCTTCGTTAACGTCATGACGAATTATCAACTCAGCTCCGCTGCATGGAACTGGAGTAGTCGAGCGGCTTTTTTCTGGGCGGGGAGCTGTCTTCTTTCCGCAATCTGGGTGTACTTTCGCCTTCCAGAGCCGAAAGGCAGAACATACGCTGAATTGGACCTTTTGTTCCAGCGAGGTGTGTCTGCTCGCAAATTTGCATCGACAATAATAGATCCATACTCCGAGACTGCCCTTGGTTCGCACAAGAAATCCATCGGAACGGATGAGATTGAGGTGGTGGATGAGAAACGATGAAATGTCGGCGAGGAGGGCAATCTTGTTCTTCCTATCAATAACCCTAACCAGATTTAGTGTGACTACCTGTTTATTAGTAAATCAACTTCGTTCAGTTAGTACATGTCTAAAGCTGTGGCTATCAGGCCATAATTGGTAGTGAAATCTGGGTGGTGTTCATTTTCATCGTAGTCAAAGTGCGCTGTTTAAAGCTTGAGGAGCGTCCAATGCGCGGCAAACCAGGCTAAGGCTTAAGCTTATTAAATATTTTGCGAAATATATTCAGCAGAAGCTTTTTCCTCCGAGATGCTCACGGTGACTAGCACTCCCAGCGACTACCATGCCTCTGCCGCAGCTTCTAGCCATATCTCGTCTCGTCTTGAGTGAATCATGAGTCGCATCACAGTCTCTAAAGCATGCGATGCATGCAGGCGTCGCAAAATCAGATGCACCTGGGGTCAGCCGTGTGCGGGTTGTAAGCAGGCCGATTTGCAATGCACCTTTCTATGGGTGCATCAGAAGAAAGGACGAAAGGGTGAAACTGCAAATGTCATCTCAGAACTTCGCAATTCTCAGCCTGAACCTGTTCGGTATACTGTACCGGCAAGCCCAGAGCCTGGCCATAGTTTGCTCTACACTTCTCCTTCCTTATCGCTTGATGTCCACACGAGCCCTCAAAGCCATGACTCTCACCCCATCAAGACTGGCTTTCTGCGCAATGCCGGCCTCTTACCAGCAAAAGTGATTGGCTTGTGCTCCGACCTTTTCTTCTCACAGATGCGTTCTACTGTGCCGATACTCACACAGGAATTTGTCACACAAGTTGCCTCATCAGCAGCTGGACTAGGGGACTTGGTCGGAGAGGCCTACTGTCTTCTGTGCGCATTCTGTGCGTTTGTTATCCTCCAGACCGGCGGAATTACTACGACGCAACTGTCGCAAGCGGATATCCAGTATACGCCGCCTGCATATGGACAATTGCTCTTACGGGAGGCGGTATCGGCTCGAAGCCATTTGGATATGCTGGCAACACCGACATTGCGCACAGTGGTGCTCACCTTCTTCATTTATGGCTGTCACTCGGCGCTTGGAAAACACCGACTAGCATGGTTCTTCTTGAGAGAGGCAACAACGCTCTACACCTCTGCAACTCTGGATTCGAATGACCAGTCGGTTGACGAAGCCCTCAATCGCGTATACTGGCTGCTTCTCATCTCTGAAAGGTGAGGTTCCATTATTCAAGGGAATCGGGAACTACTAAATGCTTTCTAGGTCACATGCAATCCGTCGACGTCGTCCGATAACACTTCAAATAACGCCTCAAGCCCCATTACTCGAGCAGACAGTCAGCAACGATGCGACTCTAACAGGATTTCGCTACGTGGCAGAACTGTTTCGTCCGATCGATGACAATTTTATCGCACTTTGGAATAGGGCGAGTACTATAGCGTCAGGAGAGACTCTTGTTCGACTGGAAGAGAATCTACGCTCCATTGTCCCACCTTCACTGGATCTGGTGGAGACCCAGTTAGCAAATATTCGTGTGTCCCAACAATGGCTTCGGGTCATAGTCTGGCAACTGAGCACGATGTTGGGATTTCTCTCAAGCGATTCGACCGACGAAAGTCTGACTTTTAGGTATCCATTGAAGATCGCCCAAGATCTGGCAATATCAACATGGAAACTGCCTCTTCATAGCATGCAGATGCATGGTATCGGGCTGACCGAAAAGGTGTTTGACATCGCATTCACCCTTATCGACGTCATTGCATACATACCCAGTGGTGAAGCCAAGGCGAGCGGGTTTGAGATCGGACCCGAGGACAATTTGAAGCATTTCCTTTCATTGATCTCGCAACTCCCGGGTGGTGACAGAAAATATTTGCCGCTTTTGATGACCAAGGTTGAGCAGACGCTCCCTGAGATGACTGCGCCGCTTGCGAGACATCTTCGAATCCCTTTGGAAAAGGATCGTAATGACGGTATTGCAACAGCCTAAAACAACGATGCATTTTCGCTTTGGGAGATGAAGTTCTCACTGTATTTGTGTGGGGAAAAGCACAGCAAAGCTGCGCTCGAGCCAATGCCACCGCGAGCACGCCCCCGGATTTCAACACTTGAGCGCCCGAGGTGCTCCCTGGGCCCTCCTAATCTCGCCTACGGAAGCTCCCATGGCGTACCTTATTTGGTGGACATGCCTCGGCAGAGTGGCTTGAAATGGTTTAGGCCCAGGGCTCGCAAAGGTCGTCCCTCGTGGTGTCGATTCGCTTTTATTAATATTACTTAAGTACAAATGTTCCTGGACGTCGGGAACCTTCTTTTCCTGACCGTACCTTTCAGCAATGGCAATTACACCGTCGATAGCCTAGCTGTACAAGTTTCGCTCATGCGCTCTCCCCCTCCCCCTCATTCCCTGCCCACTATGTCTGCGGCAATGCCTCGACACAAGAGGAAGAGACCCCTCCCAAGAGCGAAACAGGCTTGTGCGAGATGTCGCAGACAGAAGGTAGCCACCTTCCTGCCCTGAACCTACCGAATTCTTCCATTGGGCTGACTGTGGAATCCTACAGTTGAGAGTGCGTGCTATCCCCCTGCTAATATACCACGACCTAAAATCCTTTCCCCATAGTGTGACAATGCCCGGCCTTGCACTCTCTGCGATCGTGCAGGAGTGGCGTGTGAAGAGCGAGATAATCTAACACGGTCTGTTATTGAGAACATACATACCTTCGGCAACGCATGATTTGAAATCAGCTGATTATGAGCAGTACTCGTCATGGCATTGGCGTAGCCTCCTCCCCACAAGGTCCAGAAGTTCCGCGGAACTCCTCCCCGGGTCAGATAGATGTTGAGCTGCAACCCTCTCCTCTGCCTTCTTCTAATGGGCCAAATCTCTACATGGAACCGGACCACGACGAAGATCCTCCTGCAAGGTTCGACGCAGAAGAGCAGGGAGGGGGTTCACCCGAGGTGTATCGTGAAAGGACGTCCACGTACGAGGTCTTAGACCAGGTGAGCACACCGCCTAGATACGGACATTCGACGCTAAGTAGAGATCACAGCTTTTCCGCGAGCGTAATTCGACTGCAACACTTCAGCATTCCACAGCTGCGATACCTGGTGGAAGCCCCGAGGCAAGGACCTCCGACACTGGAGCGCACTATGTTTCAGTCATAGATCTTATTGGCGAGGAACTACCACCTGTATATATTCTGAACTACGGCTTCGAAAAATATTTGGATGCTGTTCATTGGTTCATGGTCCTGTTCCACGAACCATCCTTTCGAGTGGAATTGGAGCAAATTCTCTCGACCGGGTATGTTCGCAAGGATCGAACTGCCTTTCTCTACCTCGCTCTCCTTGTCATTGGGGTTGGCGCTACGTATGCCGTTGGCTCACCTGATACCGAAATATGTTGTCCGGGCTACGACCTTGATGGTCTTGGACGGAAGTTGATTCGATATGTTGAGCTCAAACTCCTGGATATCTTCGATGAAGCTGGTGTCGAGGCTGTTCAAATTGCAATTGTCATGTCGTCATATCACCTCTACCACGCGCTCCCAAAACGCAGCTTTGCCATCTTGGGGTGCGCCTTGAAGGTGGCACTATCAATTGGCCTCCACAAGGAATCGAGCTGGAGGATGTCCGATCCCATCTTGAAAGAGGTCTGGCGAAGATTGTGGTGGGCTCTGTACACTGCTGAAGTGTAAGTTGACCTGCAACTCACCTGCTTCCTGCATTGATTGTTTGCACAGGTTTGGCGCCATCAGTTATGGAACGCCTTGTCTTATGCAGGACAACGAAGGGGACGTGGCCATGCCTGCAAATATCGAAGACATGTCTCTCACGTGCCCTGGCTTTGACTCTCAAGAGACCTACGAAGGTGTTACTGTCGGACCCGTCACCGTTTTCTCTTACCAGCGCTTCAAATTCCGACTTTATCGTATCGCATCTGCGATTACTAAGAATATCTATCTTAGCAATGGAGTAACACTGAAAGATGTTGTTCGGGAGATCAAATGCATCAACCAACGGCTCATCCGCTGGGAAAAATGCATTCCTCCGGAGCTGCGGCCTGAACCCCTCAAGTTACTGACGACGGATGAGCGATCTCGAGGGACGATGAGAATTTTCCAACTTCAGGCCTTGGTCTTGCAGCTTTCCTACGATAACGTCCAATTGGTCCTGCATCGACCCTTGTTGACGATGAACAAGGTACCTCGGTGGCCACTGGCAGTTGATGCCACTACTCGGGATACTGCTGATGATGGCATCGACGCTGCCGACGAAGTAAATGACATGATAAAGTCAAGTAAGTGCCGGTGCTGGATATCATCGCTAAGAACATCGACAATGGGAGATTATCCCGAATACTTGGTGGCCTCAAGAAGTACATACGGTGCTGCATATACTGGGATCCAATCCTTTACCTCTGGCGTTGTTCTTGGAATTTTTGCACTCTCAGACCCACTATCTGACCAAGCTCATCAAGCGAAGCGTGCCTTGAGCAAAATCATCAAACTTCCTAAATTGCACCAATATCGAACGACTGTATCAGATCAATGCGGCCAGATTCTAGAAGAGCTTCTCCGTCTGATCCTTGCTGAGGAAATGAAAGCACTTCTTGTGGATACCACTGGACAATCCAACAATAGTCGCAACTCTGCAAACCATAGTAGTGCTGGCTCAGGAAGCGCATCTGGGATTGAGCCAATCTACAACAGAAGCCAATACTTGGCTACCCTCAGCGACTTCAGTCACGATCATCACCAGTCACTGTCTCAGGGCCTCGGGCTTCACACTAATACTGAGATCTTTCCGCTTCAATCTCTTCTTCCATCAGATATTCATGATGGAAATTTCAGTGATGCACTTTCATCCTTGCAAGATGGTAAGAATAATAGCCTTTGTAACCATCTTCTTATCTAACCTTATCACAGTGTTTCGTGATAGTAGAGGTAATGCACACCCAGCCGGCCCATACGCTCCAAGCAGTCAGCTGTCTCTTGGGACAAGTCCCATGCCCACGAATATGCAACTGCCATTCTCGCAACTATCAGGAAATGCACCCCCTCGAAGTTTTAAACCTTTTGATGTTACCACCCAAGCCTGGATCTGGGATGACTTGCTCTGGCTCCCGGATGTTTCGTAAATCCATATTACGAACAACTGTTGCAACGACGGCAGCAGTGACAAACCTTTACTGATTCCACTGCCCGCTCTAAGCCTCAGCAAGTACAGCCTCTTCATGTCGTCCTGCAACTTCGATCTCGGCACTGCTAGGGCCTTTCTGATCATTATCATCTTCCCCACTATTCGCGCCGTGGTAGTAAGGACGAGCCACCTCCTCGCCAAACTGGGCATTGATATCCTCCAGTGATCGTTGACAAGTTTCTGGAAAGAGACTATAGCACCCTGGTCAGTTCTATGTCATTGTTCAACTCGATCATAACTTACAAATACACTGCAACCGTGTAGCAAGTCGTGGGAATTAAGAGGACGAGCAGGAACCTCCAGCCGATTTTGTCCAAAGCGATTGGGCCCACGACTAGAATAATAATAGTCGCGACAAAGTAATGAAACATGCCTACCGCTACGCCTTGTCCACGAATGTGAGTTGGGAAAATCTCCGAGAGATACAAGTATTGAGTGGCATCCATGAAGGTGGACCAAAAGATCGCATACTGGGATTGATTTTGTGATCAGCTCACTTGCTGTATGGTTTCCATGATGCGTCTTGAACAACTTACCAGGAATATGAAGAAAACTGCTGCACGCTGGCCATGAATATTGTCGCCTTCAAGGTAAAGTGCTTGGAGCAAAGTTTCAAATGTCAAACACATGGTGATACCGACGCATCCGATCAGCAAGAAGATGCGGCGTCCGAACCTGTCAACGAACAAAGCTGTGATAACGTTGCCAGGAAATGTCGCTGTCACGAGGAAGGAGAGACACATTAGGGGGACATAACCTTGCAACCCAAGTTGAGTGAAGAGGATCACTCCATAGTTGGCGATGAAGATTGGTCCCATGAACATGTCGCCCCACATGAGGATTGTTGCAATCAAGACTCGCTTGCGGTTGCCCGGAGTTTTCACCAATTCCCAACGTGAGCGGCTCGCCGCCATCTCGTTATCTAGGGCAGTCTGCGCACGAAGTTGTTCAAATTCAATCCGAGCCTGTGCTGTATGATCCCCACCACTCCCTCCGGAGCGAGTGTGCAATTTCAAGAGGACAGCCTCAGCTTCTTCGAATCTATTTTGCTGCATCAACCATCGTGGTGAGTAAGGCAGCCAAGGTGAGCCAACTAAGAGAATCAAAGCGGGAAGAATCTGCAGGGCAAGTGGAAATCTCCATGGAAGTGTGGAGGAGGATCCAGAGGCCGAGATAAACCAAACACCAAACCCCACCCATGCGCTAAGAGCGTATCCGACTGCGAACATAATACCTACACTTTGTGAGTAGAGCCATTATCACGATTACCCTGTGGATAATAGAAGCTTACCATGCATAGAAACCATAAAGCCCCTTGTTTCTGGAGTGGAAACTTCGGACTGGTACCTGTGAGTCTGTCATTACTGACACTGCCAATGAATAACTCCGAGCACTCACATTGGTATAACGCAGATCAGGATCCCTATTCCCCAGCCGGATATAAATCTAGCGACAAGAAACATCGGGATGTTCACACTTCCAGCGCATAAAGCGGCGCCGAGGATCAGTATCACAGCTCCGAGCTGCATCGTATTTTTTCGAGAATAACGGTCGGCTGACCAGGAGTTGTGCACTGCTCCCAGAGCTGCTCCTGCAGAGTTGAGGCCTGGAAATCTTGTCAGTCGTTTGTGAGGGGAGTGCATGAAAAGGTCTGTATTGCTGACCATTGAATGCCCCCAGGTATTGTGCAGTTCGGGAATATCCCTGCTGACCAAATGGTGCTAAACCCATGGACTTGTAGAAACTCGGTTGTCCTGCGGTGGAACTATGCCGCCGTTAACGGCCAGGACACATCGTGACATTTGTTGGATGGTTACTTACCCAATGACGGCCAACCCATAACTGCATGCGGTAGAGCCTAGGGCCACATAAATGACAACAGCTAAGTTGAAAGTATTTGGAATATGTTTCAACAACATGTTTGTTCAGCTCGCCCAGGGGACTGACTGACCGTGGTGTCTTGATTCTATACGATCGATGGTGAAGTATCGGATCTGAATCGTCAAGATATAGGCCAGCAACCCTTGCACACAGAAATTCGAGGTCTTTTATACATACAGCTCGACTAGCCTGACCCCCTGTTACATACTATCACGGTTCCGATCTTCGCATTTTCGTTTTCAATCTTTATTCTCGAGCCGTCTTGCGTATAGGAGTGCGGCTTGAATTGGATCTTCTGAGGCATGTTCACCCCGCCCTACGGGGTATAGCCTCATTTCAAAACCAATGAACTGGATGCGGGGAAAATGCAAATCAGAACCCCAGTATGTGAAATTTTGTCTCACTTAAGGTCCAGCCTCGACGCCATGGACCTTGATTGGTCGGAAGGAGGCCAGACGAAGCCTGTTCTCAAATCGGAAGTCTCAGAACGGGTCTTCCTTTCCTTCAAGTTGGAAAATATGATTACCTCTAGCAAGGTTCTGTTATTAGATCTGTTCCCGAGAGTGATTCATAATCCATAATCGGAATGCTCAGCTGATTCTGCAAAAAAACTGTAAGCACTTGGAACTTTTACAATCCGATCGGAAGCAAGGCTGAGTCGCTTCCTTTACCAAGATCTGGAAGCTGTCTCGGAAGCAAGGCTGCCAAGTGCAGGGGGCTGCTCCAAAATTGCGTGTGGTTGGGCGTGCGCAGACCCTCGGGTTGACATTTTCCCCGCATTCACTCCTGAAAGCACACCTTTGAACCAATAAGAAGTGCCTCCTTGGACGCCTAAGGACCCGGAACTTTGAACTCTAAACGCGGAGGGGCTAGGGACGGGATTGGGCTAGGCCTTCAAAGGCCCGTCAGTAAAGGGTCTCGGAAAAGCTTCCACCGGAAGGCTGCTTTCGTTGGCCTCCTCAATGAGGGCGTGGACCTGATCATATCCAAGGCTTCGTTCATCTCTTGAAAACAATTTCAACCTTAGCTAGGCTCGAATCCAAAGCGATTTTTCATACTGGATCAGGCAATGCGATTGTATCAACATAGTCTGCCTAGTGATTGCCTGCCTTCAAATGCTTCCCGCCCCTCTGATCTACCTCTAGTTTGCGTTTTCCTCCTTAAAGCTCATCATAAGTGAAACTCGGGTTCTGACCAGACCTCCAAATGCGATTCCGAGGATTGGAAGCACAGGCAAGGGGAACTATCAACAAACGGGCACCGAAGGCATGCGAATCATGTCGCATGCGCAAGGTTCGCTGTGATGTAACCAGAAGAGGAGCATCATGCACCAACTGTAGGTTGGACAATAAACAATGTGTTGTCCCAGTCAGCAAACGACGGCATGTGGGAGATCGAGTGCTGGGACCCTCATTCGTCACTAGCACCCACCATCCGCAGAGTCCAATTTGTGACGCGATCATCGACTTCGGAGATATCCAAAACTCTTCTCCAAGAACAGCTCAGGATAACCGAACCAAGAGTCCGCTTGCAGTGAACCATGCGACCGATGTAGCATTTGCTGCCTTTGACTCGGAAATCAGCGCCTTTTTCACCTCTGGGGTCAGCAACTTTCTTGGCCATGAGCAGGCAGATCAACTTTTTGTCGGCGAAAGCCTTGAACACACTATTACGTCGTATCCTTCACCTACACAGACACTCTGTGGAGAGCAACAACCGCTACCAAGTCTTCCACCATATATTTCAGCTTTACCTGACCACCTAACAAAAGATGATATCGAGTATTTGCGGTGTCGAGGTTGTTTCACCATTCCAAACAGAGAACAAAGGGCTCGTTTTCTCAAGGCATATGCAACTTGGGTTCACCCGTTAACTCCAATGCTAGACCTTTCCAGCATTATCAAAGCAGTTTCTGGGGATGTGACAGCTAACCCTGTAAGTCTGCTTATCTTCCAATCAATGATGCTTGCAGCTGCCCCATTCTGTGACCTGGATTTTGGTACCAAAGAACGCAAGGAGACTCGAAGAATACTATATGAACGTTGCAAGATTCTGCACGATCTCGGTATTGAGTCTGACCACCTCTCCATCGTTCAATCTACAATTTTGATGAGCTCGTGGGACGGCGATGCCGGGCAGATTAGGGACAGTCACTATTGGATAGGAATAGCAACATTGCACGCGAACGGCATAGGCCTTTACCTGGATCCCACGATCGACCCATCCAACGAACGAAGACAGAAGGAACTGAAACGAACCTGGTGGTCGTTGTTGATGCGAGACAGACTACTTGCGGTTGCGCTAAGAAGACCTGTGCAAAACAAAGCATTTAGATTCGACGTCCCTATGCTTCAAATGGAAGATTTCGAGCTACCGTCTTTGCTAGAAACGATAAGATTCAATCTTCCAATTGATGAATTGGATATTGAAACCTTTGAAATAGTAGCCAGTTGTTGCATGGCTCTAGCGCAGCTCTCCGAATACATCGATAAGATATTGTCGGTGCAGTACTCGATTCAGAAGACTGTCGGGCCCCAAGGAGATCGCAATAAAACCCTCTCTCTGGTTCCAAAGACAACTGGTATCAGGTGGGCAGATATAACCAGCTGCGGACAAGAGCTTCAAAACTGGTATGGGTATTTACCCGAAGAGGTTCAACAATTTGAACTGGGTGGTCAGAAATTTCCAGGGTCTGAAAGCCAAATCATCAAAGTTCATAAAGCGCTGTTGACCGCTTACTATTCCATGACTCTAATGACATTATACCGACCTTTACTTTCCCTATCCGTACATAGGGCGGAGGAGAAGCAAATCCGATGCATGGCGATCAAGATGGTTTTCCAAGCTGCACAAAGCATCACTGGAAGCTTTGCCAGTCTGAGCACAGCTGGCTTGTTGGTATACCTCCCAGAGACCGCCACCGCCGCGATAGAACCGGCGATCGTCACACATCTTTTGCACAGCATATCGGATGTAGTGCGGATTCGGCATCAGGGCTCCCAAGGATTTCATGTTTGCTGGAATATGCTCCTGCAGCTGGGGGACATCTACTCACTTGCTGAAACCACTGCAATAATGATCAATGCTGCGGCACAGAAGCTCAAATCCCAGCCATCTAGAAAAAAGAAATTTTCCATCCACTCAGCAGACATGACAGAGCTTGTGGACGAGTTATGCGACTTCAGTTCTCCGAAATCCTCATATAAGATCCCTGTACCTTTTATCGGCGTCGTCGGTGATCAGAGAGAAGGCAAAATTCTCCGGCAATGGGGCCAAGATCACTTCTACGGGACAGAATTTGGAGTCCCATCTTGTGAGTTAGATTTTGGAATGGTTGAAGCTTCTAGCAATAGCATTGGTGGCGCGTCAGATGCCGATCTCTTCGAGCAACTTGTTTGTTGGGATATAGCAGGCTAGATACTGACGCAACTTTGCCTGGTAATCAGATATTATTAGATTCAAAAGCACGCAAAAAGTAAAGTGAGGGGTCATTAGTTAGATAGCGAAAATCATACACTTGAGACAGTCACAGAGTGCTTCTCCCCACTATGACTTGCTACTCATGCTAATCTTTACATCTAACCTCAACGTCTCATTCAGGCTCTCAAACCTAATGCAGTTCTCTAACTTAAAGCTTGCAGCCAATGTATCTAGCTCTTCCTCTGTCTTGTCCCTGAATAACTCTGCGAACTTCCACCCGAGGCATTCACTCATTAGGCACTCTCGAACACTTCTCTCAGCTTGTCGATCAGAAGTCCAGGTATTTGGCTACTTCGTCGTGTGTAGATGTTCGGGTATCATGTCCTTCGATGATTTGATACAACGCTCATAGATATCCTTGATGCCCTCCTTATCTACACAACCCCAAAAGTCCAAGCTTAGCTTCATGGCCACGAATGGAGCCCTAAGATTCATGTAAGCTGATTCTGAGTTAACGTACACCATCCCCTGGTATCCGATGTCCTTGTACAACCAGATTGACCCTGGTATCGCTCTCAGCATAGATATTGAGTTGTTCCTGGAGCACCCCGTAGCGTGACTGGTTGGTATTTGCCTCATCCGGGTCAGTATGTTCGTTAGCATATACGGGACAAAACTCACCGTTCCAGACAGGGACGTTCTTTGTACGCATAAATGCAACTTTCCGCTCGAACTACTGACGTAGCCTGGCCTTCTGATCGTCAGTGCCTGTGTATGGCGCCTGCCCAAGTATTGGGAAACGGAGCAAGGCGTAGTCGTGGCATGTGTATACTGAATTTAGTAAGGTGATTTCGGGGAATTGAGAGAAATCCATTGCATATGTGTTTCCGTCGATAAACAGAGTATGCTCTCGGTAATAAATATACCCTAACTAAGGGAGATATATTAGGCCATCTCAGGTTATATAATTATACCCATCTATGTCTAAACTTTTTATGCCTAGATACAATTATAGTTTACTGTTATCTAGCATGATCTACGGGGGAGTATTGGTCGTATTCAACTGTGAACGAAGTTTGTACCCTGATGTCTTCATCTCTTAAATTCTGTTGAGACTCTGCGTCATTATCCCAGTCTTTCTTTTTGCCTCCTACAATGTTTGCCATTCCGTTTCCATTCTTTGAACCTAGATTCTGCATTTCCACAGCATCGTCATATACCCCAGATGTGTGCGTCAAGTCCCGATGTGCCACGCTCAGCGAGCCCTTTTTATTGCCATATCGATTGCTTTTCGGGGCCCTACTGTCATTCGGACGGCTTGAGCTGTGGTTGCCGTATTGTCCCCCATAGTTATACCCAGGGGTACCGTAGCTGCCGGTACCCTTTCGGGCGCTGAGGAGGACCTTAAAGCTAGCTAGACAGGCAACGATGACGGCCACACTCGATTCGATGGCAGACCATAGGGCCAGCCAAGAGATTTCAGGCTGTCTGCCGGTGGTATTGGTGACAATGATGCGGATGACGGAGAAGACGATGATGATGGCTCCCAAGCCGAGGATGCCGCAGAGTCCGATCTTTTGGGAGGCTGACATCTTAAGACCGATAACCAGCCAGAGAGGAATGGCCATAACTGCAGTAGTGGTGGGAGGTAAGCATATGATGTGTTTGAAACGGCCATGAAAAAGCAATCATACTCATCAAATCTGTAATGATATCTACTGCGGTGCTATAACGCAGTGAGATGAGAGAACGCTGAATATTTAGCGGGGTTTGACATTCTCCTGGAAAGCCGAGTTAGACGTTGTCTGCGTATTCCTGCAAGGTCTAATCGTACCTAGAACGAAAGATGTACACGAAACCGGATACGTGATGATGCTTCCAATGTATGCTAAAAGCGTGATGGTGACTACAACCCACCACGCCATTCGGGGATATTTGGTCTGAGTAGTGAGTTTTCGAAAGAAAGCTAAAAAGCAGCCCTTGACAGCCCACAGGACGCTCCAGAAAAGGATGGTATTGGTGAATTGGAGCTTGAGGTAGAAGGAAGAGTTATCCAAGAAATCGGCGCTCGGCGTTTTGAGCCCAACACTGACCTCGAGGATATCGAACATCGGAGGGGACATAAGTTGCATGACAATGCTGTTGCTGATCAGGAGTGACAGTGCTAGAAGGCAGAAGTAGTCATCGCCTGATAACCGTCGAAAGTAGATGATTCTGACAGTTATGCGAGCCACCACGAAGAGAATCGCGACGGCGCATAACGACCACATGACACCCTAGAATAGTTATTATCTAGAAATAATTGGCAACTATCACAAAGTGCATACCAAAAGCGTCGACTGAGTAACTTTAGAGATATGCTGGTCCGTGAGATTCTGTGGACTCGTCGTAGAGTTCGACATGGTGGCGCAAGGTGCTGCCAATGGGCAGCAGTAGCCTCAAGTTTTGCATTCAATAATGTACAACACTGCTAGATGAATGTTTCTAGAGGAGGTGGAAGTTCTATTTGCATCGTGAGACAGAGACTCCTTTTCACGAGGGCCTTGTCTTTATCGCAAGAGTCTGACACTTGAACGAGGGCATTCCTGGCAAGCTTCAGGTTCAAGGACACTGCAACCGAGTCGGCTGTCACTTTGCTTTCGCGATTTCATCCGAAAGGCATTGGGGTTTGAGGATCCGCAGACAAGTGCAGTCTAGTTTTTGGCCTCGATGCATGGATCGTTACAATGGTGGATCTCGGAGAATGCCGTGATTCAACAACTCTCTAGGCGTCCCATGCATGCTAGTCCTAGGCCCTTCGGTTGTAATTTAGCAGGTGTCACGAGGTAAGGTGAGAAAATGAGGAAGCATACGTCTCTCGGAGGGGGGCCGTAAGAATACTAGAAAGGAATCGGTAAGTCCTCCATACTCCGTAACTTCGGTTGCAAGCTCCTCGCGCACTAAGACAAGAGAAGCTCGCACGCCATCGCGAGATGAAGAATGGTGAACGGTACTCCGTACCTGGGCCACCTCAACGTTGCCTCTCACCACACTGCGGAGTACGGAGTACTGAGATATAGGTATTGTCATTGCTGGGGTCGTTCCCCGGTGGCTGTACTCCGTACGGGGTGTTGCAATGTTGATTGCTTTGCAAATTGAAAAGCAGATGAGGAATAAGGGGCGGGTTATGCTGAGGGGACGGCGAAAGGGCATGGAACGATGGTCGCACTAGGCTCGGTTGAACCGGCAAGTGGAGAAGATATGCAGGAACATCACCTACTTGTGCGGCTACTTATTCCTCAGGCACGGAGTCCACTACAAAAGTACATTCAATGCGGCTAGATAGGCAAGGTTTCCCGTGATCTTTACTCCGTACTCCGTACAACAGGGTGGTGGTATATGTAACATTAGCAATTTCCCATATCTAATGCTTGACTGACCATTTCGCAACCTTAAAGACATCCTAGTTCTTACAATCCGGTCCCTGTCTACTATGAGGACGAAGTTGATCTCCCTTGAAACTCATCTTCCTCATCTCCTATGTAGTCTTTTCTTGTAGGAAGCACACAGGCTAGGAGAAGTCGCGGCATCGCTGGTAGCTCTAACATAGAACTAATTGGGAGTGCTGCTGTATTTATTTACATCCTGAGCAGGGTACCTTGGATTTCACGCGTTATGTGCAACAGGGTTTAGCGTTTCTGGACCACAACTACACTCAATTTCCGAGATCTTCGGGCCTTAACCGAGGGATATTGTCCACGACATTCTGTACTCCGTACGCCCCTTGTGGGCTAAACAAGGGTTCGAATGCCCCTCTTGTTAAATGTGGCCTCCAGATTAGAGAGCTTGCTCCCACGTTGTGCTGAGGTCTCACACTACGTCCTACCCATGAACAAAGATTTATCTCACGTGTGGCTACGGCTGTATCTCCGGAGTAAACTCTAGTGAGTGCAATAGTTCATTCCTCGTGCAATCTATCCGAGACAGAAACCCCCCTAGACTAATGCTCTATTGGCGGATCATCCATCATCCGCTTGAAATGTACCGTCTACTCTTCTCCTCTGGACACCCGTGTGTTCTCGCGCTCTAACCGAGACGTATCAAGCATCATGGTCCCTCGCAATCACACTGCACTTATACCTTTTGGTTCTTCCACCACCCTGATTCTTCTCTTCTCGCCTTTATTCATTCATTCCTTTTCTCGTTCTTTTCCCTCCTGCAGCCAAGCCACGTGGAAGCCTCCTTGCGGAAGTTTCCTGTCCACTCCTTTGTATCCCACGAACTATTCTGCCATTTCTACTGGTGGTTGAATTGTCTTTCCAGGATGAAATGTTTCAAGTTTCTCGCGGCAACCCTGCTCGCGGCGCCCTTGGTTTTGGCACAGAACACCACATTCGACACAGCCGCCAACGCAACAGTTAACTCGGATTTTCAGCCCGCGACTTTATCGACTGCCGATGCCAAGAATAAGCTATCACAGGCAGGAACATGCGTGAGTCTACCTACTTGCTTCCGTTCGGCAACATTTGAATTCATGCCCAGGGTCTCTGAATATAGCTAACATAAATCTCAGTGCACCGCGTTATCGCTTGTGCTTGGAGGAAGTAAAGTCAGCTACGCTGGCAATGCTCCATACGCCGCATCGCTAGCATCGTACTGGGCTTTGCAGGAATCTAGCGTGCATCCCAAATGTATCGTCTCTCCTGCGAATGCCCAAGACGTTTCCGTCGCACTGTTTGTCCTCAAAGTAGGCAATACAATCTTCCCAGGCCAGTGTAATTTCGCGGTCCGGTCTGGTGGGTAAGTTGGCAGATTTCACCTAGGACTAGTACATAAGCTAACAAGTACCAGTCATACCCCTTTCGCTGGAGCAGCCAACATTGAGGCTGGCATCACCATCGATCTTTCGAAGCTGAACCAGGTGACAGTCAGCCCCGATCGCACGAAGGTTGTCATTGGACCTGGGAATCGCTGGGCCGGCGTTTACAGCCAATTGGACGCTAAGAACCTTGCTACGTCCGGAGGCCGTGTCGCCAGCGTGGGCGTTGGTGGACTCACTACTGGAGGGGGCATCTCATTCTTTTCTGCTCGCTATGGCTTCGTCTGCGATAACGTGCTGAACTTTGAAGTCGTTCTTGCTTCAGGCCAAATCGTTAATGCCAACTCTGCATCCAATCCCGATCTTTGGCGTTCTCTCAAAGGCGGCTCTAACAACTTCGGTGTCGTCACTGCTTTCACTATGAGGGCATTTGATCAGGGCAAATTCTGGGGTGGTTTTATTGGTTTCGACATTTCCACAATCGAACAGCAATTCAACGCATTCTCTAAAATCCTCGGATCGCCGTCTTACGACCCTTACGCCGCTATAATCTACTCCCTTGTCTTAGACGCACCATCTGGCACCTGGTCTGTGGCCTCTCACGTATCCTACACAAAGCCAGAGGCCAACCCACCCTTTCTCCAACCTTTAACCTCGATACCGCAAACGTTTAGCACGGCGCGTATTGCAAGTCTCACCGATTTCACCGTCGAGCTCAATTCCTCAAATCCTAGTGGCCATCGGCAGCTCTTTGCAACTGGAACGTACGGCAATAGCGTTGACATGATGCGTACAATCTGGCAGCTCGGCAATTCCACCGCGCAACCCGTCCGTGGTATTTCAAACTTGAAGTGGTCGCTCTCATACCAGCCGCTTCCTACGATCATCACTTCCAAGGCTGCCACGAGTGGTGGAAACTCGCTTGGTCTAGATGTCAGTGATGGCAACCTTTTCAATGTGCTCTTAACAGCGACCTGGGACAGTGCATCTGATGATGCAGCCGTCAATGCTGCGGTCCAAAGCCTGTTCAGCCAGGCTTCTGCCAAGGCAAAATCCCTCGGAGTATTCAACGAATACCTATACCTCAACTACGCTGCTCCCTGGCAAGACCCCATTACAGGTTACGGTGCCGGAGCAAGGAGCAGCCTGCGGGCCGCCAGTAAGAAGTACGATCCAAGTCAGACATTTCAAAAGAACGTACCCGGTGGTTTCAAGCTGTTGTGATGATTTCTATGCATGGCATCTTGAGTTGTTTGCATGTATGGAACCTTTCAGCAACCGGAAAAGCTTTCAGACAGAAACTTTGCATCTTCCTTGTTCAGGGGCTCCACATCCTGTACCTAATAGACAAGGGCGTTCTACGATTGCAGGAATGCATGCTTAGGCGACGGATTAGATCCTTACGAAAGACCCCTAATATTAATAGTAATTAATAATAATAGCGATAGGATAGGTGTCCTCATCGATCCCGGGTATTGGCATATCAGTTACAGGTTTCGGGTGTAGTTGATGACGTGATGCAATATAAATATGTACCAAACGAAGACTATCACTGCGATTATCTCGAGCCTATCTCATCCCCACTAATTGCAAGCCAATAGAGCGTTCCCCACCTTTCCTAACTAATAGACTTTCGGTATACCCAAAGGGTAAACCTCTAGTGGCCCCTTGTTGTTTACAATAAGCTCTGGATATAGATACTGCCATCTCAGGCGTAGAAGGAGTGAAAATTATCAACACTGCATGCTAACGGAAAAGAGACAATCTCGGTTTAGTTCTTAGAATCTCAATAAACCTTATATTCCTCCTCGTTATATAACTACTTCCTACCCGCAGCTATTTTTTTTCATTATCTCAATATATCGCCACCTTCCCAGGTTTATGTAGAAATTTCTCAGATTTACCATAGCCACGACACTGAAAGTACTGCTGCAAAAGTGACACCGCAAAATTCAAACAGGAAAATGCCAAGACAGTAGGAACGCTGACTTTTCCTTCTCCTAAATTTTCCGACAAGTACGAGGAGCGGGAGTACTTGAAACGTCGCCCCCCTAGCTTTCCGCATCTTCGGCAAAAAAAAAAAGAATCGATGAGGGTATTGCTGCCAACATTACGGTTCGGGATCCTGACTTGCCTGATCACTTTTAGGTCAATACATTTGGCTTGGCTTGTCCTCCAGCTTAATCAAGCAATCAGATCTTATTCTAGTTGACTACGATGGCAATGCGGTGGACGGTGGGACGAATAGTCTCCTTAACCATGACGCCTATTTAATTCACTCCGCTATACACGAGGCTCGACCAGATATTGGATGTGCGGCCGACACGCCCAATGTATATGGTAGGACGTTTTACACTCTCAGTCGACCGATTAATATTATTACCCAGGACTCCTGCGTTTTCTATAATGATATCGCGGTCTATACTCCCTTCAATGGCCTAGTACTGGCAAAAGAAGAAGGCGTTAATATTGCCAAAGCCCTTAGTATCAAAAAGGCCTGTTTACTACAGAATCATGGGCTGTTGACCGCTGGCCAATCGATTGAAGCTGCAGTATTCTGGTTCTGCTTGCTCGAGAAGTGCTGCCAAACTTAACTCTTGGCTGATGAGGCTGCGGGTGGCGTTGGGGGTGCGACCATTAAAACCGATGAGGAGGAGAAATACCGCATTACCCAAGGCAAGGGTGAGAGGTTCACGGCTAGTAACGGTAACGATTATATCTCGATAATAATTATATCTCGGTCTTCAGGTAGCCTTATCCCTTCCGTGGCCGACGTACGACCTTTTTTTCTTGGCGCGACTCACCAAAATCGCGTTTCGTAGTTTTCAGAGTAAATAAGTACTAAAAATAGCTCAACCAACGCGCTTTAGTAGAATTCCTAGGCGAAAGTTGTTCTTCGATAAACGAGAAATACTTGAGCATTCTAATAAGCTCGAAAAAGCCTATGAAAATTACGTATAAGTACTCGAAACTCGGGCCGTAAGTGAAAGTACTCCTGAAGTAGTTCACTAACTAGCCACTAAACTATAAGTCGACTATAAACTACTAATTAACGTCTAATTTAAGTTATTTAAAGTGCTCTAGAAAGAGTAAGACCCGCTAAGTCTATTTCTACGATTTTTAGACGGTTTTTATTACCTAGAAATAATTTACGCGGCGATAAATATCTACGCCGAAAGTTAATACTCTACCGCGAATTACAGGCCGTAGGCGCGACTATAGTTTCCTATTTAGCTATCTAAGCTCCTCTATTAGCTTAGAATTCTATTTTATATAGTAAATTATATAGAAATTAATTAATAGGACTATTGGCGAGTATTAGATAGAAGACTTATTCACTATATTACTTATAAAAGTTAAGTTCACTAGGATTAAATTTATTAATACTTAATCTTTAACGCTTTACTACGCACTTAAAATAACTCCTACTTTACCGCTATTAAGCTAATTACCTCTTTAATACGGTCTAACTACTAAAATACAGTTAAAATAAGTAGGCTGCGTAACGGGTCGGGTTAGGCTGCTAAAATAGAGGTAGTAACCCGATCTTTTAACCTAATAGGGCTAAAACTTTAGTCTTAACCCGAAACCCGAAAAAACTCCTTTTTTAATAACACTAGCCGGGTTACCTAATGTTAGGCACTACTTGTGCTAATAGGTAGAATTACTAGTAGTATAGCTATAATAGTCTCGATTGTGTAACTATATATTATAATCTGAACTGTAACAGTACTGACCAAGGTAGGGTTCCTTGATAAGCGGATA
>Ga0105239_10000444_pt1 | contig 60392 bp, 58 predicted proteins | sample KBSC44metaG_FD_92761 | JGI IMG/M metagenome (GOLD analysis project Ga0105239, IMG submission 92761) | Corn rhizosphere microbial communities from Kellogg Biological Station, Michigan, USA - KBS C4-4 metaG | ecosystem: Host-associated > Plants > Roots > Rhizosphere > Soil | place: Michigan, USA...
AAAACAAATGACTTGACACAAATGCTCCATTGAATCAGTCGCAGCTCCCTTTACCACATGGTCATAGCCTATTGTACGTGAGCCAACCTTTGGTGTGAGAAAGTGGGCTTCACAAGTCCTCCCAGGCCAGTTACTTGGACTCTCTTTCTCGATGATGGGCCTTTCAGGTGGATGAACTTACCTAGGTAGGTAAGTATGAGAAGGTAATAATATCAATATCAATATATCATTCGGACAGGTAAGGGGCATTGAAGGCGGGCAGTATTTCTTGGCGACATGCTAACAGCGTTGGCGTGGGTTAGAGGGGATTAGTGGGGATTTAGTGTGGGCAGTTACTCCAACCTGCCAGTGCCACTAGTGCCAGTTTTAATTTGAATCCACAAGTTCAACCCTCCCGACACCTTGGAAACTTCTTGGTCTCAAAAGACTGTTAGTCACTCAGCACGCGAGCATCATTCTCAACTTCAAGTTCAATAACCTTGATCCTCTTGATACTTTAGTTTTCATAGCCAAACCCCCTTTGCAATATCTCTCTCACACCTCTCACCTACCTCATTTCCAATACAAAAAACCTTCCTTCCTGCCTGATTGCTCACCCCCAAAAGCTGCTCAATCCAGAATCTTCTCCAATTCTCTCAAATCATGTCTTCTGGCTCTCCTGTCCCTGTAGACTCCAAGTCTGCGAAGAAGCGCAAGGCCAAAGGCGAGACTGCTTCTGTTTCTGCTCCTGGTCGCACTGCAACTCCTCCGGTCGAAACTGCTGCAGTTGACACCAACGCTAATGGAGTTGAATCCCCAAACGACAGTGCCTACATCAAAGAGTTGACAAGGTGTGCACATCTACCACGAGCCTAGCCATGACTAGCCACAAAGTCATAAGGGATCCTTCGACTGACTTTTCGTCCAGAAACATTCGCAACATTCACAAGAAGCTAGCTGCCTCCACAAAGGCTGACGCTGTCATCGCCGAAAACCCCGGTGTTGCTCTCGACGATCTTGTGGCTTCAAAGAAGCTGAACGCCGATCAGAAGGCACAGATCCTTAAGAAACCCTCACTCCAAGCTCAGCTGGCACAGTTCGAGGATCAACTCACTGCCTTCCGCACCTTTGCTCAAGAGTTGGAGGAAAAGTTCGCCAAAGACAAGTCGAGCCTGACCGAGGCACATGAGGCTGAGATTATAGCAGTCAAGGAGAAGGCCAGTCAGGAGACGGACAAGATCAAAACTGATGCTGTCGAAGATGCTTTGCGAGTCATTAATCACTTTTTACATGCTGCAGCATCAAAGCGTCAGTCTGAAGATGTCGATTCTGCTGAGTCTCGTGCTTTTGAGGGTACCCTCCTGCTAGTCTACCAGGGCAATGAAGCCTCGCTTGAGACTCTTAAGAGCTTGGTCTATGGTGTTGATGAGAGGGTTCCAGATGTCAGTGGTGAGATGCTCGAATACACGTATGCTCAAGTCAAAGCCTCAGCTGTTCAGGGTGCCGATGACGCGGCTCAGACTACTACTCAAGAGGAGGAAGAATCTCAGTCTGCAGAACTTAGCCCTTCGGCTGCCTATGTCCAAACCGATTCTACAATTGCCAATGCAGGACTCACTGAACTCGACAATACCACGACATTGCCCACCACTAACGCCAGCGAGCCCGAGAGTGAAACCATTGCTGTGCCAGAACAAGCTACCATTGGAGCGGATGCTGCTAATGCAGTTGCTGAAGCTGCTTGGGATCCTCAAGCATCTATCGTGACGGACACAAGTGCTACGAATGAAGAATGGGTGCAAGTTCCTCGAGATCCTGCTGAAACCGAAACTGGTGTCGCTGCAACCCCAGCTGCTGTCGTCAGCACTGCTAACTGGGCTGAAGAGGTCGGCGCCGCCGCAGAAGAGAAGCCTGCATCTGAGAACGACGGATTCGAACAAGTGAAGCGTGATCGAGGTCGAGGCCGCGGTGCACGTGGTGGACGTGGCGACTTTAGAGGGCGTGGTCGCGGTGGAGGACGAGGGGATCGCGGTGGACGGCCAGGGGGAGGACCGAGGGGTGCACGTGGTGGCCCTCGAGGTGACAAGAGCTGAATTCGACCAGTTGGTGCGTCTCTTTAGGCTTGAGTACGACGACCATGCGTGTTACGACTTGATGTGACTCTTGGATCAGTCGGTGCCAGCCACCAGACATCTCATCACGGCCAATCTTCCTCATTAACGACAGGCTTTTGCTTTGTTGCTTGTCCGGTTCTTCAGCATTGCGTTAGGATCCAGAGAATAATGAACGGCATATGTATTCCAATCCAAGGGAACGGGGGAAAAGTCGATGTGCTTAGGGCAAGGGCAGTTCTGGTCGTGTAAACACCATCCATCCCAAACGGAGTCGAGAGCAAGTGTTTTCCCTGGTATCAATGAATGTAATTTAGAGGCCTGCTGGGCGAAAGGCAGGTTGTCCTAGCAAAAGTGGAAAGGTTGAAGAGGGGATCATCCAATCTTGGCCAGATTGCTGTAATGCATGATCGCAATAAAAATGCTATTTTCATGCAGTCAGTCTTGAGCGCACCTCATCCTAACATACGTCCAATGTTCAACAGTGGAGGTTGATAGAAAGCCAGCCCGCAGGCATTGCATGTTGGTTCTCCCAGGACCCAAACAAGATGCTCTTTTGGGTTTCCTAGAGTAACTTACAAATCTAGCACCTATGGAAACGAAACGCTCCCACATTTCAAGGGGAAGCACTGTGGCTGCTTCCTCGAGATACATACCATGAGCGGAAGTTATCGTCAGTCAAATTCGTGAGAAAGGTCTTGAATCCTTAGAATCCCACTTCCCCACCCAACGGCAGCCAAGCCCGCACAGTGTGCATTTACATTCCATTCAATGGCCCTGACAGCCTGCTCCTCCTCGAAAATCGCCTCGGCGGCCCCCAATTCTTGTGCCCGAGACTTCTTCTTCGTCGCAGTTGCATGCCCAACATCTATCTTTTCTGGGTTGAATCCTTCACTCAACCTTGATGCACCAGGTCGCACGTCTAGACCGTGATAGAGACTCGGGGGCAGGCCGCTATCAGAATCTAATTTCACTTCCGAGGCTTCCACGCCAGGCTCAAGAAGCTCATCCCCGGTCAGCTGGCGCCATTCATACTCACATATTTTCTGAATATATGCTCCGATGGCGTTTGATCGTGCCGTATTGCCGCGCGCCTGCGGAAGGACCTTACGTAGAAAATTCGACGCCACGACAGTGCCCTGCGCATTCCCCGCTAAGATACAGGGATGCCACTGTGAGGCAGCTAATGCCGTGGCCGTACCGCTATATTCCGGGAGCTTCGCGATGCGATGACTAGCGTAGAAGTGTCGGAGATGGTGGCACATGATGAATGTGGCGGAGCTGGAATCGATGTGTGTGCTTCCGGCTCGATCCAGCGCGGTGATGAACGAACGAGTGAATGGAGAGTACACAAGGTCCTTGTTCGGAAAGCATGCCCGGTGGATCGAGATGTGATCTTGCTCCGGGCTGCGCAGGTCGACCAAGTTCAAGTCGCCGGCGGCCGACACACTGCAGATAAAGTGCGAGAGATGGCTTGGCGATGCCGGCGTTACAGCAATGACATACGTGTTGTGCAGCAAATATGTCATATAGCTGACGGGAAATGCATTGTCCGCGATTTGTTCCGTCAGGTCGAAGAGATGAAGAGAGCCATTGGCACACCCGATGACAATATCGGTCGGTGTTGCAAATGCAAAGGTAGTAAATAGCGTGCCTGGAGGAGGAGCTATGTCGTATCCAGCTCGCCCTGGTCGAAATACGAGTGGATGAGCATCGTCTACTTCATCTGGAATGGAGATGGCGAGCAATCTAAGGTGGCCGTCACTTGAGAGCACGCCGAGGACACCACGAAAGCCGCTCTCGGGCCCATTGTCCCTCGGGTGCAAATCCGTGGCTTTGTCAAATGGCAGCCATCGTAGCTGATGAAGATTGCCCCAATCAGTTGCAATGACCAGGACAAGTTGGGGTCGAATTTTCATGTTGAGCGTACGCACAGAGGAGAAACCGGTTTTCTCGGTTGAAAACTTCCATATCTGAATATTAGATGGGTAAGGGGGAGAGGGTCGGAATGCAGCTGCACCGCATATCTGTTCGCCTGTAGTTTCTCGTTGAGTTGATGTGCACCGACAGGTCACAGCAAGATATTGGGCAGCTGTCTCTGTGGGCCCCCATGCAATACTTTGGATGATCTGGCCGAGATTGATGATCCAGCCCTCATGGTGGAAAGTCGGGGGATCTCCATTCGATAAGCCACCTTTCACCCAAGCCTTGCCGAAATTCAGTGATTGCCCCTGTTCAATGTTGAATTTTTGCTCCCTTCCATAGGGGCCCATGAAGGTTGCGTGAGATCCCTTTTGTTTGGGTAAATATTTGCTTTCCAGAGAGACGTCCTCCAAATGCTCTGAAAGCTGCTGTTCAGAGACTGAACGGAAGAAGGTGTCTTTGAAACTAGGCAATGGTTTGTCGGCACTGGGTAGAGCAGCATCGTTAAAGTGGGTATGAGGGGCCTCGGACAAAGTTCGCCTACTGGGGATCGTAATATCCCGGCCGTTAAGCCATGTATCTCGGGCTCGAAGGACGTCGCCAAGATCGTCAACTCCAGGACCAAAGGATTCATGGTAGACAATCTCCTTGGAACCTGACTTGATTGTGTCACTTGTAACACCTCGAGAATGTATTGTACTGCTGGTATCAGCTGAAGTAGGTAAGCGAGGCTTAACAACATGACGGGGGCTTGCTGAAGCGTTGTCGGCGGCGACTTCCAACTTGACGTCGTTCTCGCCCTCGTCCTCGACGGCGTCGGGAGTTTGCTCATCTGAAGACTGTGACTCAGCAGAACGCATAGAGAAGGCCTCATCTTCTGATTCTGAAGCATGTCCATCTTTGTGAACAGGCTGCTCGCCATCTTCCACCTCTAGCGCTGATTCTTCAGGAGGGCTAGAGCCGGATGACTCTGATGAGGCACGCAGGATACGGATGGTTTCTTTATCCCACGCATCACCGGAGTATTTGGGATTGACTTTACGCTCACGCCCCGAACGGCGAACCGAAGCGGACATGGTGTGGTCTTGATGCCACAAATGTTATCCCGGCCTCAAGGAGTTGTCGATTGAACTTATTGGTTACTAGAGACAATATTGATTGTCTAGCTCCTTACAGGGAAATCGAAACTGGACAGCACTAGTGATCGGGTCAAGTATCTTGGGTGCTATGCAATAATCGGGTGACAACTTAGCAAGGTCAGTCGTGGGGTGAATCAATCAAATTTTATTCACTTTGGGTGTCGAGCCTACCAGTTCGAAAGAACACAACATCGTGGACGCTCAAATTGAGATTCAGTCGGCGCAGCAAAAGACCGCTGTTTAATCCTGACCCTAACAGCGATATGTGTTTGCGTCAAATGTTTTGCGAGAGCAGGTCTGTGGAAATACCTATTCCGTAAACTGCGGAGGTCAGACCAAGAAACGAGGTCAGGTGATCACGCGTTGATCGGCGGCACTCATTGCATCTTGAAAAGACCGTGGTGTCATTACATTCGGATATTTAACAGGCTGGGCCTTGTGTGAGTGTTCGAACTCCCGTCACTGCATGATGGCAGTCACGAATCTCTGAAGGAGGTATAGTAACCTGCTACATGATGTTCGTATAAAAACTGCGACCAGAGAAACTGACCCAAACCCTCGATGACACATGGATGGTGAATACGTATTGATAAATGTCAAAGCTCTCTGAAGGAGCTGGCCGCAGGCAAGAATCTGCCATAGAACCAACCACAAGTCCGACTCCTGCAAGGTATCAATAGATACAAGGCCCAGAGTCAGGCCAGTAGTACCTAGGTAGTAATACTTGTATGATTCAGGTGCGATAATCACTCAGGTGCCGGTGAGCCCTCGAGACTTACACTTGCCTGATTCTCGAGGCATGATGAGCCTTGCGGATTGTAATGGTGCCGAGAAGATAGTGGGAGCGCAGATATGGAAAGCCACGTCATCAATATGTTTAGGAGAGGTCTACGGAGTACTCTACGAGGCGTGGCCTGATAGAGTAAGTAGATAGGCTGTCGTGGGTCACATGCTGCTCATATCGTCGCCCATATCGTACGGAGTACAGTGAAGCAGTGCTCGGCGAGGGTGATATGGGGAAGCGTCGGCAATCGAGGGAGGAACAACCGTGACACTGGTTGCAGTGAGGAGTACTCGTATGCCACTAGGCCAATATGGGGTATGTTCTCGATATTCTGTGTGCGATATACCCACCCAATGATGATTGTGAGATCCAGCAGGAAGCGGGTTTTCTTGTGTATATTATTACTTGCAGTTGACAGAATTGGTAGCTGAGGCTGTGGGGTGGTGGATGGATTAAAGTCCGAGTTCCGGAGTCCACGGCCAATGAGGACAGTTGTGTTTGTGCAGGAAGGAGCCTCAGTGACAGTGTTGCGTGGCTGCCAATTCTTAGGCCGCGTGTCCATGTCTCCTTCATTCGGGTCCCCCAGTCACAGGAGCTGTGATATTCCCCTGCCACCACTGCCTTCAGCGCTGATAGGCCACCTGGTGCCACGCTCTATAATTGGTAAAACAGTGCCCCCATTCCGCCTTAGTGGCCGTCCGGGTGCTGTCCAGCGAAATCCACTACCAGCACATTCCTCGTATGAGACCACTGGAAATGGATGTCACAAATGGAAACCCCTGTTGCAGATCACGGACTTCATGAGCACCGCCTTGCGGGTGCTGGGCGTGCTGGGCGCGCTGGCACCTTTAATGAACCGCGTGCTATCCAGCACCATGATCAATTTCGTTCTTACATCTTTCTTTTTCCTTTCTGCGTCTTACGCTTCCCCTTCGCGTTTACGGTGCTGGCATCCAATTCAACGAAAAGTATATCGATCGACGCAGACGAAGCCTCCGCACTAAGAAGATGGCTCGCAGTACAGCACTCCTCCTTGTCTCCTCTGCCTTGCTCGTCAGTGTGGGCCAAGCTGGATATCCAGGCTGGGGCGGCAGTGGTTATGGAGGGAACAGACCTTCATGGTGGAACGGTGACAATGGCGACAATGATGGTAACGGCTCCAACAACGACAACAACAATAACATTAATCAAGGCGCACTGTTCAGCTCCGAGGCTAGTTTCAACAAGGCCACGCGAATTCTCATTGCCCATGCCGTGTTGGCTTCTCTTGTTTGGGTCATCTTCATTCCCTTCTTTGCAATCTTGTTGAGGCTGAACGTGAAGAGCCCGGTTATCCTCAAGCTGCACGCCATTGGACAGATTCTCAGCTATGTCATCTACATCGTCGCCGCCGGATTGGGCATCTGGCTCGCCCAGCAATCAGCAGCGTTTGGTATCTGGAACGATCCTCACCCCAGATTGGGTCTTGCCATATTGGCCATTGCCTTTTTCCAGCCCATCTTCGGTTTTGTCCACCATCGCATATATAAAAAGAGAGCCCAGAACGTTGATGCGGGCAAGCCGACGAAGGCCCCTGGCCGAACCCCTGTAGGAAGAGTTCACCTCTGGGTTGGGCGCATCTTAATTGCCCTAGGGATTATCAATGGGGGACTTGGAATTAGGCTAGCGTCATACAGCCCCTTCCAAACCGACGCAACTTCGCAAAAGGCCAGTATCGCCTACGGTGTTGTGGCTGGCGTCATGTTCATCCTTTACTTGGTCTTCGTGATTATTTTCGAGGTCAGACGGGCCCGCTTTCAGTTGGCACAAGAAGAAGCGCGCGAGCGCGAAAATTTACCCAAGGGGACACTGCCGACATACGACGAGAGTGAAGAATCTGTGGGGAGACCATCACAACCTGCACGATACCAGTAAAGGGGGAAACATGATGGAACTGCTGGGGCATGCACACCCACCAACTTGTAATCTCATGTGTACGAAGTGTGGAGTTGGCCGTATTCGGTTTTATGAATGACACGCATATTCTATGAATGACACGCATATTCTATGAATGACACGCATATTCTATGAATGACACGCATATTATTCTTAACCTTTCACCATATTCCAGGTATCAACGCATATGGGACATCACGCTTGGTCTTGGCCCATTGCTCACCATACTTCCCGCTCATATAATTATCCATGACTGGAATGGCTCTGGTCGCAAAGTCGTAGAGGAAAAACGAAGCTACCGTAGCACCCCAGAGCGGTCCGCCCGAGCTTAAAGCGTAGCCTGCTCGCCAGAGGGTGTAGCCCAAGTACGACGCGTGGCGGACGACAGAGAAAAGGCCTTTCTTGCAGATCTTCCCTCTGTTCTCGGGCTTGTCCTTGAAAATCTCCCGCTGAATCTCCCCAATGGTCTCTGTCAAAATACCGATAACGTATAGGGTGGTCCCCACATAGATGCTGTATGGTCCGAGGTAAAGGGGGTTGTCTGAAGCGACGGTAAAGGCCAACGAATTGATGCCATTCATTGCGGAATTAAATACCCCTACAACAACAGCTGCCGGCGGGTAGACCGGTTCTCGGCATGTCCCTAGAATCCAAAATATGTGTTTTGCAGCGGAACCAACTGACAAGCCCCAGATGAGGCTTTGATAAGGAGTCAATCCCGTGAGAGTGAGGAGTGGACCGCCCGTTGGTGGAGGACTTGGTGGACTGAGACCCAGATAGGGTGAGACGGAAGACAACGGTGAATTGGCCAAAATGTATCTTTGCAAGAATGGATCGAGAAGACGAAGTCCAACAAAGATTGCAGTGCCCAGTGGAGCGCTTCCTCTTTCACCGCGAGCGATTAAATCGCGTTGGGCATCCGACATAGTGAGTCTACACTCCTATGGAGCACTAAGTAGATATGAGGATGCCGCACTCGTGCCGTATTCTTAGTGGGGAATATGAGGAGGCCACTCTCTGGTATCCTGCGGTCGAGGATGTACGACTAGCGGTAATGGAATGGATACTTATAAGTCAAGAGTACTCCGTACCCCGTATAATAAATACTACTCTAGTATAGAGTAGTCTGTGCAGAGAGGAACCGTTGGTCCTTTGTGCCAGGAACGAATCCGTGCTGTTAAGTCGTGTGCGGGGAAACTCCAAGTTTCAAGGGAAACCGGACGTTTGAAGCGTTCTGCTTTTTTAAAGGACCGACACGCCGTGCTCGATTGTCTGTTGATAACAGCGTCATCATCCGTGGAAGGACAGTGCTCGGTATGCCGAACGAGTAGGAATCCCCTTGTCCCTACCTACACGCAGGGTATCTACAACCTAGAAGGTGGCCAATGCCGGGCAGCTAAGCAGAAATGGCCGAATTCAAGTTCATGGATGTCAGTCTCGGTCTAAACGGGTCTCATGTAGTGGTGACTGGGTCAAGCGGAGCGATTGGACGGGTTGTCGTCCGAGCATTTCTTGCGGCTGGTGCGATGGTTTCTGGAGTTGACAAGGTCGAGCCTCAAACCCCTATACTACACGATCATTATCATTCAATGGCCGCCGATGTGACGAACGAGTCACAGATACAAGCATGCTTCAAACAAGCACGAACCAAATTTGGAATCATTGCGGTACTGACTGCTGCGGCTGGGGTGGATCTCAGTTATGCACCGCGAGGCAGCTTGGTGGATATGTCACTTGCGGACTGGAGAAGAATATTGGAAGTCAATGTCGACGGGACTTTTCTCACCTGCCGTGAGTGGCTGCGCGGGATCCAAGACTTTGCAAAAGAAGAAAGGAACTTGTCTGCGGTGATCTTTGGGAGCGAGGCTGGACGGTTCGGGGTTCCGCACTGTGCTCCATATGCCGCGAGCAAGGCGGCGATCCAGATAGGCCTCGTTCGATCTCTTGCTCGGGACGCAGTTGATATCAGACCGGATATCCGAGTCAATGCTGTTGCACCAGGGCCCGTTCAAACGGACCAGTACTTGAAGGAGTGTGAGGAAGATGAAGAAGCGCAATGGAGAGAAGCAGAAGCCACCGTTGCGCTACGGAAGCCAGTATCAGTAGAAGCTGTTGCGAAGGCGTGTCTCTTCTTGGCCAGTGACAACTTTGCAAGCAACATCACCAGTCAGTGCATTCCAGTTGATTCGGGTAAGCAGGGAAATCTTCTCTGGCCACCAGGGTCTAGAGATAAGTAATGTGCAGCCTCAATGCAGGCAGGCAGGAGATTAAAGTCGTGGGGGGTTTCCACAACAAAGTTGGGTTTGCGTGGGGATGCAGCCTCGGTCGCGGTACGAGTACTCCGTGCTCCGTAGTGATGCACTTCGGCGCACAGACGGCACAGCATGGGGTGACGGGACTTGGTCAATGCCTTCAAGTACGGAGGACAGAGGACGGAGGACTGAGTTGAGAGGTACTCGTAGCCTAGGACTGAGCAGTAGCCACCGGCCAACATCGATGGATGGGTTTCCCTGGTTTTGTTTGATGGCAGGTGGCAAATCTGAGGCGATAGGAAGGGGGAACCTCTGGGTAAGTCACTCGAAATTTTTGAGTAGCAGTTCCTGGTCAACCTGGTCGAAGATGTTTCCCGTATGACTGCTGGATCGGTTTCCAGGGTATTGGGGTTTATTGCTTGTCAAATTTTAATCTGAAAGAAGAGGCGTGAATTGAAATAAGTCAGTGGCAAGAAGGGAGGGAACATGTTACTTATGTACTCCCTATTACTCTGTGCCTCATCCTGGTGCTAAATATTATTGTGGACGCAAGCATGTCGGCAAAACTCCTTCGCTGCATAGTGCATCAAAATTTACCCGAACCTCCGAAGGTGGCGGATTCGGCAGGCTGGGACAGGGCTATGTTTGCACGTTGATTATTGCGCACTTTTAGCGACGCATGGTGAACTTTTCAACATTTTCTTCCTGCAGATCGAGTAAAATAAATCCTGTCATGATAGAACACAGACTGTAGAGTGTCAGGTCCCGAGCACTGGTAGAACTGCACGCAGGATGTTTGGAGTACTCCGTACTAGGGGACAGTGATGTTGATTTCATCCCACCACCAAGGGCACCCTGGTTTGTGTGCTGCAAGGGTGAATACGGGGTACGAGTCGCCAGGGAGCCAGGTACATAGCATCAAGCCTGTAAACTTCAATTTTGAACAGAGTGTCAGTAAATATACAGACGCTGGGCCGCTAGACTAAGGTGGCCGAGTGATTTTCTATGGGCAGCTACTGGCAAGTCGGCTATAGGTACCTCTAGGCACTTACTACTTGTTGGAAGTATTGATAAAGCATAGCACGGCATCGCTCGAGGAATGCAGCGTCATCCAAACTCAACTCCGTATCTCGTACTGGGAAATTAGTACAGCACAATGCATAGTAAACTAACTAAAGGACCGCTGGTCAAGATGCTAGCTACCCATAGGTATCTAAACCCATATTTCAAAAGTGACTATCTGGCACTATGAAAATTAGTGGGACTGGATTGCCAAGTCTTGCCCTGGGCTGGGCCACTGGGGTCGCTCTGTGCCCTGGGCCCTGGGCCCTGTCGCTCCCACTCTCCCTCCTCCCTCCTCCCTCTCTCCCTCCCACCTCCTCACCCGTCCAGTTCCTCCAGCAAGACTCTCAGGTCCAAGTTAAACTCACGAGTCACAGTCACCGTTTCTCTCCACAACAGAAATCCCTTCTCCGGACGGAGTCCTTTGTAATAATAATAATAATAAATAATAATAATAATAATAATAATAATAATAATAATAATAACAACAATACTAACACTAACTGCTCAAACCGGAGGAGTCTGCCTGGCATCAACACCTCTGCCACTCCACTCCACTGTACTGGACGGAGTACGGAGTACCTCAACTAATAACGCACTCTCTTCATTCCATTTCTCACTAACTAGTCCTCGACCCACACTCAACTCCAACTATATTCCTACCTCTCTCACACACCTTCACCAGTGACTACCACTACCACCACCACCGCCATAGACGCTCGCTGCCGCTGCCGCCGCCGCCAGGTTGACGACACCTGTTACCAGCTACCACCGCCTGCGCTGTGCTTGCTGCTTCGTCCAAAACAATTCTACCGAGTCCTCCCTACCTTGGCCACCTAAAGTCAGCCATACAGCCCCAGATTTACCCATCCTCGCAGCCCGTTCTGCTTTGCCCGCGCATCCAACACACGCCACCATCCTACCCTCTCAACCATCAACCACCGACCATTCATATTATTGATCATCGACCGTCTTCTCACTTCCACCTCGCCCCGCCCTCGGACGCTTCCACTCATCTCACATTCTATCCCACAGTCAGCACCCTTGATCCATCCCTCGAATCCCTCAACCGCCCTCCTACACTTTGCCCAGCCTGTACCACGGTCGCAATCCCTAGCTCGAGCAAAACATGACTTAGTTCCCACCCAGCTTGGTCCAGCCAGTTCCTCCACTCTGGATAGGACGGCGTTATAATGGCTTCAACACAGGATGACGACATGTACCTCTTCCAAGGCGGCTTGGATCAGACACCAACCTTCGCCGGCCAGGATTTCGACACTTTCTTGACTTCTCCAGCTCCTGACTCCTCCATGCAAAATGCCACCTCGGTTTTCCTCAACCCCAATGACCTTTCCATCAAGCGCGAGGCTGATGATTCTACCGCCTTCTCCAATTCCGCTTTCTCGCGCTCTCCCAGAGGCTCTGGTTCCGGCTCCAGCAGCAGCTCGTCTGACTCTCCAAATTACTGGCTGAACAACCCAAAAGAATCCAACATCTCTCCCCGCCCTCAGAATAATGTCCAGGCAGCATGGGGAAGTGGAATCAATGGTTTGTCCATGCCCTCAAACGAGCAGATGTTTGACGACACCTCTATGGTAGGAATGGACCCTGATTTTGAAACGAGCAATCAGCAGATGGCTTCCGACTTTGACTTTGATACTGCCGCCAGCACCCCGAGTGGCTTTGATCCGCTTGCGGCGAACAGTCTCAAGCCCTCGATCGCTCCGCAGCATTTTGCGCGACAACAAAATTACACCACCTTCACCAAACAGCCTTCAGCCAAAGCCTTTCCAACCACCGGCCAACCTCAGTTCTTCTTCCCCGGATCTAGGGAAGCCTCCCCTCTCAATGCAATGCTACCAAACCAAGGCCAGTCTCCCTGGAATAAACATTCCCCATCCTCTGGGTTGGAAGAGACTTTCAACCATATCACCATGAACGGTGACTCGCCCGGGAATGCGACCTTCTCCCCTAATATGCAATTTTCAGCTACCGGTTTCACCTTCGATCCTGAGTCAAGCACGACACCATCTACCTTCAACAAAGACACTTCATCGCCGCCCTCGACGATAAACTCTGCCGAGGGCGCCCCTTTGCTCACTGTCCATCCCACCTCCCTCAAATCTCGTGTGGAGACCCAGATTCCAATCAAATTGACCCTGTCCCAGCTGCCCGCGGCCATTAAGAAGTTGAGACTTCCAAGACATACTGTGTCCAAGCCCAAATTCCTGGCCAAACCCGAGCCGGAACCCTCTGCGGACGTCTACGAGTTGCACACTTCTCTAGTCTGCACCAGTGCCATGCAGGATCCTGTCAAGTTGCAAAGGGCATGGGCACGAGCGAGAGGCGAGGATTTAAGCCCCTACACGCGGCCAAGCCCCGCCTCCTCCAACGATTCGCAAACTTCAAAAGACGATGAGGACAAGCCTTTGAATGGAGGGGAGGTCCGCATTTGTACTGGCTGTATACAGCGCGAACGAAAACGGGCGTCGAGAAAGAAACAGAAGAAGCCGGAGGAAGAGGAAATGTTTCAGCGGGATGAAGAACGGAGAGTGGTCGTTTTCAACACAAATGAGATCAAGGAATGGGTTGATGCTCCCCCTGAGAATACAGCCCGCCCGATCAAAGGGCCTGATGGCCAGCCTTCCACAGCTCCCGTTCAGGTCGAACTTCCCATGCGCATAGCCTGCTATTGTCGACATCAAAATGAAAAGATGGGCTTCCAAGTCATCTTCACCATCAAAGATTATCGAGATAAAGTCATCGCCCAAGCCATGACCAACCCTATCATGATCACCGACGATCACAACACACACAACGCTCCAGCGGTCGCCACCAACGCCCCAAATCCGTTGTCCAGTCAAGGACCTCAACTCCCTGGCGCGGGAGTCTTTTCCTCCACGGGACCAGAGGGTCCTCCAGCAGCCATCTTGAATACCAAATCGTTCAAGCAGTCATTCTCTACTACAGACCTCCATGGCTTACAACATAATTTCAATCCCAACTTTCCAATGGCGCCATCGTCGAGTAACCCTTTTGCAATCCCCTCTAATATCTCAAATCAAACGTCAACCACCTTGACACCGAGAAATCTTTCTCGTCCCGCATCTCCCAGCGGGCCCGCTGGCCCAAACACCAAGCGAAGGAAACAGAGTGGCTCGGGCAAGTTACCATCTGGTTTGACCATGACTAGACTGGATACATCGCAAGCTGCTGCTCCTGTAACGATGCCCAATACAGCCGCGGCCTCTCCATACGCCCCCAATATGTCCGCTTACATTGGTCATGGCGAGAGACCATTTGCTGTACCTCAAAGATCGGCTCCCTTTGGCACTAGCCCTCCGACTCCAAACGGGCACGACGCATCATTCTTGTCCAATGTCAACCGATCTTATAGCTTGGAAAACCTGCCGCGTCAAGTCTTGATCTCTGCTCCTCCCTCTCGCCAACCTAGCCGGCCTGGTAGCCCGGGGTCAGCACGCAATAGTTTTGGTGCCGCCGATGCTGCCTTTGGGCAAGCCGTCACTAATTCGTTAATAGGACAGGGCCAGCCTGCAAGACGCCCTCCTCCGCTAATCCATAAGCTTGTACCCGCGGAAGGTTCGGTCACGGGTGGAACAGAAGTGACAGTTCTCGGCAATGGCTTCTATCAGGGTTTAGAGGTCATGTTTGGTGATACCGAGGCTACCACGACAACATTCTGGGGCGAAAAATGCCTGAATTGTATTGCCCCGCCAGCGCTACAGCCCGGAGTTGTCTCCGTAGTCTTCAAACACGACCGTAGCCAGTTCACTGGCATACAGCAGCAATCACAATCTCGGCCTTCCTTCTTTACCTATGTTGATGACCGAGAGCTGGAGACTTATCGTCTCGCGCTTACCACCGTCGGCAAACAGATGGCTCACCCGACCGAGGACCCCTGGACGACAGCACAACAAATCATCCAACAAGGCCAGGCTCATGCCATGTGGGCCCCTCATGGCAACTATGGCATTGGTAGTGGACACCAAAGAGGCTCGGGCGCCAGCCGAGGCATTCCTATGGATGCCCTTGAGCTAGAAGCTTCCATGTTACGGATTTTGGAGTATATGGACGATGCTAGACGTGTTAGACCTCCAAAGTTTGACCTTCGGAGGCCCTCCGGACTGACTCTGCTGCATTTGGCCGCTTCCCTTGGTCTCACTCGATTTGTCGCAGGAATTCTCGCTAGGGGAGCCGATCCGAATCTTACCGACAATAACGGGCACACACCTATGCACCACGCCGCAATGAATGGCCATACCCATGTCATCCATCGACTTCGATTAGCCGGTGCTGATAACAAGATACGCAGCATTCGAAACTTTACCCCCACCGATCTCGCTACATCGCTCCTGTCCTACCAAGCCACGATGAGTGCTATGGAGCACTACCGGTCTCGAAGTGCAGGAGCGACACCGATGTTGCTACATAGTCGGAGCACCTCCTCTCTACGATCCTTCTGGGAAAATGCCTCTAATGTACAAACCTCAACCGATTTAGGTGCATCGGACGACTCGGACGACTCCAACAGCGATGACGATGAGGTGCCCCTGATGATTTCGTCAAATGACTCGGAACTTGGAAATTCCATGAAGCAGGCAAATGTCCGCAAGACAGCCCTGAGTGTCCCACAGTCCCGGAGAAACAGTGGACAATATACCACTGTGCCTCCTGCGACTTTCCCTCCCAAGGAGCCGGGAATTACGGCACCTGCTGTAGCAGTGTCTGCTTTTATGTTGGCATGGCGTGACCATCTCGTTGCTCAGCTTCACCAATTCAATGAAAGTGCCCAGTCAGTGATGCCGAACCTTGGCAATATGAATGGCCCCTTGGCGACATTGCAGGATTACCAGGCGAATGGGATGGTGCGCCGAGTCAGCTCACTTTGGCCGCAACGCCCGACTTCTAGGCAGCAAGGTGGTAATCGCGAAGGGTGGTGGGAAGCCCTGACAGGTGCCTCGTCTCCGACGCCGTCTTCACCCCCTGCTTATGGGGACCTGTATCCCGATAAGGAGGAATCATCCGCCAACTGGAGCGACAAAAAGTCATCAACAATCGAAGCTGCTGCCGATGCTGCAGCAGACCTCCACTTTGAGCAACGGGAAGGAAAAGCAAGCTCTTCGAATAGCTTGTTTCGCACGTTGGGAAATCCACCCATTGAAAGGATTGAGTTAAGCCGAGACAGGAAATTGTTCTTCTTCTGGGTACGTGTCCCCAGGACTTGGCGATGGTTATCGGTCTTTTACTAACATTTCTAGATTCCTGTACTTGCCATCGCTCTGGCTTTGATGATCAGAAGCTCGGGGATTTTAAACTGGTTGGGGTCTTTCAGCAACACAGCGCCGGCATCGTTTGGACGGGAAGTTGTCGAGATGATCTAGACTGAATCTGTGGTGATGTATTGTGACGCTAGTCAATGAACTTTCGACAAAATCGGCAATTGAAAGTTTTCGCGGTCATGACTCGGGCTACAACTTGAATTTATCTGGGCTCACTTTTAATCCTTCAAGTTTGGTCCGCCTCTGCCAACTGGTTAATAGAACATGCCCTAACCGTAACAAAAATATCCCATCCGACAATATCGAGTTATTGTTTATACTGTCGTGGTTCGTAGGCTTGCTCAACCATGTGAAGGTGCTCGAGTATGATAAGACACGCATCAGGGACACTGTCAGTTCCCGTAGTGATACTACCAAAGTCTCCAGATCTGGGTAGTTCAGGTTTGGGAAAGCTTTCGGATATCGATTCTCATCACGTGCTTCCGTATATGCACAGTTATAATACTACTCTACACCTTTTCGCTTCAAATCCTGTCACATTCAGGACGGATTTCAAACCAGCTTCTACGGTCTAATGGCGAAATGGAATCGCGCTTGACTACGATGTCTCGTGGATGCTCATGAGTACGGTACCTATCAAGAGATTCTGGGTTCGACCCCCAGTTAGACCTTGAAGAACACTTTCACAATCTAGGGTGTGATTCTTTTTTTGTTCTAATTTTTTCCCTTTTTAGAAAATCACGTGTGCAAGAAAGTGAGATGAGGGGAGCGGTCTACAGAGTATCCGTACTATTAATCGTAATAGTCTCGGCTATGTAATTACTCCGTCCACCGGACTGCTAGCAATTAGTCCAGTCAAAATTTTCCTGTTGCCGTCCTTGGCCTCATCGCCTCGGAGTTTCGCCAGCAGCCTACTTGTAAGCGTCAAGGTGTTGCAACTTCCAAGTGCATCGCTGTTCTTTGACATCCACAACGGCCCCTCCTAGTTCTCGCCTCAGTTCTCACCCACTGCTCAGGGGATAGTGAAACATGCTGGCGATTCCCAGCGACTCGAACGAGCTAGACTACGAGACAAAGCACGTACACGAAGTCTACGAGGAAATCGCAACACATTTCTCTGCCACCAGATACAAGGTTTGTTTTTTCTTTTCCTTTCGTTTTCCTTCCGCTTTCCGTTTGCATGAGCCATCAATTGAAATTCCCACGCGCCGCTCTTTGCGGCGACACCGCTGGCCCCTTCTAGGCTTCTGCGTGGAAGGAGTTCAATTTTGAAAGGCACCAAACCCGTCCCCCCTCTGCGAAAATATCTATGACAAGCTTCTCATTTCGCTTTTTGGTGTAGCCGTGGCCGGTGGTGGACGATTTTCTTCGAACACGTGCTGCAGGGGCTGTGGGGTTGGATGTCGGCTGTGGCAATGGGAAATACTTGACCGTCAACAAGGATGTCTTTATTGTGGCCTCGGACAGGTAGGTTGGTTCTGTGAGGGGGCTGTTTCCATTTGTCTAGGAGGTATGGCATCCACTCACTGTTTGTGTTCCATCAGGTCCCATGCCTTGGTCAAGATTGCCAGCCAGCACGAGCCACATAATACCATCATTGCAGATACGCTGAGTCTCCCGCACCCTCACGCGAAGTTCGACTTTGCCATCTCCATCGCGGTGATCCACCATCTCTCAACTAGAACACGCCGTGTTGAGGCTATTGAGGCCATTCTGCAGACATTAAAGCCAGCCAGCGAACAAACAGAAAAGGGACAGGCATTGATCTTTGTCTGGGCTCTGGAGCAGAAAACAAGCCGGCGAGGATGGGATCATGGCGATGATCAGGATGTACTTGTCCCATGGGTGCTGAAGCCTGATGGGAAAGAGGACCCAGACAGCCATCCCACGACCTACCAACGCTACTACCACCTATATCGAGAAGGCGAGATTCAGGATGATGCGACCGCTGCAGGCGGGCACATTGTCAAATCTGGCTATGATCGGGATAATTGGTGGGTGATCATCGAGCGGAAGATATGAAAATCCTCCATATGTCAAGTTTTCATAACTGACCACTGGAGGGAATCCTACCAGTCGTCATTCTGGGTATCTCATCGCTATATTACAGCCATTCGCCCTCTCGCTTGCGTGAAATCACCCGGTTGCTCAAAGTCAAAAGTCGAAGCCGACAAAGCACCAATATATTATATCCCGAAAGTATGTCATTGCGCCCCGCTTCCCGTCTCGCTTCCAATACAAGTCATCGGATGAGGAAATGTGCCTTGAAACCCATGGTCATCGAAAAGGTGTATTGCGTCCTTTGGCGTGGTTATACAGCTGGTGGTGGAAGGGATCTGAAGGCTGATAGGGCGGAGCGGCGTATGCAGGCAGTCCAGCGGTGAGTTCTGCTAACGAGGGCAACTGGGGCGGTCCATGAAAAGCTGCATCAGGAGGCATAGACTCACGTTGTAGACGCGGAGCTGGGCCGACATGGCGCAGGTGAGAGCGTGGACCAATGTTGCCGGAATCGTAGACGGTGGAAGGGTTGGTCAAGGAGAAAGGAGTGACGCCAGCCCGCTTGGCCATCTCATGTTCGCCCATCTGCCAGTGCATTGCTTCGACGGCTCTCCAAGGCATTGCCATCTCTTCCGCCACTCTGGCCCACATATCAGCACGGAATCTAGATTGGAGAGCAAGTCAGTGACAGAGTTCTGGAGCTTGAGGGTTCAAGGGTTTAACGGGTCGCGAAGAGGTCAAGTAAGGCTTGGATAAGGTTCTGAGCCTTTGACAGATGATGGAGCGTTGGAGATTCGGTGTGACGTTTCTCAACATACCGTTCGTACAACCTGGCGAGTTTATTCTTTCGGTCCTCGTCCCATTCACTCCTCCTCTCGAGGTAATTTTGGTAATGCAACCTGCAACTGATTGCGCTCCGCCCTGGCAGATGTTTACTGATATCCTCCCATTTCATGCCATCTTGGCGAAGTTGGATGATTTTGGAATCCTCATCTGGCGACCATTTCGACTGTCTTTTGGCGGGAGACTGAGTGGGGAATTCCTGACTCGAAGACAGTCTCTTGGCCGGCACCACCGTGCGAGCCGTGGGTGGCACGGGAGCCACGCTGGTGGCTACGCTGGATGAGGCAGACTCTGACAACGGTACTGATGCGGGAGAACTTGTAGAGTGGGTGTCTTCGTCTTCGCGAGACTTGATGAGCGACGAGATATCCACGTTGACGTTGAGCGATGAAAGGGAAATATGGTTAATGGACGATAGTGACGATGGCAGAGATGCAGACGGCAGTAGCGATGTGAGAGGAAACTGGACCACAGTGGATATTGCTGCCATACACTTGGGGATGAGAGGAATGGTGAAACAACTTTGGTGGGAGTTGGATCAGGCTGAAGAAGCGAGCAAGTCTCTACTAGTACTAATAGCACTCCGTGCTAATACTAGGAAGTACGAGCCCTGTGATCCGGAGTGCCTGTTTTTGGGCACAAGGCGGGCCGTTCGTTTGCGGCGAGACCAATGATACTCCGGCGTTTCCACCTAGGGTTCCAAGAAAATGGATCAACAACGGCCAGAAGCGTGATGATGTAGAGGCTTGATTCCAGATTGTCAGGACTCAGGAAACATGCACTAGAGAGCGGTAAGGGGAGATAGCCGCCCAGGTAGCTGCTCGTTCTTGCTCAAGCAGGTGGGCAGTGCCGGTGATGGATGGGAATTTGGCAATCAAGTAGTGTCGAGGAGGGCTTTCTCTTCAAGAAAGCGGTGTCGGTGTCGGTCCTCGTGAACAGCAGATACCCAAGAGTAAATAGTGGTTGGGCTCAGGCTTGTTCAAATTGCGGTCTGAAAAGCGGGCCAGTCTGTCCTCGTCCACGGGGTTGATGCTGGGGGGGAGCGAAGAACAGTGGTTAGGAGGCCGTGCGTCTGGGTGTGAGTGTGGGTGTGGATGTGGATGTCAGTGTTCCTGTTCGAGCGTTGGGCGTGGTGAGCAGATATATGAGGCTTTGGTAGGCCCAACAGATGGACTTGAACTGGAATGGCAGCAGCCAAAGGAGGGAGCCGGAGAGTAGACAACTCGTAAAGGCACCTGCACTCGATCTGGCAGCAGCAGTGGCAGTAGCGACCGCCAGTAACAGCAGCAATACAGCACAGCACTGGCAGCGGGAGGGCAAATAGCTGTTACGACTTACGAGTGACTTGGACTTGAATCAAAGAATTACAAGGAGCACGAGGAACACGATGGAAATCAACATCACTCTTCCTCCTTCTGGCTCAGCATCTGTCTGGCCATCTGTCTCCCGGTCGAAAAGGCTACCTGACCTGACCCTCCTCAGCTTCCAAATCACTCCTGAGCCTGAGGACGGATACTGCTGCTTCGCCTCCCATCACGCTCCCCATGGCTCATGGTGAGTGGCCCATGTCATTCTTTCCATCTTGCATTGCTGCAGCGGTATGCGGCTACCGGCGTTCTTGTTGGGTTTGGTGCCCTACTCCTACCCGTATCTCCCACACCGTCCTCGGGCGGGTGACACTTGATATCGTGGCATGGGTCCTGGACTCAAGTCTCATGGAGTGATGGCGGCGCCTTTTCTGACCTGGGGAACTCGGAATGGCTCCATTTTTCTTCGTGCCCATTCAAAGTCGACCCAATGCAGCACGCTACCGTTGACCTTGGCCTTGGACCAGGGTCCGCCGTTCAGGGAGGCTTGCAGGCTTGCAGCGGATGCAGCGCTACCTGGTCAGCGGAGCAACATCGCGTCAAACAGGACAAGACGAAGACCAACACGGTCTGGCCTGACACCTCGGAATGAACGGTGCGATAGAGTTCATCAGATTTCACTATCATGTTCGTCCCGCTGTTGGTGGCAGAGCTTCAAGGATGCCTAAGCCTGCCTTTAGTGTCTCGACCTGAATGCACTATCATCTCGCCAGTACCAGCACCATCACAGCACCAGGATCGGTTCAGAGCCAGGGTAAGCGTGTTTCCCAATTTTCCCCGAATCCACGTCCACACAAAAACGCGGAATTATGCTGATTTTACCCTTTCTGGTAACACACGTTGTACTTGAGCCATTCTAATTGCCTTGTGGGTTTGTAACTTGTGGGTTGCGTGAACCGCTGACCTTCCTTGCATCTCCCCCACACTCCCTGCCTCACGAAACGAAGCCTGGTTCGGATGGTCCGTCTGTCAGTGGGTGCCGGCTCAGGCACAAATGCGCAAACACATCCATAGCCTACCTGAACTGGGTCCCCCCGGTTGGCCAGCGGGACCGCCCGTGTCGGAGTCGAATTCTGTGGCAGTGATAGTTGCATGCATTATTCTCCTGATTCTCCCACTCAGCTCAATCACAGAACAACACTAGTGCTTGGCTCCCTGTCACTCCCCAATCGATCCGAAAACTGCAGAAAGGGCAATCATCTATTCAGCCACCTCGAGCAGACATCCGTCAAATACTCCCCTACTAGGGGCCTCGCCCAGTCGCCCAGTCGCGGAACGCGGCAGCCCATTTTGGGTTCGCTTCCCTGCCAAGTCTCAGCCAGGGGAGAAAAGCACGAACCACTAGATCAGGTTGAGAAGGCCTTGGGCCGATCTGGCCCAGAATTCAGCACTGGTGGAATTGGCCCCAGTTGATATTTTCCTCGATTCCTAAAGTCGCCACCAAATAGGTCTAGCTCATCCCACCTCCCCTTTGTGACAGTGGACTCCGTACTGTGCGTAGGGGCTACGGAGTTCCATCAGCTTGCTGGCCAGCCTGCCAGTTTGGTTGAGAAAAGGGCTAGAAGCTTTCCAAGAGAGTGAAGCGGTATTAAATCTAGTTTGGACGGGAAGAGGAAGTCAAAGATCCACTTCAGAAGCAAGCGCCAGGAAACTGGCAGCTATCGAGCTTCAGACACGGACAATCACCCACAAGAGCAGGAGCGAAAAGCCAAATACCAAGCCGGCCCCATGACAAGACAGCAAGCAAACCTGCAGTCTCAAGTACAAAGAGACCCTTGGACGACATTGGATTGGTCAATCAATCATTGTCTCAAAGTGGTCAACCGCAAAATCTCGAGGCAGGCTGATGGGAAAACGTACAGCACGTCACGAAGCCCAGTCCCGTCAATGGCAGACCCTGGTAGCATCATCGTGCGCATGTATCCATACTGGAAATGCACCTAACATTGATGATTGCAGTGCGGCGCTCACTTCAGACAATAACCACAGAATAGCTCAAGGGAGAAGCAGTGTTGGCTCTGGTGAGGCTTGTCAAGAATTATTCAAGCCGGGGTAGGGTATCACAAAAGACGGTGTAGAGACCGCCATTTGTATTCCTGCCAACACAGCCGTCTGGAAAGAAGGAGAAAGTTCTTTCCACCGTACCCAGGTACTATTCTGAGCAAGAAGGCGAGGTGAGTGCTTGCGTGTCCATTCATACATACGTGCTTAGCCATTGACTGAATGAGTATTATTGCTTGGCCTTTGAATGTACCATGCAGTACGGAGTCCAGTGCTGTCAAAGCCCCCTAATGGCAAACTAACAAGCTGTGCCCGACCCGCACACTGTACCGACCAGTCGTGGACGTGTGTGGAGGAGTACTCCGTAGAAGTTGTCGTCGTAGCCCTCAAACCATGGCATCACACCCCAAGCTGGCACGTTTCGAAGAAAAGAACCAAAGGGTCATGTGCTTTGCAAGTGAAGCACGTAGGCAGTCGGCCGTTGAATACCGACCGCATTGGCCAGGTATCCCTGGTCACAGCTCAGGGCCGTTGAGCCTGGTGCAGCATACGAGTAGCAAGCAGTGATCACTGACCACCTTGCATCTCCCTTGATCACCGAACCGTCCGATGTCTTTGTTTCAAACGATATCCAGGGAACAGGTGTTACAAGTCCGTATGTCTGGAGTGCTCTAGACAGATCTTCTATCTACAGGGACAATGCCGGCAAGCCATGGGAATAGCAAACAATGACAGATCAAACATGATTATGCTGAGGTATGAGTGTGATTGTGTCTGCCATGTTTCCGCTCTCCCTCTGGGGCTGGCTACGAGCATGGCTGGAATCCTAACCAAAAGGGGGCGGGTTGACTTGGAGTTAGCTACAGCAAAGCCGTCAGCCACCACAGTCTGAGTCTGACTAGCTAATCAAGCCTCACAACCTTAATAAGGCACCAATACGAGTAATGATCATCCTGCAGAATTGAATACTCTAGTACGGAGTACTCTGTAGGGAGTAGTGCACAGATCAGTCAGGTAGCTTCCGGAGCATCTCACTAGATACCTACGTAGACATTCCGTCACTCTCCAAGGTTGCAGATTTCGTACGTAGGAGGAGGGACTCGAGTAGTATGTACACAGGTACTCCGTGCTAGGGAGTAGGGATGACCCCGTCGGAAAACGAACTGTCGGTGGATTCTCTGTTTGCTTGTTCTTTGCACACCGTTACGGTAGCTAATTACCAACCACAAGCCGCTTGGGTACCGGGAAGACTGGAGCTGATGGCAATTACCTCGTATGGAACACTCCGTAGTTGGGACTACAATTGGGATTGGGTTGGCCTAGGTGAAATTCTAGGATTCTAGGATTCTAGAAATACATTGATCTCGATCTACGCTACTCAAACCGGCGTAGCTCTGTAGCACCGAGGATATCGCATTCGTGAATCGTACCTAGTACTCTGTAAATGGGGCGGGAACGTAGAAGTTGGCACTCTCGACTCTCGACCCTCGACGCTCTTCTAACCATATCGATCCCCAAATACGATCATTATTATCAAGTAATACCCCATGCGGAGGACATCTCCTTGTGGCGGTCAAAGGGGTATTACGGAGCAGGATGACCGAGACGATGCATGGTTCTTCTGGGGTGTCCACGTTCGCTTGCCCCTAGCGGTTCCTGAGAGTAAACCTAGCTGTGTGAGACTGGAACAGCCTCGTCCTTCCGGCCCCTGATTCTTGACATTAACGCACGAGCGAACTGTAGAGCTGGTTGGAGCTACAGCGCACAGACGACAGTAAGATTGTAGATTGGGGGTCCGAGCCGTCATCCGCAAACCTGCTTCAAGTTGACGGATTGCTAGGCTAAATAATTTCATGGGGATGGAAGGGTGGCCCTTTCGGCTGTCAACGTAACCTTGCATAAGTGCCGTTCAAGATGATGATAGGTCTCATGTCAAGTCAAACTCTATGTCCCAACTTCCAAGGTCTGAACCAAGTCCCCATTCATGCGGCTACTACTTACGGCTCACAGCTTGCGAGAGTATCTTTGTCCTGAGCTTGACTTTCAAACTGTGCCTGCCTGGCGTCCTTTTCCCAGCTTTGACCTGGTTGTCTCTGAGCAGGAGGCACCACTAGCATCATCCTCATACTTGTAGAGTACAGAGTGCCACTAAGTCGGCGGGGGGATGCTTTCCGATTTGTCGGGGCCGCTGTTTACGCCTCAAGAGAACACCTGCCAGCCTGACTTTCGCTTCTTCCTCGGAGTCGTACTTCTCTTACTCGCCTTCAAGTTCCCGCTTCCGCTTGGAGGTGAGAAATTGTGTCAGCTCGCTTGATTGATGGGGCATTGGGCTCCCAGAGTCCTAGTTAGTAACTTGGTAGTGGGCCTCCTGCTTCCTCATGCTACGTAGCCTCGCTGATCGGCTGTCTGCCGAGCACAGAGGCTCATTGTACCCACCTAGGTAGGCCCAGGAAGGCTGCATGGGTAGGGTTCATGAATTCATTTCCGTCGACACTACCATCCTATAAGAACAATACCTATAAGAACAATAGAGGAAGACGTGTCACTCTGATCCAGAGCAATTACCCGAAATCACGAGGACTGTATTTGTTGGCGGGCGGGGCATGGAATGGGATCTTTCATTTCTATCAATGCAGCAGGGGCGCCAGGCTTCAAAACCTCACAATTTGGACTGTGCATCGGCTCGAGGCCGTATCCTGATCTCCCGGACTCCACAGCCTCCCCAACCACTCCTTTCTAACACGATGGGCTGTACCAGATAGAAAGACATGGCTCATCGACCCTTTCGTAATGACGAGGTGGCGTAAGTGCAGAAGGTTCCGCAAATGTCCACGATTAGGTAGCAATTGATTCTAGATATTTTAGGTACTTGAGTAGGAAAAGGGTGCGCACCGCCACACCAGTGGCTGGCAAAATAGCCAATCCCACGGCGAGACTTACCACGCCACGCTATACCGTTCAGAGTGATTGCCATTCAATCAAATCATTGGACAGCTTCTTACTTGGGCTTGTTTGATCGGCACCGCGAGTTTGACATGCATCAGTCTCCTGATCGAGATTCATCAACGGACTCAGCAACGGCTTCAGCCATTGATTCGTGTACTGCATTCCTGTTTGGGAACTCACCCAATATGCTAAACCCGGGGATCTCCATTTTGAGCCGTCCTGATTGCTGACTCCGTTCTAGCCTTCACCTAGGGGATCCGGAATCGGATGAGAATGAAGAACCTTCACGCTGACGTCGGATGTCGCTGTGGAACCAAGTACGTACTCCAGACGAAGGACAGGAACCGCGCAAATTCACAGGGACCATAGTTCTTGGTTACTGATTCAACGGTATCAACTATTGTGTCTGTTATTGTTGCTTAGGCGTTAATGCCACTGCACTATGAGGCCTAGCACACTAACTTTTGTGGTACAAGGAATTTGTGCTAACGAGATGCTCGACTTGTCCCGTGCCACTACTGTTGAGAGTCTGCGCTATCATCCCTTGTTCGGAGTACGCCATCATCCCTTGTTCGGAGTATAGATTTCCGTATTACTTGGAAGTCGAGACTTGTGTGAAATCCAAGAGTCCTCAGTCAAGACTCAAGACGCGGCGGAATCTTCGAGGCCTGCAATCTCGCTTCTTAGCGAACCATCCCCGGTCGTCCGGCAGGACTTGATGATTTTATTCATGTTTGGAAACAGATGGCGAGGTTTTCATGTTGTGAGTCGTGACTTGATTCAGTGTCAGTCCTGATCCCTGAATTTTGAGTTTAGGCCATCAGTCTAAGCAGGCAAGAGCCTGTGAGCAGTGAGCATAAACATCATGCAAGCTGAAAAATGGCCAACCTGGGTTTTGTCAGGCATCGACATGCCGGATAGGCTTGAGTGTATGTGCCATGCTCCATTGTGAGGAACAGGGAGTCCCAGTTTGTGCGCAAATGTGTTGTAATTTGATCAATCAGATCGCTTCCGTCTGTCGCCGCCAACTCGCCGGCCCTTGGGTTTTTGACGTTTGGCACGATCATCCCCCCACTCGCTGTCACTGTCGTTGGACGCTGGCTTGATCTTAACTTTCTGAAGGCGGTCAAGTGTCGCATCATCTCTTTGTACTTCTGCCCCCACGCAGCTACCAAATTCGGATTCTGCCTTTTCTCGAAGGTAGGTGTCGAATTTTCCCTCATCTCTCTCCTGCATGGCTTTCCGAGCGCGGTTCTGCCACCCCTTTTCGTACAGCCCCTCCTTGAGGTTGGTCTTGAATTTCAGAATGGCACTTTTGATGTAGGGGTCCTCGAGCAAAAAGTCGGTGGATACGGGACATATCAAGTGGCCAGACCCATCAACGTTGTATTTTCGGTACTGTCGGGGCAGACTATCGATGATGGCATGCTTCTGAATCTCGTCATAATTCGTATCCCATGTCGAAATGCACCCAACGAGGAAGGAGTGAAGATCCATCGAAGCCACCGGGGAAGTGCCATTCAAGATCCGCAGCGATGACCATGGGCCCGTAGCCGCCTTTGGCTTACTCTGTGCTGCTCGCATCCTTGTAGGCAAGCTGTCAGCCTTCTGGTAAAGCAAGGTTGGGAAGACAATGAATTGCTATTGCGAGATCGATAACAGCAGCACGGGTGAAAACGTTGATCTAGGGCTTGAACCCCAAAATCAAAACTCCATGGATGTAAGTGACCATTGACTGATCTAAATGTCACTTACCCGCCATTGGCGGCGAATAGTTTTTCCGTAGGCCCTGACAAGGCATGATTGAGCAGGTGTAGCGGACATGTTGAAGGTGATGACATTCGATACACCAAGTGTGTGGTGGTATACCTAGGTATGGAGTCCTATACTTCAGTAGTATAGTTCTACCCCGTATGTATTTACCCTATTATTAGCCATGGTTAAAGATCCTTTTTACTTCCACTGGCAACTGGATAATAGTGAACTGGAAAAACATATTGGTGGCTGGTCTGATTTCTTATTGGGTGATGTCGTTCAGATTCCCCTCTGAACCTCGGCAGTCCAATCACCCTGCATCCCTCCCTCTCCCATCTCCAGTCAACCTGAGCCACTTCTCCGTATCTTCGTCGCTGGCATCATCATCTCCCTTTCTATCATCTCTCTGATGCTCTTTATCGTCTGAGGTGCACTGTCACTTTCGCCTCTCATCGCATGGGCCGGCTGCGCGATAAGAGATGGTGTCCTCAACTCTACGGCAGACGGTACACGCGACCGTGAACACTCTTTCAACCGCATCATCCGAATTCACAAAGATCGCTCGCAATCTACCATCCGCATACTCCAACTATGTCGCTGCCAATTCTTCCTCTGTATCCTCCATAGAGAGCAGTCTTCGCTCTTTGACCTATTTGCTTCCTGGCGCTCGCCTTTCCGACACCGAGATTGCCTCAGAATCTGTTCACACCTTTGTCCAACTTCTGTCTATCTATCATGACCACTTGCTCAAGAACCGGAGTACCCTCCTCGCCCTATCACCTACCGTGTTGAAGGCTCAGAATCTGAAGATTCAGACACCAAAGCCTTCCCTACACGCTCGTTACACTACCTTTTGGACCGCCTCTTCCTCACTCTACTCCAGGATTGCAACACTACTTAAGATCGCGCAATACACGGAACTATTATGGGAGATGGTAGCACGCCGAAAAGGTGGCGAAAGAATGAGATGGCGTGTTGTCATCATACTGGAGACATTCAAAGCCATTTGTCGATTCCTATTGATGAAACTAACCAATTCCCGACCGCTTGTTCAGTCACCACTTCCGCTGAGAGAGGATTTTGCCCCTCTTGAGAAAGAAGATGACGACCAAGAGTTCTCGGAGGAGGACTTGAGAATGGCTGACGACCCGGAATTTGACGTTAAAGATGCTCTGGGTGAGGCAGGTGTTCCAACCCCGCCTCTTTCGGACTCGGGCAAGCCTTCCTCGCTTTCGACCACTGAGTCTTTTAACATGCCGAGGACAGGCTACACTCTGCCAACCCTGCCAACTCCAGAGAGCGTCTCTGCATACTTGATAAATCATGTTCTGACAGCAGATGACGTCAAACCTGCCAAACAACTCCTGCACCAACTCACCACGCTGAGAGGCCAGGCTGCAGAGATCCTGTATATTGTACGCCCAGTCATATATGCCTTGCTTATGCAGCGTATCGCCCGGTCGTACGGATATGAGGGTTCGAAATGGAAACGCCATTGGACCCCCTGGGTAGTTGGTGCTTCGATTGAATACTTTGCACGGCAGCTTGCCAAACAGGATCTGGCATCACGCATACCAGGCGGTGCTCGGAACGGATTGTCGGCGTTGGAGCGTGATGAGCTTAAAAAGCGCGGCTGGAGTCTTGCTTGGTGGGGGATGCGAGGTGCCTTTTACGAAACCGTCACCAAAACCTGGATTCATGGTGCGGCCAATGCTTTGAAAGGCAAACCGATTCTCGATCTCGCTGGCGGCGTGATTGAGGACTATGAGTTCTTGTGGGGGAGTTACTATTTCAGTACATCGACCATGTAACTGAGGGTGGTCTCGGGACATGAGATGGTCAACGTGTGGTTTTTTCCCCTTTTCGAATGAACGTAGTAATCGAATACAATTCAATGTGGCTCAGGTAGGCACTAAGGCACCTCTAGGAGCATGAGCAAGCCGCCAGGGTGGCGTGAGCCTTGACTTCCCCACGACTGAGAAGTCCAATTAAACAAACAATAAAGACAGTTCTCAGTGATATTTCTGTCACAAGATGAATGGACCAGATTACAATGTTGACACTACCATGGGGGGTATCGTTCCCAGGCACCGGGCTACGATTCCACCCTACCTTCTACAAGAAAACGGGAAAAGATAACCGCCAATGTATTCATGCCCTGCCCGTATTCACCACGATTGATGAGGCATTGTCCATTACGGGTACCAAAGCCATGACAAGCTTGAGGAGCACACCATTGGCATTGAGTAGCTCAGGTACTGCGCACCTAGGTAGGAATTCATTCACAGTGCGCATCCCGCCCAATGTGAATGGACTACCATTCACTCTCTGACAATCCGCCATTCACAGCAGCACAAGCACTGTTGTTTGCAAAAATTTCAGATTGACGACCGCTCTCAACTCATCGTCATTTCCAATCGCACCTCCTTCTTATCCAGAGGCATATAAACACAAACCTTGCGTTCCCAGCCTGATCACGCACGTGATAAGGCTCTCTCAGCCATGTCTTTATCAGCCGCCATCAACTTGATCCCGAAGCGGAAGAAAGGCACTTCAGAGAACCCCATCGACCTCGATTCTGACCTCAGTTCTTCTGACCTTGATCCTAATCTCAACCTCAAATCATCATCGAAGAGAGTCAAACTATGCGCTTCAACCCCATCATGTCCCTCCTTGCCAAACTCAAAGCCTCGCTCCTCATTCTTCCCGACTTCAAAGGCCGCCCGCCCCCTTGACGATGTTTCAGACTTGTCCTCGGGCTCATCCTCCGGCTCATCCTCCGGCTCAGACTCGGGCTCAGGTTCCGTCACCGATTCTGGCACTGACCCTGGTAGCAAATCTGGCAGCGACTCCGGCAGCGAATCCGATGGCATGACCGTGGACGCTTCAAGCCGCAACGCTCATGCAGAGTTCTCTAGTGGCCAAGGCCAATATATCGACCTAAACGACATGCTACACTCTCTGGACCGCATGTCACGTCCTGAACACATGGCCGGACTCGCCCACGAGCTACAGAAAATCCGCAACCAGGTCGCAGAGCTCGGGCCCGTCGGCGACATTCACCAAGCAAGCTTCGACAAAAATGTCGCCGAATTCGCCAGCAAGGTCGACAACTACCATGATCTGAAGGCGCAGGAACTTACACCACGGGAGACGCTGGCTGCGCACCGAGCGGAGCTGCTCTTCCTAGAACGCGAGCTCGAAGGTGAGGAAAGAGAACTCAGATACATACGACGCGCAGAGGAATACTACAAGCGGTGGGTGATGAGCCTGTCGGACGTGCGAGACACCTATACCCAGATATGGGATGTCTACGATAGCATGACCAAACCAGGTCCTAGCTCAGCGCCGGTGCGAGTCAAGGAGCTCTGGGACATTGGCTACGGTGTTCAACTGCACACAGCATTGAAGGAAGCGCGTGCGAAGGTCGTCGAGGCTAACGCAGAGGTGAACAACTGTCTTGGTCATCTAAGGGAGGATAGCGACAGCTCCGGCTCTGATTGAGTCACCGACAGTTGAATGCATGGTGGTTGACTTATGGGTATGATCTCTCGAGAGATATTGTGTTGAGAGTGACAGTTTCGATGCTGCGCTGCATTCAGATTTATCACGTGTTTAAACCCACGCCGTACTGGGAACGCAGGCGATATTTGCATTACGTGTCCAGCCCAAAGCTTTTCTTGTACGATTGTGACCAGAATGGAAATTCAGTGCCTGGTTCAAGGTTGGGCACATTGGGGTTGATGATCCACGGAGCCTTGACTCCATGAGAGGGTATTGCAGCTAGGACGGATCAAGCTCGAGGAAGAACAGACCTTGGAGTCGTGTAACTCGTCTTACCTAGGTAGACAGGTTGATACCGAAGTGTCCTAATTAGCGAAGATATTCCAACCAAACATATATTCGTTCTCAGTTTTGACTGTGTTTTGATTAACACCGTGGGAAAGATAGGATACAAAACGCGATATTGAGTAGAGGGAGGTAACAGATTCGAAGAGGTTTTCATGATTTGCATTGCTTTGGCCGACACCAGTTGTGTCAGCAAAATTCTGCTTGATCAGCAGGAATCCCCCTTGGATGGTAGCTTTAGTCTGTGTCTGAGCTGATACCACGCGGAGTGAGTTACTGGAGAACTCGGGTCCCGCAATACACTGATACTCTGGCATGGATAGCTGTGGCGTCTGAATGAATGAAAATGCTGAGCATGCTCAGATGGCACCGAGTGGTGGCAACTGGCTTGGCTCAAGTCTTGGTTGATACATTGGCATGGTACTCTTTGATCCCATATGATCTTGGTCACTAACGAAACTCCAGCGGTATTCACCTGATCCGTTCATCCTCCACTCCACCGTTGTTCTGCATTGCAAAGATGCCTGAATCTTAGCTGGAATCCCTTAGCATCAAGCAGATTCCTTTCCACCAAATCACATATGGTACCCAGGATAATATCCGCGCTGTCGTGAGAAATTTCGGGAAATCGTCGTCAAGTTTGCTGGAAATGCACTTTTTGTCATGTCGTCATGAATGACGCTCGCGTAGCTTGGATATCCACACCGCCGAGTGTCCATGGGACCATGTTTTCGTGAATTGGAAACGAAAGAAAGGGAAAGATGGCTCGTCGCGCAAAGGGCCCGAGTCAATTACTTGGTGCAGGCGGACTGCAAGTGTCCTGGCTGCTTGCCTGGAGATGTGCGTCAGAAGAGGAATCAGACACAGACATGGAGAAATGTATGAAGCTTACATCTGTAGCAAATGCGCTCCTGGCTTGGCTCAGATGGACAATCACGGGACAGGTGACCCTGTTCGCCACAGTTCTGCGTGGGATTAGCCGACCATTGAGGAGCGGTCACCAACGGACGAGACTTACGTAGCATTTCTGAGAACGACCTTGACCCTGAGTGCAGTCACTGATGGAGAGATTAGTTGCAAGGAGATAGGCAGAGGGAAAAAGCAAGTGCATACCGTGACATATGACCGATACCGCCGCAAGACTGTCTCAGGTTAGCGAATGTGGAATAATGGGGGAGAAAGTGCCTTACATAGCAGGTTTGGCCGCCTCCACCACGGTTGCTGAACCCGCCGCCGCCAGAGGTACAATCCCTACCTCGATCAGTGGCCAGACTCAATTTGATATGGATTTCTTTTTTTCCCTATTCCTACCTGGCAATGTGACCTGTGCCTCCGCATCGATAACACTCTCTGGCGGGACCACCACCATAGCCGCCGCCACCACCTGAACCCCAGCCAGAGCCACCGCCCATGCCGGAGCCTGTAGGACCTCCTGCATTTTGAGTGCAATCGCGCGCCAGGTGTCCGGCTTCACCACCTAGAGTAGAGTACTTATTAGGGCGAGCGGTTGGATTTTGGAGAGGGTTGCGGTTGGGAGCAACGAACATTTGTAGCATGGTCTGGGCTTGGCTGGTGCTGTGCACTCTCGGCTGACATGTCCCTCGCCTGAGCAAAGAGTCAATCAGTTGGGATCTTGAAGATCGAGTGATATAATTGAGGCCTTACCACCACAGTTGTAGCTGGCGAGGAAGAATTAGCCTGGAGATCTCGATCAAAAGTTAACAGGGTAAAGGGCAATTACCAGACTGGGGTGCCGCGCTTTGGACAGTCGCGGGCCTGGTGAGAAGAATCACCGCAATTGTAGCAGCCACGATCCATGATAAAGGATGATTGGAGAAAGATTTGTTTGAGCTGAGCAGAAGTATGAAGGACGAGAGTGGCAAAGGTGGACTAGCGAGGTCGAGAAAAGATGATTTGAGGATTTGACTGTGGGATGAAGAGAGCCTAAGGTTGAGATGGAAGTTCAGTGAAGTGTACCTAGGTATGTAGGTAAGTAACTGGTACCTCAACGGATGATGGTGAAAAGCAAGCAAACACTTGAAATGCGAGGCGTGTGTGAAATCGAAAGTGGAAATGAAAATGCAAGTTTGGTAAAAAGTGCAGGTACGGGACGGGTTGGACTTGCACTTGCACTTGCGCTTGTACTTGCAGGGTTGCAGGTGCGACTGTCTGCTCGCACCTAGTTATTAGTCCCAGGAGTGGAGCAAGAGGGATTGAAGGAGAGGGAAAAATGTGGAGGCGGATGGACGTCACACACACTCGGGCACTCCCTCTCCTCCCAAGGTGTCCCCCCGCCCAGCCTGTCCCAGTCTGCAGAGTTCCAGGCGGTCGCTTGGTGCTCATCCAGCCTAAGAGCCCCTCAGCCATGCATACTGGTTGCCCCTCAGCCCCTCGCTCCCTGCAGGCCGCATCCTCCTGTGGTCAACTGGGAGCTGGGTGGGTGCCAACCTGGTTCTCGGTTCCTGAGATTCACCTGCTACTGGATCAGAGAGGTACTTAGGGGCCTGAAGGGGCCTGTTAGGACATTGGGGCATGCCCGAGGGCCCTCGCTCTGCTATCTGCTCTGTGCTATCCCCCAGCTTCGTGTGGCTCGTTTGCCGTTCACCTCGGCCTCGTCAAGCATGCTTGCTTACTCGGTACCCTATCAGACAATGCCACAGGGTGCTCGGTAGCTTGCCATGCCGTCTATTAGTTAAACGTCAAGCAATAGTCAGCACGGGGAACCGCTCCCCAAGTGTTGAATCAACTCCACTTTCTGGTCCAGACAAGTTCAACAGCCTCACCAATCGTTCCGAGTTCTCCTGACCTAACCTGGGGGGGCATTTTCACCGATTAGCTTCTTGACAGTCATTCTTAGCATCAAGATGGTTGCTGTTCTCAGTCTTGCGTGCAAATTATTGGGTTCTATATGCCTCTACGCTGCGAACTCTTTATAATTGACATCATATCTTGATTCTTGATTTCCCTGTGAATCCATCATTCAGGCTCCCTACATAAAATCTGGTTGCAACATCACCGACTCAGTCTACGTAAAGTCGTATAACGCCATTATCTGCGTCTGGTCTCGATCCCCCAGTGTTACCACTTGCTCATCGTCGAAGCCTACCCATCGTCGAATCAAACCTTGTTCTCTTTTCATTTCCGGCAGAGCGAGCCCAAGCCCAGTGCCTCGCTGGGCCATCGCTGCCACAACTCCTGCTAGTCCATCTACAGCTTTGATCGCTGTACTTGTTCGACTGGGCACCACGGTTGTCATTACATCCTCCAATTCCCAAGTCCGAATTTCATTCCCTCTTGAACTGATCGATACCACTTTCCCACGACTATTGACCTGAACCCCAGAAACACCAGAGGTATGGCCCCATAGTCTCCTTCCAGTGTGAATTTCGAGACTGTCGGCGTTCGAAAGGACTAGAAATGACATCAAAGTATTATCCGAAAGTGAGCAGACCACAAATGGATGTTCATAGGAAAGTGAGGTGGGAGCACTCATAAGTTGTGGATGGAGGGGCAGTGGCACGGAACTCGTCGACCGCGTTATTAACTCCCAATCCTGTTCAGCCTTGGGCATTGCATCGACCTGAGTTTCAATTGTTGAAGTAACCCTGCTATTCATCACCTGGCCCGTGTTGGACAATCGTAGCTCCTGTAGCCCGAGGCACCACCCACTTCGAAGCCGGTTGAACGCATAGGCAACACTTGCAATGATCGCCCCCGGAATCCTTCGCAGCGCTACCGATACTGGCGTGAACGAAGCATCCGACTGTAATCGAGCAATAGGAGCTAGCAGTTCTCTTGACCTCTTGATGCCCTCCTTTGGTTGGATGTGATATATAGAAAGAAACTTGGTCTTGGAAATCGTCATGATGTGAGAGTCCGTGAGGGCGACTGCCACGAGTGGGCCATCCAATGATATGTGACTGCAATCCATAACAAACCCTTGCCCATCTCGGAAATTGTATAGCGACAGCCCTCCGTCATTAAAGCCTAGGAGAACACTTGTCTCTCCATCGATCTTCCCCACGGCCATGCACGTTGTTTGAGCCGAGGTCCTGATGTGAATTTGTGACCTCAATACTCTTGTCCCGTCATGCTGTGACCAAGCTCGCAGTCCGGCTCGTTCATCGACAGTGAAAACCATGTTTTGATAGACTTTCGCAACTGCGGGGGCCGATGGGGCTTTCGCGATTTCGATTTCCCTCACTCTTGCTGCTCCGATGTCCCAGTTGCTGCGAATCTTGTAAAGACGTTTCCAATCTGCCGCTCCACCTTGCAGTAATTTTTGACCATGTTCGCTCCTTTGCGCCGCCTTCGCAAAGTGCCTTGCCTTTTCCTCTCTTTGGATTGGAATTCGCCGCCGGATGCGAGATGTGACCCAGGCGTCATAATAGCGTGCCTTCCAAATTTCACGGTCGGTGGCTAACGCCCTGAATCGGACAGAGACACTACAACTGTCAGAAATCCTGGAGGAATGGGAAGACTCACTCACCGTTCGGCACTAAGAAGGTCTTTGAAAGTTAGGAACGAGAAAACTCGAAGAAGTATTTCATCACTGAGGCTTGAGACGCAGCGCCTTGGACCAACCCGACATTTCTTCACGGGAGTCTGATCAACGTTGTCATCTAACTCGCCTCTTGCCCTTTTAGGCATTACGCCTCGCAAGATGGAAATATTTGAATTGTATAAATACGAAGCAAGAAAGGAGGTAACTGGTGGATCAGTCGAAGGACTGCGGAGTGATGCTGGCTCGCCGCAAGATATACCGAGGCTTTCCCGGTGTTCCCTAAAACAGTATAGCGCGTGCAGCCTTGTCTGACCCCAGATATCGCGGTTTATATTACGCGTTGAGCGTTTCCTCTCCGAACTAGATCATCAGCATTTTCCTGCACATGATGACTACGAATGAGCATCCCACCGACGGACATTCTTTGACAAGAATTCTCATCACGGCATTATCATATAGCGAAGATCTGGCAAAGAGACTTGGACAGCTTAGAAACGAAAATGACGCGCTCAGGGAGGAGGCCAACAAACTACAGCAAGTCTCCACCTCATCCACCCCAGCTGAGCACGAAATTGTCATTAAAGAGCTAAGGCTAGAGAATGAATCTTTGAAAGCCGAGCTTGCGAGCGTGAAGAGAGCCCCGGAAGGAGCAAGCCAAGTGGCACACTTGTTCAAGCAGAATGCGGAGATGCAGGGCGAGATTGACAGTTTGAAATCAAAGTTGCGTGTTCTTCAATCTCAGAAACGCAAATGGCGTTTGCTAAATCCCGATTTATCGTCGCCGATTGTCTCGTCTGATGACTCGGATCGAATGCATCACTCCCCAGCTGCAAACAGCCCGCTCATAAATAGGCATGCTCTACCGCTCAGTAGCGAGCCGGATGGGCATGGTTGCAAACGACCTCGAATTCACAGCCCCAACCCGAAATCGTCTTTAAGCGAAATATCACTCAATTTGCCAGAAGGCGGTAGTGATGCAGGGGCTCGGTCCAAGCTCAAAACAGGACCATTTGGCCTCAAAGGCTCAGGTGCCATTGACTTGCTTGCAGAGGATGGAGAAAATCACAATCTTCCGGCAGTCCCACCAGCGGAAGTTACACCATCTCCAAATCCGGATGCTTCTGCCCACAGCCGACTACAAAACCTCTTGAAGGCACCTCCGCCCAGCATTCAACTTCTATCACGTCCAAGAACCGCGGGAGATGACGTCCCAACACGACACCCAATCCAGTTCTTGCCGCATAAGCCGGCACCGCCGTCTGGACCCGAGGACGCTGAACCATTCCGTTCCCGGCCACTTAATCGACAAAGTCTGTCGCATTTCAAGCTCAACCCACAGTACCATGACGGCTTGAATTATGCCTTCAATGAAACCGTTCGCAATCATGAGGCTCGGAAATGTCTTCCTGGCTGTACTAAAACCGGATGCTGCGGTGACAAATTCCAGGCCATTGCAGCGACGCTACCACGAGGACCAATGGAAATACCTGATGATGAATTGTTGCTTGAATTCTTGGGTACTGGATCGGAGACGAAAATCCAGAGCCTAACACCCATAGCTAGGAAAAATCTCGTTCATGAAGCTCGAGCGAAGAAAATGGCGGATGCGTTTGGTAAAATGCATAGGCGTGCTTCTGACCGGCCCAAAACGCCGCCTGACTACTGGGGTTCCGATATGCTTGGGTCACAGGAAGGACGAAAGTCTCATGAACAGGGCTTATTGCTCGAGAGGGAAGAAGTGGAGAGGAGATACAACGAGGCTATGCAAGAACGCGGACGATGGCTGTTTGCAGATGAGTGATAGCTGGGCCATGGGATGGATTGGATATGCCCGGGTTACTGAGTGTGGTGAGAAGACATTGATTATATGAAGTCCAAATCCAAGTTCTTGTATGAATTGCAACGAACGATGAGATTCAACACCTTTACCAGACGATCGATCGATATATTGAACTCATGAGCTGCAAGAGCCTAGAACAATTTGTCATTCCGTCACATGACAGGTCACTCCCTGGTAAGCCGTCTCCCCCTCCATAGCTCTATTCTTTTTCCACCCAGCGCCCTCGTCGCCGCTATCGTCGCGTTCGCCAAGAAAACGTCGCGTCTCATTTGCCTTCACTCCCATATCTGGAGTCGACCCGCCGAAAACCTTCCCTTCTCACATTGAGGGTCTACCACCGTCCTCCTCTTCTTCCTGAAGTCCTCCCTGCAAGTGACCTTGCGAAGCACTAGATCCTCCCAGCTTCTTACCTACCAAGCTGCCATTGTTTGTTTGTGTTGTTTCATTTCAGCCTCTTCGTTCTAACTTCTCTTCCTCCCTCCTGGCTCGCAGCGAGTCAAAGTCTCACCTGCCTAAGCCAACAACATTCTCATACCTGGAAGCAATGCCTAAGAAAAAACCCAGTATGCCAACCACTATCCATTCCCTCAGATTCTGGTCGTAATACATACTCGTCCACTGACACTGAGCTCTAGCCAGTGGCAACCCCGTCCGCAAACATTCTCGTCGATTCCCGCCTCGTCCAACATGCTTACCACGACCCACATTCAATCGTAGCAAAATGAAGGAATTTTCGAGTCCAGATAACCTAGATACATTGCACGCACTCAATTTTGCCCTAGGGAATACAGTACCCTTTCAACCACCTATGTACTATGCCTATGCTGTCATCAGAGAAGCATGTGCGGAGCTAGCGCATCGGCCTCGAAAAGAACAGCTTTGCAAGGACCAGAATCTTTTGGCAAAGTCCTCAATGGCCAAGAAGTGTGAAGCGCTTGCCAGGGCTGTGCCCATTAAGTACTTCCCAGCGGGTGGCACCGAGGTGAGTCAGTTGTGCAGAGGCTTGCTCAGGTTGCTCACGAGTGACCCTACGGTAGGAAGCGAGGATGTTCCGGCCGCAGCTCTAAATCCAAGTGTCACCGCTGGAGTGTTGCAGGAGGGTTGTTCACTCACCACTGGAGCGTCCCAGGAGAATTGTTCACCCAATGTTCAGCCTTCCATTGAAAGAGATATCATCTGCCTTGATACGTATAGTTTTACAAGTTCATCAGATTCGGAGTCGAGTGAAAATGCTACACCCCTCCAGCTTCGTCTGAGGAAGGGTAAAGGAAAAGCCGTGCAAGAACGTGACGAGGATGCGTCCAGCACCACTACGTCAAGCACCCAAGAAAGCCCTAGCCCCTCAAGCCGAGCAATGGCAGTGAAGAAGACTACGCCGCTCCCCTTTCGAAATTCAAAGGGAAAAGAAAGAGCTGTGGCCCCAATTGGCGAGGACAAATCCAGCACCGGCAATCCAAGTACAAAAGACAATCCCACTCCCGCCACAGAAATTCTTGTGAAGAATCTTCATCATCCTAACTCTGCACCACCTTCTAAGAACGGAAATGGAGGAATCAGGCCTCAGAATGACATGGATCCACTCAATCCCAGTTCACCAACCGCAACCAACACCGCAGGCACCCCCAAACCCCCAAAGGAAATGTCGATCAAGAACAAGAAGAAACAGGAACGGAACAAGCACGACAACGAGCAGCCCAAGGAGAAAGCTCGAAACACCGAGCAACCCAAAAAGATCAAGAAGAAGAAACAGAAGAAGCCTGCTCCAGCAATCGATCCGAGCACCACCTCCAGCGGCAGAGACACAATTGCTGCCAACAGGTCCGAAGTGGCGAAGGGTAAGAAGAGAGCCCGCACGCCCGACAGCCCTGATGAGGCTCCGAGCCAAGTTCAGACTCCCAAACGACGTGTGACGGAGGCTCACAGCCAACTCTGGGTTGCGGACCGACAGACAACAGAGCTCCCGGAGCTTCAACCACGCCGTGAGGGACAGGCCGGACCCTCCGAGCCAATCCCACCCGCTCCACCTCTCCTGAAGACGAATCCCTACCAATTGGTGATTGACGAGTTGGAGGAGGAAATCGAGTTTTTGAAGCAGATGTTCCTTCACGGTGGTGGGATCGCCGAGTCCTCTCTGCGCGTCTACAAGTCCCGGGTTCAAAAGCTGGGACAAACTCATCGCCAGGCCTGGGACACGCTCATTGGCAAGCGCAATGCAGGCAACGCTGCTCGCCGTGCGTCTGGCGCCAGTGGTGGAGGAACCCGCGCGAATTAGTGCGTCATTCTCGTGCAGGTGATTTCCACTTGTTCCTCTCCAGGAGTCTGCATATTGTTCTCAACTTAGTGGCTTTGTTATCTTCCATCACCCTTCAAGGCTATTTTATCATTCGATTCATGGAGCCCAAGTTTCCTGGACATACGGGGATTTCACTTTCTACCGTCCTTGCAAAGGAGTCAAGACCAAAGGTATTGTTCGATCCATGAAATCAAGCAAGGGTTTCCTAGAAGGATGGGGGCGGGCATGGATTTTTTGTTGTTTTTTCCCTCCCCTTTTCGGCTTTTATCATTCTTTCTATCGCCCTTTCACCGGTATTCTTATTCTATTATCATTCGAATTATGGGGTCAATTACGGTCGCCTAGAAATGCAGAGACAGGGCTACGAATTCGGGGCCGGAGAACAGCATGGCAGCGCCGGCTGCACTGGGCATACATGTGAATAAGGGGGGCGGGGGGGGCGGAGGGGGGACGTATGAAAAAATTTCAATGGTAATCAGCACGCACCATGTCAAGCATGGAAACGTAGCGCATCGAGAATGGTGGGTGTAGGTCCTAGCTAGAACTGAACAGTGAAGTCAAAGGCAGAGATCACACTTTCGATTGTCGTGTCAAGCGTCCCTCTGAGTCTTACGGTCTCATGAATGGTTAAATACAGGGAGATCGAGGTGGAATGGCAAAAGCACCAGCCTCCTACATTTACATGTAGCCTAAGGCGAATGTTTTTCCTGGAAAATGCCTCGCTCCCTTCTGGACTGGTAGATTAGAGAGGAAGACTTAGTTAATTACAACTCTAGCATGAAAATTGAAGCTATGCTCCCGCAGCTGTGGAAAACAGGCCGAGAAGGGAATAAATGCATTCGGTGGTTTTTAAGTTGATATTTACCAGTATTCAGCCAGTACTTCAGCATTATGTGAATGTTCCTCGACTTTTATGCAGCAGGCGTAGGCAGTTGCACTCAGCAAAATAGATACTGGGCATGGTTACAATCGCTCATGACTCAACATGCTATCATAGCACTGACCTGAGCTAGGCGTTTTCCTGCCAGCTTGCTGAGGTATGGAGGTTGAATCAGTGTAAGTCAGTACCTTCAACGATAGAGAAAGCACGCCGAATCGCTACACGCGATACTTACTAGTACCTGAGAGCCAGGGCCTGAGAGGTAATCCTTTGCGTTCGTTGTTCACTCCGATCTGGAGACGATCATTTCACGGACTCAGTCACACGGATTCGGGTACAAGATCAAAAATAGAGCAAAGATGGAACAGCTTGCACTGGACACGGTGACTGACAGAGTCTGAAAGATTTCCACCGTTGAGTACTTTTCGGCTCTTTTAATTTTGAGACTTGACTTCTTATACTATACCGTACAACATAATCTTCACGCACAATGGACGTTTGAGCCCCTAGGGCAATACGTAATCTTAGTATGCTTGAAATAGAGCATTCTGGTTTTGGACCCGAAACCTGTTGGTGGAAGAATGTCTTACATAGCTGACGGACTCGATACAGGTGAAAGACCGGGTTGGTCTGTTCCCAAAAGTGAAACCCCCATAGAGGATGAACAAAATCACCAGAAGACACTCCTGAATCTGTAGGATGATGGGATAATATTTATGAGGACTAACCACCATGCGCCGTTGCTGTTTGCCACTGGACTCTGCTTTGCTCAGTTTGCTCATGAGTCAAAAATAGGGGCGAAAATCGGAACGCCACGGGACTCGAGGCCATATACGACGGTTCGGGTGACTCTGGGATTGGAGATGATAAAAATGGCTTCAGCTCTTGACTTTGCGTAGAGCTCGTACGATTGATTCACAAGGTCGGGTCTTCCTGATACCGAGGTATTGATGATAATGGCGGTCGGATCTGCCTGGCAGACATTGTCTATCACCCTGGAGGAGTATGTTGCCTCTGGGTTTGGGGTAGACCAAAGGATGCGACAATTAATCTTGACTTTGGTGAGCAGTGATAGAACGGGGCCGATGCCAGAGCCAGTGGCAACGAGGACAACCTTTTTGAAGATTGGGGCGAGGTGCAATACACCCATGGTGGGTATTCCACGGACCCAAAGCTTGGTTGGAGGATTTCTGATGAGTTTGGCGGTCCAGTCACCGGCTCTGGAGACAAGAATGGAGAAGCCTTGGCCATCATCTTCGGGGATGCCTGCAAAGGCATGCCATTCTAGCAGAGGACGGTCGGAAACGCGAGGGGCTGCGCAAAGAGGCAAGTTGGTGTAAGTGAAGTGAAGACGGATGGCATGATCGGATAGAGGTTCAGCGTTGACTGGAACCTTTCTGAGCCATATCCATGGAGAAGCGACCGAGATTGTAGCTATGAGAAGGGTCCAGAAAATGGGGTTCCCTCCAACAGCCGATTGGATGGTCAGGGTACTACCGTCGGTACGCATTCTGGCGCTGACCAACAAGCCAAACAGGACCCAGAAGAGCGCGAGTGACGACCAGCCAGCGAAGCGGTGGACTAATTCGAAGGCATTGTGAATTCGGGCACGAATTGCTGGGTGGGCCATGACGATAATTGAGAGGAGAAGGACGTCAAGCACAACGGTGATGACAGGAATTGCTTGTCGGTGGCTAAGCAGACTTTTGGCTCGGTAAGCGTGAACGATTGTGAGGTTGAATATGGCAAACCAAACGGTGGCAGACATCGCAGCTCCGCTGTGAACACCTCCAAGATGATATATCTTTGCGGCAAGTCGACGGAGGCGAAGGGGGAACCACTGGGGGCATTTCCCGAATAGCCAGAACAGGGAATTGACAACCAGCTCTTGGCGGATGAGGACTGCGACACTCAGATTGATTGAGACGGCCGTGGCAGCGGCTTCTGGAGTCATATTGGCAATCTTTTTCCGACAGGCGAGGACGACCATGGTGGTTACGTTAGCTGTGAGGACGAGTATGTTGAGACGGCGATAGACAGATAAGATGGTCCACCGAACGTTGCGCATGATGCGGGCGTATTTCTTCTCTGGGAGGGGTATGGTGATCTCAGGTGTAGGGCTGATTCGTTTGTCGTTGTTAATGGTTGAGAATGACCTAGCGGAGGAGACGTCATGCAAGCGGTTGTGGTGTGACAAGATGGAGTCGGCACTCTTGAGGGAAGATTTGGCAGTATCTGAGCCCTTGGAATCCGAAGCTTGCTGGTGGGGATGGGGGTTTTCTGATGGTGGAAGGGGATTGTAATCAATGTTGCAAGGTGACTCGGTGGCGATACTAACACCGACATGCTCTTGCCCAAGAGGATGAGATGGTGGCGATGGGAGTGGCGCGTTTCTGTTCAACATGGTCAGCTCACCCGGCCAACATAGGAGTCCATGTGAGAGACAAGGTAACGAGGAGCAATCCACCAAGGCTCTGTGATTGCATTGAGCGAGCGTGACGAGAGGACTTTAGGGTGGAGGGAGCTCAGAAGAAGACAATGAGGAGTAAATGAATGGCGATGGTCATGACGGTGACCTATAATATTTGAAGGGGATGAGAAGGAGATGAGAGGCAGGGGGATGATGTGGTCAGGCAGTTTGACGTGCCAGTGGCAGCGGTGTCGAGGACCAGGACCAGGACGTCACGTGTCAGCTTACCTGTTTGGAAGATCCATGACGGCAAAGCCTCGAGAGGCAGGCGCAAAGGCACAAATCTGAAGGCAGTTCTAATTTCCAAAGGCAGGTGCAGATGGGCCAATGACGTGGGTAAGAAGAGTTGAACGGAAACAGTCGGGCGAGCAGCGGGGGAGGAGAGGCTTTAAGACAAGCGGTGTTGGTGAGCACGCAGGGACTGGAGCAGGGACAGTACAGGGCATGGAGATGACGATGCAATCCCCAGGTCCATTGGGGGATTTGGATCAAGGTCCGAAATGGGATAGGGATGCAGATGTGGGTGCAGATGTGGACGGGGATGGGGATGCAGATCCAAAAAGGTGGCTGCTGGGTCGAAACCTGAGTCTGAAGAAAAGTTGGATGCCGGCCAGGAGTTGGCCAGAAGGTCCAAATGGTGCACCGACGGCGAAAGTTGAGGTGGCGACTTGAAGTGATATCAAAGGCCTTGGAGGTGGATGGCGAGTTTGATACTGCGGGTGACTCGAAAACGTGGCAATTGAAAATCATGCAGCCGTGCCGAAGGATGACAAGGGACGAAGGGGGGGAGGAGGAGGAGGAGGAGGAGGGCGACAAACGAGTGGAATAGGAGAGATACTCTAGACTCTTGATTCAAAGGGATCAGAACAATTTCCTTGAAGCCATGAGAGTCAGAGTGAGAGCGAGGGTGAGGGTGATGGTGATGGTGATGGTAGACAGGGTCCGGTCGGGTGAAGCTGGGCAGCTCAACTGTGAACTGGTCAGTGAAGATAGGAGTAGTGGTATAGGATAGTATATAAGTAGGAGTATAGGATAGCATACTATACGACTACCAGTACTACCAGCACCATCATCAGAAGGCCTGTAGAGTAGTAGAGTAGTAGAGGCAGTTCCTTCCCCAGGGTTCAATCCCAACGGGAGTGGAAGTTGCCATCAAGGCAGAGGCCCTTTATCCCATCCCATCTTGTGCTGTGGTCTGTGTCCATCTCCACACATTCTCGTATGCGGCTCAATCTCTGAATCCATGGTCTTGGGCCGGATAGATCTTGCCTTTGATCAAGATCCGAACCGATCAACCGTGTGCCAGTGTCGTATAGAGACCCATGGCAGATGCTGCTGCTCACTCAATTCTGGCCGCAGCAGGCTCCCCTTTTCTCAATAATCAATCCCCTGCCGCCCAATCTACAACACGCATCCGGCCATTGGAACTGAAGGCCAACCAAAATCAACGTGGGCGTGTTCCGTCTCAATCGTGACTGTCGTTCGTAGTTGGGAGCTGGATCAGGACTGAATTGTCTCTTTGTGCCATTGAGCATGCTGGCCTTTGGACATGGAGAACGTGAGCAGCCCGGCTGTACTATATTTGACTAATGTATAGTACAACTACCCGCTGTCAGTTGCACCTTGCAACTGGCAAATGCTCCAAACTTGGATCAATGAATGTGACCTGTGGAAATACCGTGGCCAGACCAGTCCAGTCCAAGACGTCCAGGAGCAGGAGAAGTGGGAAGTAAATGACCTGGCCTCGTGTCCTGACCTCCTCCTTACCGTTGACATCAACAACGTATGTATCTTGTCAGTCAGGATAGCGGTAGTGCTATAGTGATGAGTACCTTCCGTAACCTGTGAGCAGTGAGCAGTGAGCAGTGAGCAGTGGGCAGTGGGCAGTAGACAGTCGGGTTTCTCTCGTTCACTTGATCCGCTTTGTTCCAACCTCTTTCGTCTGCCTCTGCCTCTGCCTCTGACTCTGCCCTGCGTCATGCCTCGTCAGGGGTCTTGGTCTTTTGCTCACTCACCTCGTACCGACCGCGAAACCTCAACCTCATCCTCAACCTCATCCTCAACCTCATCCTCATCCTCATCCTAGTCAACCCTGTTCTGTGACATCTCTTCGCCCTCATTTTGACACATTTCCTGCTCTTATCCGCTTTTCATCCTACCTTTTCCTCAAAGAAGCGTGGAAGAGACTTTCCTTGTCCTACGTGCCACCGCCGAGGAGCCGTCGACCTGCCACATTTCAGCACCCGCCTCTTCGCCTGCAAGCCATTGTGTAACAATGGCCCCTCTCCCTCCCCTTCCATCACACGCCTGGTCTTCCGCCGACATGGTACACATTCCACCCACTGACATCCTGACCTTTGCATTCGAACGCATCAATCAACTCGAAGCTGACCGACCGGTAACCTGCTCCCATGGTCCAATTGGTCCTGTAACTTGACCAATCACAACTGACCACCCTCCTCCCAGATCTTCATCGAAGCAAGAGATCCGCAAAGATCCTTCACGCCGACCCAAGTTCGTCGCCTCGTTCGTCAACTTGCCCAGGGTCTCAGACACCATGGTTTGAAAGACGGCGATTGCGTGGGCCTGCATTCCTACAACAGCGTAAGTCGAGCCCTCTTCCACTGCCATTCTCATTGTTTGGAACACACCCTGCCGCACTCCTCTGAGTTCTCGGCTCCTGGATCAGGTGTCACCTGGGGGCCATCGGTCCGTCTCAAACAATGTCTCTGCCGCTGACCGTGTACCGAGTACCCAGTGCTGACCCTGTAGATAGATCGAGTACCCCGTCCTTTGGCTTGGAATCATTGCTGCTGGTGGAATCGTTTCAGGCTCCAATCCTGCTTACACCGCCGGGGAACTCACTCGCCATTTCAACATGACCCGTCCCAAATTCATTGTCGCTCAGCGAGACACCTTGGAACCAGTCCTCGAAGCTGCTACTGCATCCGGCATCTCCTCGAGCAACATCTTTTGCCTCGGTGCAAGCCCAACTGTCCCAGATCACGGCTGCAAACGTTGGGACTCACTCTTACACTTCGGTGAATATAATTGGCAATCCAATAAACATGATGCTGAATCCTTCCAATCCCGAATTGCGGTGTATGCCATGACCAGTGGTACTACTGGCCTTCCAAAGGCTGCTCTGATTTCACATCGTTATGTCGTGGCACAGACGGCAATGCTGGAGGGTCGACTTGATCATAGAGCTTACCAGGTATCTTCTGTTCTCCACAACTTTGCCAGCCCTCCCAATCTGCTTCAGATCAGCTGACCTGCTATAGCCATCACAGCTTATATGCCTCCCTGTCTTTCATGCATTTGCGTCACCTTTGGCACTTGTCCTTCCTTTGCGTTCAGGAATCCCTTCCTACTTTCTCCCCAGGTTCAACCTGGCAGATGTCTTGGGAGCCATCCATAAATTCGACATCACCGACCTGCCCGTAGTTCCACCGATCATCGCCGATTTCAACAAGCTGTCAGATTCGGACAAATACCTTCTTGAATCCTTGCAATATGTCATCTGTGCCGGAGCACCCATGGCTCCAGCCGTTCAGAGCCGTTTGTACAATTTGCTGGGCCCAAATGCCGTCATTGCCCAATGTCTGGGTACGACAGAAACGGGTTGGCTGACCCTTTTCAACCCGCGCGAGAAGGACACTTCCGGAAGTGTAGGCAGGTTGATGCCAAATGTACAGCTGAAAGTGGTTGCTGACAACGGCGATGCGGTCGTCAAGGATGGTGTGCCCGGCGAGTGCTTCGTTCGAACGCCTGTGATCTTTTCGGGCTATCTCGATAACTCTGAGGAGAGTGCAGCTTCGTTCGATTCAGACGGTTTCTATGGTACTGGGGATTGCGTCCATGTGCAAGACAACAAGGTGTTCCACGACGGCAGAATCAAGGAAATCATCAAAGTCAACGGTTGGCAGGTCTCACCGACAGAGCTGGAGGGGGTCTTGTTGCAACATCCTCTGATTACAGATGTTGCGGTGGCTGGTATCACCACAGTGAATCCATCAGGCCTCACAGAAACCTTGCCTCGCGCTTATGTCGTCCGTCAATCGGCGTTCGAGGGCGGGAGACACACTCGCACTTTGGGTGAGCAAGAGGTCAAGTCATTCGTTTTATCGAACCTGGTTACATATAAACGCCTCCAAGGTGGTGTGGTTTTTGTCAAAGCGATCCCAAGGTCGAATACTGGCAAAATCCTTCGCCGACTTCTAGAAACTGCGGAACTCGATGATACTGGCGACATTGCAAGTAATACCCCGCCGAGGAAGGGGCAAGTCGTGCTCAGGGGCATCTTTCGGCCTTGAAGCTGGTCTGCAGTAGTCCGGACAGAGATCGCTGATTACGGCCGACCCCGCTCAGATTTGTTGCTTGTACGCGCACATATGTAATCACCACGACCGAAGCCGCCAAATAACGATGGGGATGTGCTGTATATAGGGGATCCTGAAAACCATCAGGGTAACATCATTCTCCCTGGGATGGATAGTGCTTGTTGCTGTTGGCTGCCCCTTTAGGTGGTTAGCGATGCGCGGTCTAATAGCAGTCCTGATGGAGGCACGAGCTGAGTGTACCTAGAATGTGCGACCTCCCTCACAATCGATGGCTGTCCATCTGGAGTGTCATAATTCATGAGCTTTGAATGACACATAGACTTGTTGACTATGGAACGGAACGCATCATGGAAAGTCAAGCCGTTATTAGACACTCCGCTAATGTCGCAATAGTTGCGACGAATTGTGTCAACGATGGGCTGACATGGCTTCCAGGATAGTCGCGAATATTTAGAATGACAATCGTGCCAAGGGTCATTTTAAACTCACACTGTGGGCTGTGACTCTGTGAGCCTTTCTCACAGCCTCAGTCACTTGCTGAACCAGCCAATTGACTTTATCAGGTTTTACCTCAGGGACTATTCAGTTTCTGGGACCATATTGCCCACTACTGTGATATCCTTCCTGAAACCTGAAGGGCTCAATACAGACGTAGCTCGTCACTATTTGATTGTTATTTCTTGTCTGCCAACCCTGCCGTTCTATCTGTCAAGCGACACCCCCCCACCTACCCAAGATGTCCCTGACAACACCAAAGGACATCTCAGTGCAAATCATAGTCCCCAACCCGAACGAACCCAGCCCAAATGCACCACCGCTCCTCACAGCAGAGCGACGCATCACACCATCATGGACGATCTCGCAACTCAAATCCAAACTCGAGCCCGTGACCGGCATCCCGACAGGATCACAATCCCTGCGAACCAAGAGCCTGCTGGACGGCACATGGATCCCACTGGCCGACGACACCGCTCTCGTCGGAGACGGGCGGTATGCACTCCGCAAGGGCAGCGAGATCGAGATCGCCGACACGCGGCCCGCGCATCTACGCCAGACGTTCAACTTCCAGGATCTCAGCGGCGTCGAGAAGTACCAGATGCCGGAATCGCAGTACGAGGCGCTGGACGACAGCGTGCTGGCGTGGAAGCGGCGCCAGAAGCTGGGCCGCTTCGACCCCACCGCCAAGTCTGCCGAGGACCTGGCTGTCGAGAGACTCCAGCATGACCGCGAGCAGGTCGCGAGCAAGGGCATCGAGGTCGGACTGCGGTGCCGTGTCGGCAACGACGACTCGCGGCGCGGCGCCGTCAGGTTCACGGGCGAGATTCCAGGCCTGGGTGGCGCACGCGAGGCCGGCTGTCTCTGGGTAGGCGTTGAGCTCGATGAGCCGCTCGGCAGAAACGATGGCTCCGTCAGCGTCGAGACCGAGGATGGTGGCCATCAGACCAAGCGCGTGTTTCAGTGCAAGGACAAGTATGGTGTGCTGGTCCGCCCGGAGAAGATCCAGGTCGGCGATTTTCCGCCCCTGGATGATCTGCTGGACGAGGATATGGAGGAGATTTAAGCTTGGTCGGATGACGTCCACGCCTTGCAGTTGCAATGCAATGCAATGCAATGCACGTTTTCCAAACAGAAGGATGGACCGCCGATAGCCCGCTAACTACATGGCCGGCATTTCTGTCGAGATTGTCAGCTTTACCATCGACCTACTGAGTTGGTTGCCTGATCATTGCAGAAGATGGTGGAGGAATCTCTCTGCCTTGAGTGCTTCCTAGATACTACATACCTGTGTTATGTTTCACTTTCGAGGGAAAAGCTTGAGGCAAGCAAACCAACAGGGCATTCATTCGTCTGGGAAAATATGCCGGGGCTCTAATAGCTGGCTAGCTGCTAACTCGCATCAAACTTGTATGCTCCGTCGAGAACTTGAAGATCGGCGGTGTTGACTTGCGAGACTAGCTTGCTTTCTACTCTTCAGCATCTAGAATATGGAGTGAAAGATCTCGAATCTGGACTTCAGGGCCACAAAGAAACTAGAGGGGAGTTCAACTAAGTACCAGCTCAACTACGTTGAATCAGGGATGCCATTCCAGGTTCCAATGCTATTGACATTGTCTGTCGACACACTCGCGCAAAGCCATAGCATGCCTCCTTCATACAAATGCAAAAACTGTTTCATCATGTCATCAGAGCTAAACCCGTCAAAATGGCTCAGTTGCAATGCTGCACAAATCATGATGAGCGACGTGCGTCATCCTTTCTGTTCCCGTAATAATCCCAATCAATGAGTCTGAAAGGCCTTTGTCATCAAGAGAAAGAAAGTCTCCCCAAAACGTGGGTCTTCTAGACTAATAATCGTCCATTTCCTGAAGCACCGGTTCGCAAGCCTGACTGAAGAATATTCGAGCGGGCTTGTCAAGCTCGTTCGCAATAGAGTAGAAGTTACCTGCATGGAATGAGTTAGTATTTTCCCGCCTGATCATACAATGGAACCTCACCTCTTGGAACCTGCCAGAAGCCTCCTTTCCCGATGCTGAAGCGGTTCTCGTCACCAGCTTCATCATCAGTCGGTCCAACATGAACCGTGACCCTCCCCTTGACCACGTAGAAACCCATATGCATTTTTCGGCTGTTCTTGGGTCTCTTCATCCCACCAGGTGGGAGCTCCACAATACCAGTTCCAAAAAATGTCGTACTGAGCAACTTTGCGTACTGGAATGTTGCGCCTTCATGTAGCGCTGAACCCTTAATTTCGCGTGTCTCTATTGCCCCAGGTGCATGTGCAATTTCGATCTCTTCCTCGTCTTCCAGTGGGACTTGCAGCCTTTGATCCCACACTGCCACTGCACCACGAAGCGTTCCGCTTTCTGTTTCCCATGGCTCAGCATCCGGATCCACCTTGGGCGAGTCCTCAACTTCGGATTCTGAGCTTTCAGAATCGTTAACTGGTGATTTGCGATGTTTTGCTTTCGAAGACTTTGACGTCTTGCTGGACTTGGATCGCTTCCTTTTTTCAGGTTCAGTTTCTTCGATGCGCACAATTTCCTTGATGCTGTTTAACGGGAAACGAGCACCAGTCTGTACACTTGCTCCACCAGGGCTTCCCCCATAGACACATCTTTCATTGCGCCAGTACGCCAATGGCTTCACGCTGACACGGCCGCTTCTTGTGTGAGTTACACTTTCGTCTGCAGGTGTTTCGCGTCGCAAAATATACAGTGATCTTGGGGGATCAGGCCGTGCCTTGACCTTATCGATAATGTCGTCTAATTCCTTCTCCTGTTGAACCGACATTGTAATACCTGTGTTGTTTTCCCGCAGAGGCTGTTTCCCCTGAGCCTTGGATGACATTGGCTTGTCAGCAGGGGCAATCTTCTTGCTGGGTTTTGGCACTTGGGCTGCTCTCTGGTTGATTTTAGGAGCATTGGTTTTCGGAAGCTTCACCGGCGTCGGCGAAGCCAGGGCCTCGCCGTCTCGATCAAGTACGTCGGATTTCCTCTTTTTCCGCGAATTTGCCTGATTATGAGAGGGTGGCTGGGACGGCTCAAGCTCGGAGGGCTGTTCTAGGATGTTTGACTTTTGTACGATCTGCTGGATTGGTGTCCCAAGTTCTTCAGATTGTGGCCTACCAATTGCTTCCACCTCAGTTTCGTCCTCATCATATGTTTCAGAAGGATCGTCATCATCATCGTCGGCAACGGGAACAAAACTGTCATCCACAGGTGGTACTGTGTCTACCTCGGTGGCTGGCTGATGCTGTTCAGAGTCGTCATCTTCTATCGAGGCTGCAACTTCGCTCGGGAGTTGTTCAATCTCGTGAAGACTAGGCCTGGATTTTCGGCTCGTGTTTGTAACATTGGGTGTGATGTCGCGTAGTGGAGATTTCGCTGGGCTCGAGCTGAATCTGGTAGAGTGTGTAATGCGCGTAGGTGTCACTATGGGGGTATTTTCGACATCCTCAGGATCCTGTGATTCTGGTTCCGGTTCCAAACTTTTGCGCGCAAAGATGTCCACACCATTGCTTTTCCTTGCTGCACCCGAAATTCCACTTTTCTTGGGAGATGATGATCGAGGCGGGGGGATTGAGAGTCTTCTTGTCGACTTTCGCGAGGATGGTGCTTGGCTGGGCGAGCGTCCAGTATCTGCAGTGCCATCAATCCAATGTTCATACTAAACATCTCTGCTCGATTAGGCAACATACTGCTTTCCTCGACACTTGGTATGAGGGTCATTTGTTTCAATGGAGATGGTTTGCGCGGAGAAGAAAATATCCCGGTAATTTCTTCCATGCCATTGATATCTAGGGGACGTTGATCCAGCGTAACACCGGTGCGTCTGCCTTTGATGAGTATCTCATTCTGTGCGTCAGAATAATGCATCCTTACCTTCCATGTTTACCAATCGCTGAATAGTCCACGTTATCGCGATCTCGACGAACGCCTGGTCGAGGAGCCATGATGAAAGTTGCTGATAGATAAACAGGACGGCTAAGCGCCGAATGCGCGTGAGAGCAGTTGCGACGATGAGTTTGGCTCTTTGCGCAACTAGACAAGTGGAAGTTTAGATTCAAGGTTTGATGTTTAGCAAGTCTGAGTGTTGTTGTCTGCAATCCAAATCGGGAAAGGTCGGCCGCATTGAACAAATCGGGAATCGCTCGCGCCGCCGCGAAAAGTGACGTCAAATTCAATCGTTGATGCCACTTTGAAGTCTCTATTCTATGACTGCCTTGCAACTTGTAACTTGCAAGATTACTCCGTACTCTACTAACTTTATTCTTCGAGTTGTTTGAATGCCGTTGTCTATGCAGCCTTAGCTCCAGAGCTGTCTAAGGTGCTACATAGGAAAATCTGGTGTTCTGAAACCAATTATCTTCCATTGGTACACGATAATGGATCAAAGCCAGCTAATGATATCATTCGACCCTAGCACTGATAAGAAGGATCTCTCACCTCAATTGCAGAAGTTGTGTAAGGCTTCATATCAATCTTGTTCCCATCACCTGTGGGAGCAAGGCTGTGTGGGGGCTAATAAGAAAAGGGGTGGTGAATTTCCCAAGACGCTCGGCCTTGGCAACCGATCCTCCTACTTTACGTGTTCACAGGGCCAAACGCGTCCTTGACCGCGTACTTGTACGAGGCCATCTCAATTCGAAGAATTCAAAAACTCGTTTCACCTCCAAGGTCAACTCTAATAATAATTCATATAATTCACACCAAGTACGGCTAATATGGATAAAGAGACTGCCACATCAGACGTCTTCGTCCCACCGTCCGTGCAGGGAAACTACAATTGCCTCTTCTCTGGACAATCTTATGGGCACTACAGTGGGGTGCCTGTCAACATCACCCGCACCACAACCACAGCGTCAGGATCAGAGCCCAAGGCTGGCACACCATGTGTCCTGGGCGTAGACGAAGCCGGGCGTGGCCCTGTAATTGGACCCATGATCTACGGAGTGTTCTACCTGCCTGTTGAACAGGAACAGTCGCTCCTCGCGACGACGTATCATTTCGACGATTCTAAGGTCCTCACCCCCGCGGTGCGAGCCAGCCTCATGAAGGCCGTGTGCACGGAGGGGACGGATCTCTTCGACTCGTGCGGATGGGCCGTTAAGTCGCTCAGCGCGTTAGACATCAGCGCAGGAATGCTGAAGAACGGCGGCTCGTACAATCTCAATGCCCAGGCAATGGATGCGACAATCGAACTGATTCGCGGCGTTATCGAGAGGGGTGTCAATGTGACGGAGATCTACGTCGACACGATCGGCAGCCCTACTGTATACCAGAGAAAACTCCAGCTGATCTTTCCAACTATCAAGGTCACGGTCGAGAAGAAGGCCGACAGTCTGTATCCGTGTGTCAGTGCCGCCAGTGTGGTGGCGAAAGTCACGAGAGATGTCAGTTGTGAGAAGCTGTTGGAAGCATATGTGCGGCAAGAAGGGTTGTCGCCGGAAGATGAAGGGGTGGATTGGGGTTCAGGATACCCTTCAGATGGCAGATGTGTCACTTGGCTCAAGACGGCGATTGATCCCGTCTGGGGGTTTGGACACGAATGCAGGTTCAGCTGGGGTACTGTGAAAGACATGCTCGAGCAGAAAAACGGATCTGCAACCAAGACAGACTGGCCAGCCGATGCCGATGACGAAAACATGAGATTGTCACATTACTTCAACAACGACGGTTCCTCGGGGGTGAAAACTGAAGCGGATGAACTACGAACCTGGTTTGGAGCATCTGTTGACCAAGAGGCATTTTAACGAAGCGGAGACCAACTGGGAGTCTTGATCAATTCTCTATCTTTATATGCTTTAAAAAGTGCAGATTTCGCACTCTTCGACCTAAACACCGCTATGAACCACCAACGCCATGCCATGCAGGATTTCAACTCAGAACGAAGATATACTCGATTCACAACTTCGACTTCGTCCACAGACCCGTCAAGGTGCCGGTAAGACCTGGTAGATTTGGAGGTCCATCATATATGTCCCTCTCTACTGCCCTAGTGTTGACGTGGTGGATTCCAAGATGCGAGACCCCCGGGGCTCCAAGCAATCTGGTAGCTGTTGCGGTTTCGTCCCTGAGAATTTCGAGAACTCTCTCGACTCCTTCAGTGCCACCAGCGCCTAATCCGAACAGTGCAGGACGACCGATTCCGACGGCCCTAGCCCCTAGGGCCAAAGCTTTGACGACATCTGTGCCCCGCTTGATGCCCCCATCAACCACCACATCAATCTTGGTCAGGACCTCAGGGCAGTATTTTCGGATTTCCAAAAGAGTGTGGATGGAAGGGGGAGCAGTATCTGCGGCCCTGCCGCCGTGGTTGGACAATATGATGCCCTGGACTTGGGGGGCGTGCTGCGCTGCGAGGTATGCATCCTCATGACACTGCAAGCCCTTCAAGATGACTGGTTTCTTGGTGTGTTGCTTCAGCCACGGCAAGGTCTTGGTCCATGTCAAGGTCGGGTCAGTACCAAAGAATAAAGACTGGCCGATTCCACCACCGCCTTTCAACTCTGCGCCACCAGCATCCTTAATTGCCTGGCTCGCATCCTCGGTACTGAACTTGCCTTTTTCGTCGTGCTCTCGTTTACCAGGGACCGGGGCATCGAGGGTCAGACAAATGAACTTGATGGCATCCAGCTTATTGATTCTCGCCAACATGTCTTCGGACTTCTTGCGATCGGTCTGAACGTATAGTTGCCAACCAAAGACCTGATCTGGCCCCGCATCCTTTACAATTTGTTCTGGGGTCATACTAGCATTGTTGGAGATCATCTGCATGGCTCCGAATTTCTTACAAGCCTGAGCAATGCCCCATTCGCCGTCGGGATGGGCCAAGCGGGCCATAGCAGCTGGTGACACGAAGATTGGGAGATCGAGCTTGTGACCGAGGAAAGTGGTGGAGAGATCACAGTCCTTGCAATCGACGAACACGCGAGGGCGCAGCAGAATCTGTCGGTATACTGTGTTGTTGAGCTCTTTGCTCATGAGATCATCTGCAGCGGAGTAGTAGTATGCCCAGCCCTTTTTGGACAACTTCTTGGTTGCCGCAGCTTCCACCTCGTCCAGGTTGAGCAAGGCAGCGAGTGGCAGCTCTCTTTCAGCATCAGGCGCTGGGCCGACTTCAGCAGCAGCCTCTACAGGCTGAGGAAGGGACTGCGGATCGATGGGACCGATGCGGGCAGATTCCGGGAGGTTTTCTTCGAGGGTGCCAGGAGGATGAATGGGGTCATATTCTTCAGTTGCGTCTTTGCCAGCAAGGTTGAGAATGATGGAGGAACCGCCGGGGTGTTCGGGAAGGAAGTTGGTGACATCCCAGACGACTCCATATAGGATGACCCAACAGGAGTCTTTGGATTTGTGGTTCTGGACTGTATGAGTGTCAGTTGGTGGTCAAAGATGTGTGGGGTGAGAGCAGCTCTGGTCTGTCCATGCGCACCTTCAGAATAGGGTATAAGCTGGGACATGACTGTTGTCGTATTGGGCTAGAAGTTGGCCTGCAACTCTAGTCGTCGTTTGTTCTAATTTTTATATACAGATCTTCCCACGAAGTATTGTCTAGTAGATAGTAAATCGGTCGAGTGCTAAAAGTCGTGATAAGGGCGATCTGGAAAAAAGAAGCGTGGGGAAAGTCTCCAACTTTCTATGCGGGAGTAAATACACACAATGGATTTATCAGTGACGCTATTGGGAGCGACCATAGCCGGAAAGGACCCCACAGCCGCTGCTGCAGGGGTTGTCTTCGGCCTTCTCCCACCGCCCCTCCAGCCTAGATGCTCGGTAGATCTCGCCTTTCAATGCCCCGAGTGGCATCTACCCACCTTTCAACCTTGGTCAACCACGGACAGAAATGCGAAACATCTATTGACAAGGCCGGCTTGACTTCACGTGGCAGTAGTTAATAAATACTGGCCCATTGGCCAAATTGGTTCTCATAGATATGAAAATACACGGGTGGTTGGCGATTCTCTTTGTAGAGCACTTCTGAGTCTGGGAAAGAATATATATTATCTGTCATAATATAATCTCGATTCTGCTATTTATGGGTTGCGTCGATACGGTACCACCGACTCCTGTCTACAATACTGGATCTTGTATCAGGTTGCTAGCAGCGACAGAGCCAAAGGCAGAGGTGCAATATGATATGAACTCTGGTACAGTGGAGTAGTACTCCTTGAGAGTGCTACAGCGAAGTGTAGGCACCTGAGAAAGGAGTCACCGTGGCATTTCGTGACTATCACAGGAAATCGAAACAATGAAAGTCAGCATCAAATACTACCTCCCGAACTCATAGGCGCTACAGTAGTGGCGAAAAGCTTCTCTACTTAATAGTTGAATGGGAGCATGGCTGGAATGGGTGATTTTGCTGCCTCATGACGAGCTGCCAGCCATCCATCCTCTCCGCACAAAGGCGTGTGACCCGCAGGCTTGAACCCCTCAAGAGGAACGACCTCCATACCTAATTTCTGCTCAAAAGTCACCTCCCAGGTGTACTTAGAACTGTAGTACAATCAATTAGTACTCTTCCTTGACTTCGCTAAAACTTCGCTTCCCTCAAGGCGAGCCCTTGCAGCATTGCATCCATTTCCCATGAACTAACAGACCGAGAATTATCCTCCGTGAGTATTGTACCTGGGTACTTGTCCAACGACATGTTCACGGTACGTACCTGACGCTTAACTCTGACCTCTCCCCTCGCATTGCACATCTCCAATCACTGACTCTCACTCCTCCCGCCCCTCAGCCCCGGCATGCACAAGACCAGTTCCGCCTGCGCATGCACCGCGCTCGCTCCGTAGACCTGACGAACGACGAGCTGGTTGAAGTGCGCGCGGCCCAGCGGACCTTCGAGGGCGCATACATCCGGACCTCGCTCTCACAATTCAGTTTCGCCCTCGTCGTGCTCAAGATCTTCACCTCCGAATTCTACTCCATTGGCGCCCTGTTTGCCGTCTATGGAGCGGGCGTCCTGCTCGTCAGCGCGTATCGCAGACAGCAGGGCAACAAACAGTTCTTCAATGAATTGGGCGATGATGGTTTGGGGAGGAAGCGGTTTAGGACCAGTGGGAACGTGGTGGTTGTTTTGACTGCACTGAGTATCGCGGCATATATCAGTTTATTGGTCTTGACCCTGAAGCTGGATACTTGAGGCTTGATCGATCGATCGATCGAGGAAGAGACGGTGATGGAGCCTGCCGTGGAATACACTGGCACACCGTGACATACATGATAATCCATCGATTTTGGACATCTCATGTGATCCGATCCTGCATTTGACAAGAGTGTTGGGGAGCACAAGGAAATGCTTCATTCGTTGAAGTGGTACGGCCCCCTCCACTCTAACTATGGCGCGGGCGTTCAAGACTGAGATTCTTCATGTTGAGCCCCGTCATCTCCGACATGGGCTTGAGCACCCAGCGTTCTCTGTTGTCCACTACTGCCATCAGTATTTGGTAGGATACACAGCTCTACATTAGTGAGTGGCATAGGAATCGCGAAGCGTGAGTGAGTGAGTGAGTGAGTGAGCAAGGAATCTCCTTGGAACGCAAAGAGGTAGCTTCACGCCGTGACTGCATGCTGGAGGACGAAACCAGGACGATATTGCTCTAGGGGGGAAAAATCTGCTAGCTGAGGAACCTAGATGTCCGATTCGGGGGTATCATTTGGGTAATTACATAGTCTAACACTAAAACGCGGCTCATTCAAAACGAATAGGAAGAGCCTGGCCGAAATACAGCAAGCAGTGGCACCGCTGGCAACAGACAACTTGAGCCATGCAGACACCCTCGCTCAAAGCTCGCTCATTTGAAATCATCATCACTATCATCTGCCATCGCTTGGTCCAGGGCCTGAAATGCAAGCTTCGTCTCGTCATCCATGTCATCATCTTGTTCTGCATTGTGGCCATTTCGTCCATTCATTCCATTCCCGCCGTGAATATCACTGCTCTCGTCCGAAATCCCTATTCCTGAGAGCGACCCTTGGACCGCGAGTTTGTCCGCTTCAATGTTGCCCGGATTATTGGAGTGCCCCTTGACCCAAACAAAGAGTGTCTTCTTCTTCAGCGCCTCCCTCTCGTCAATCTTCTCTCGGATATCTATCACAATATCCTTATTCTCCACTGGCTTCCGACTCGAATTGAGGTATCCGTTCTTCTCCCAATTTCGATACCACTCCGTCACTGAGCTGATAGCGTACTTGCTGTCCGTGTAAATCGTAACATCTCTATGGCGAGGAGCAATGTCCAGGGCTCTAGAGATGGCCGTGAGCTCAGCCCGCTGGTTGGTTTGCTTGCTGCCCTTCAGAGCCTCGGAAACGTTTCTATAACGCCAATTGGTTAGCTTGTCATGCTTTTCGTTATCATCATCCTCTTCCCCCGGTGCTTCGCGACTTCGATTCTTGCTACGTTTAGTGGCTGAGGCTGAAGGCGATAACGGTGTCGGGCCGTTGGCCTCCAGGGCTCTCGTCCGTTCCGCCCAGTCGATATAATATACACGATGACGCTTGAGGGAGGATGTGGGTACGGAAGTGGAGGAGGAGGTGGAGGATGGAGAGTCATACTTGGGGTCCTGTGCTCCGAAATACACTCCTACTCCTGCTCGTGCACCAGCTTGACCGTTACGAAGACTTGAGCCATCGGTGTAGATCCGAAGCATGCCTGGCGGATCTCTGTCTTTGGGCACGATCTTGGTTCGGTGTTTCTCTTCCTCTGTTCGATTGATGATGGTTCCGTCAGTATGCAGTTTGAGATTGGGGTCAAAGCCATCTTCCGCACCAGGTGGAAGTGGTCCCCGACCTATGTCGTATGGGTTGCCATCCTTGTCGGTGGGTGTGTAGGTGCCATTGAGTTGTAGACCTGGAGCAGAATTGCGAACAATTAAGCGCCTGATCTCCTCTTCTGGAGTAACCGTCTGCGCAGTGTCCCATCCACTTAGTTTCTTCTTTCCTTCAGCAACAAAAGCCTCTGCTTCAGCTCTCGTGTTGAACTTTTTGTGTCTGGGTTTTCTGACACCCCGGATTTGAGTCTGGGCCTCTGACCACTCAGTGTACACGCCAGGGACTACTCCGTTTTGAACCGCATAGAACTTTTGTTCCCCAGATGTTGCGGAGGACTTCAGGAGCTTCCCCTCCATAAAAGCCTGAGCTTCGTGAAGAGATGGGAACGCCTTGACTATACGAGTGTCAGTGTGAGGTGTGGCTTGGATTGTTGGCGGTTTGGGAATGTCATACATATTGCGCCCTTATGGCCTTTCACTTGAGCCAAACATTCGTTCCATGTGTCATAAATGCCAGGTTTCTTTCCTTGTTGGACAGCATAGAATTTCCGCTCCGTGGTCCTCTTCCTCTTAGTCCCGGTGGCCGCGTTGTTGTTGGAAATTCCAGGGCTCGTTCGGGAGATGTCGTCCACGCGCGAGAGGGCATTGGCTTGAGCCATGACTCTTGTGTGAGGGGAGAGGTGGAGGGTGAGGAGGCGACCAAGGCGGAGAAGGCGAGGCAGGATGACGGTCTGCTCGGCCCTGAGAGTCTAGGAAGGCTGAGCGAAGGTAGGGATTTAGATTGTCTCCGACGCAGTTTCCCGGGTGAGTGATGGCCAGGGCAGTGAAGGTGCCGTTCATGCAGAACTTGAAGCCGAATTTCGGTCTTGTATAGGAGTGCGGTGCTCGCTGTCTTTGTTTACTAATTTAGTAGTTCTTGAAACTCACAGATCAAGAGATGTTTGGCCCGACTGAGGACAAAGTCCAGCAGGGCGATGAGGAGTGTCGAGAAGAGGAGAGAGGGCGGAATATCCACAAAGAGACGGTGAACCCTGGGTGTGGCCTGGCCCTCGAAACCCCCCAGGCGGGTAGTCACAGACAAGGAAGGAGACAATTCAGAGGAGGAGTAGTGTAGGGAGTGGTAGGCTGGCAGTGTGGGCGTGGGCGTGGGCGTGGGTGTATTGGACGGGGAGGTAAGGATGATGCGAGTTGCAGTGGGGGAGGAATTACTTGTAGCGGATGCTTCTCCTCACGAGCCACTCAGGCTGTGTACATACGAAGTACTACTGACAACTGCAAATATACCAAGCGATCTCGCCAATTGGTGTGGGAACAAGGATGTACGGAGTACTATATACATGTCATTCTGTGCTAACCTGAACTGCCTGAGATTTGTTGTTGGGGAGGGGTGGTTGATGAGAGTCTGGGGCGTCAGGTTATATCTACAGGTACCTACCGTTACTTAAGTTGTCCGGTGCTAGTATCCGGACGGAGGAAGGAAAGGTTGGAGGGGGGATGTGATGGAGAGGGGGGGGGGGGCATGGGGGGAGGCCAAGGGCGAATTGCA
>Ga0105239_10000446_pt1 | contig 60289 bp, 56 predicted proteins | sample KBSC44metaG_FD_92761 | JGI IMG/M metagenome (GOLD analysis project Ga0105239, IMG submission 92761) | Corn rhizosphere microbial communities from Kellogg Biological Station, Michigan, USA - KBS C4-4 metaG | ecosystem: Host-associated > Plants > Roots > Rhizosphere > Soil | place: Michigan, USA...
TATATTCTCCAGGCATCGTCTGTTATAGGATTGATGCTTTTTTTGTCAGGCTGCGCATCTTATAATGACCGTATTCTTCCGTATTATAAAAATGTTTCGGCCGGGAATTACAAAGCGGCCGAGGTTGAGCTTGATAAGAACAGCCTGATCCAAAAACCTCGTAACAAACTCCTTTTCCTGATGGAAAAAGGGAGAATCAGCCAGCTGAACGGCGAATACGAAAGCAGTAACCGTTACTTTAATGAGGCCGATTCGATGCTGGAACATGGGCTCACAAGCGCTGCCGATGAGGCTGTTGGTGCATTGGTGAACCCCATGGAGCAACGGTATAAGGGCGAGGATTTTGAAAAATTCATGATCCACTATTACAAGGCGCTCAATTACATGTACCTGCACAATATTGATGAAGCTGTGGTAGAGGCCCGCCGGATCAGTCTGCAGGCACAGCAACAGGGCGACAAATTCAATAATAAAGATAACCGTTACTCAAACGACGCGTTTTCGCTGATGCTGCAGGGCATGTTATATGAAAGCAACAACGATGTGAACAACGCTTTTATCTCCTATCGTAACGCGGCCGAGATCTACCTCAAAAGCTCCGACAAAACTTATTACGGTACCCCAATGCCATTAGGCTTGCAGCAGGACGTGATCCGCACCGCCAAACTGAATGGCTTCACCACCGAGGCCGACGAATTTGAACAAGCATTCGGTTTCAAATACACCCTACCCAAACCCAGTGATGGCGGCGAACTGATCCTTTTTTGGGAAAATGGTCTGGCCCCGGTTAAAACCCAGGTCGACTTGTTTTTCAGCCTGATCAGGAACAATAACGGAGATCTATTCTTTACCGACGCGGGCGGAGGTATCGTAGTTCCTTTCAATTATAGCGGCGACAGATATAAAGTAAATACCAAATCGGTAGAAAGCTTGCGGGTAGCCTGGCCAAAATACGTTGCGCAAACCCCCTATTATTCGGGCGCGGTGATCACCAATAATCAGCAGCAAATACCACTTGAAAAAGCCGAAGACATCAATCAGCTGGCCTTTAAAACCTTGCAGGAACGTACCTTAAAGGAGATCGGTAAAACCCTCTCCAGGCTGGCTGTAAAAAAGATTGCCGAATATTCTGTGCGGGCAGCTGCTAAAGATAACAATGGCAATAACAATTCCTTATTGCAGGGCATAGGCTATGGCATACAGCTGTACAGCCTGCTATCAGAAAAGGCTGATACGCGTAACTGGCAAACCCTGCCCTCGTACATTTCGTACGCGCGTATCCCGCTGCAAAAAGGCGAAAACCAGATCAGCCTAACCCTAAAAAACAGCCACGGCGCCGATGAAGTAAAAACCATCAAAGTAAATGGTACCGGCAGGTTGCAGTTTTATAATTATTCATCATTGCGGTAAACAACTCACTGGATCTACACTTCGTTTCTCCATCCGTTATTGCATATCCCAAACATTTTTTGTATCTTTAAGTACATCCAAGGCCCAGCCCTGCTTACTTGAATATTGTAAGCAGGGCTGTTTGGTTAAAGAGACAAAAGCACTCAAAAACCGACCGTTCGGTATATAGTTAACTAACTATCAATCACATTAATCTTTTTAAATCCTAAAAATCGTGTCGAAAATTTGTTAAAAAGTGTTAAAATGGATGATTTTGAATAAGTTTTGAGCGGTTTTCGATCTATTTCGCCCCGTTTTTGATGAGAAAAGTGTTAAAATAGAGGTTTAAAAAGTTTTTGATCAGCGGGGAGCTGTTTGAATTTTATAATTATCTTTAATTGGGTAGTCCCAACTTCAGGAACCTGTCACCATCAACTTATCATACCATGGCCGAAAACAAAACCAAAGAAACCACAGCCAGTGTAGCCGAATTTTTGAATTCGGTACCCGATGAAACCAAACGCACAGATAGTTTCAAACTGGTGCAGATTATGGAAGAACAAACCGGTCTGAAAGCCAAACTGTGGGGCCCCGCCATTGTGGGCTTTGGCACCTGTCATTATAAATATGAAAGCGGTCGTGAAGGTGATATGCCATTGGTTGCTTTTTCTCCACGCAAAGCTGAAATTTCCCTTTACCTGATGCTGGACCCTGCAGAAAAAGAAAAACTGCTTGCAAAGTTCGGCAAGCACAAAACCGGAAAAGGCTGCACCTATATCAAAAAACTGCAGGATATCAATGAAAAAGTGCTCCGGGAAATGATCAGTTCTTCCATGAGCTACGTAAAAACAAAGTATGGCGCCCAGTAATAGCTGTCAAATAATTAAGTGTTGATATTTGGAATCTCATTAATTTTATCTTCTTTTGAACAAGGGTTCAATGAGTTATCCTGATTAAAACAGAGGCCCTTAAGCAGGTATGCAGCGTATGCCGACAATAAACCAATTTGAGCATTAATTTAAAGGATAAGTATTGTTGGCAAAGCCTTTCAGTGTACTTCAAAGTACCTTGACACCCTTTGTGTATACTGGTTTGAGCATTTAAAGCTTAACAATAACTTAACTTGTAAAATTAAGCATAGTAATACCTTAGTTATATAATTGCCCCTATTGATTATTTATAATGGATGATATAGAATTACTGTCGCAAGTAAAAGCAGATGACAGGGAAGCCTTCAACTCCTTATTTCTAAAATATCATCCCTTACTATCAGATTTTTGCCGTTTTTTGGGTATAAACAGCGATGACGGTGAAGATGTTATTGCTGACGTTTTTCTGGATCTGTGGGTAAAACGGGAGCGTGTGCTTATCCATTCATCCCTAAAATCATACCTCTATGGTGCAGTAAAAAACAGAGTTTACACGCTCAAAGGCAAAAATCAAAAGATGCAATTGCTGCCCGAAGAGTTTGCATCGGATAAAGCCATCAGCGACCATCTCAGGCCCGATGAAATGCTTTTCCGGAAAGATCGCCGGCTCATGATCGAGCGCTTTGTTGATGAATTACCAGAACAAGGCAGGCTAATTTTTATGATGAACTGGCAACACCAGCTTGACTACCAGGAAATTGCCGAAATTTTAAATATCTCCCCAAACACAGTAAAGACACATATTTACCGATCTGTAAATTATTTCAGGAAACGTTTGCTTTTTGTTAAATAGTCAGCCCCAATGTTAACATTATATTAAATCACAAAATCATGTAATCGAATTATGCTGTTTTGAATACTTACTTCAAAATGGCATACATGGATGAACATCACTACCTGCTGATTATAGGTTACCTGGAAGGAAAAATAACCGAAGAGGAGACCCAGTATTTATTACAGAAAGTTCAAACGGACAAGGAATTCTCCGATGCTTTTGAGGATATCGCCGAGATCTGGTCGGCCAGAAAGGCTATACCCAATAATAGCAGCAAGGCCAATGATGCATTAGCCCGTTTAAATAAAAAGATAGATAGCCTGGAGGCATCAGGATCCGCTTCCAAAAATGGATTGGTAGAAACCAGGCACCCAATTACCATCATCCGGAAATTAAGACCTATACTGACCGTAGCTGCATCCATACTGGTTCTTGCAGGCGCCTTTTGGTTGTATAAGGCCAAACTTTGCAATAAACCTGCGGGTACGCTGACCATGACCGAAAAGCATACCGCTCCTGGCGAAAAGAAGAAGATCGATCTGCCAGATGGTACTGTTGTTACCCTTAACGCGTCAAGCAGCCTGCATATCGCTAATACTTTTGGCGATGATAAACGAGAGGTGTACCTGGATGGCGAGGCATTTTTTGATGTAAAGCGCGATCCGCAAAAACCATTTATTGTTCATACGGGCAAAATAGCCACACAGGTACTGGGCACCCACTTCAACGTTTCGGCGTATCAAAACGACAGCAATATTACCGTATCGCTGGTGCAAGGTAAGGTTCAGGTGGATATGAATAATGATCCATCTAAACGCATCATCCTTGACCCGGGCAAACAAATGACCTATTCCAAAGCAAATCATCAGGCCCATGTTACCGATTTTATAGCCGAAGACATCACCGGCTGGAAAGAAAACAAACTGGTATTTAACTATGACAGCTGGCCCGACGCCGCCAAAAAATTAAGCAGATGGTATGGCATACCTGTGCAACTGAGAGACAGTACCCTGCTGCGTTGCAAGCTGAAAGGTACTTTTGATAACATCCCGCTGGCCAAAGTAATGGAGCAAATTAAAATGGTAGCAGATGTATCATGGCAGATGCAGGGCAATAAAATGATCATATCCGGTAAATGTAACTAAACACAAGAAAGGTAAAGTTTAATGAAATAAGGAAAGCATAAAACAACAACAGGCAGTATGATCAGATCATACCACCTGCCCCGTAATCAGGTTCTCGCCAAAGGACCCAATTCATTTTAGTAAAACAATCTCAAAAATATGAAAAAATATATATTCTCGCTTTTAAGTGCTATTTATTTGATGTGCACGGTAATGCAAGCTGGCGCAGCCACTGTAAACCGCACATCAGACTCCATAAATTGCACTATCCAGGTTTCCGAAAAATCTATCAAGGAGGTGTTTTCTCTGATAGAAAAACAAACCGGTTTACGCTTTATACATAATGCCACTGAGGCACAGCTCAGCAAAAAGATCAGTCTGTCTGAAAATAACCAGCCTATTGATGATGTATTAAAAAAGATAGCCAAACAATCGGGCTTATCATTTAAAAGGGTTGATCAAACCATATACGTACAAACCACCGCCAGGCTGATGCGCGTATCTGGCAAGGTTATCGATGCCCAAACCGGCGAAACCTTGCCCGGCGTATCGGTAAAGCTCAAAGGCAGCACAGATGGTACCGTAACTGATATTTCAGGCAGTTACCATATCGAGGCTGCCGAAAATAATACACTGGTATTTTCATTTATCGGTTATGTATCTCAGGAACTTCCGGTATCTGGCAGTACCGTAAACGTATCATTGAAACCAGATCAGGCTGCGTTAAAAGAAGTGGTAGTAGTGGGTTACGGTAAACAATCGCGTAAATTATTAACCAGTTCCATCGTTTCTGTTCAAAATAAAGACTTTAACAAAGGCGCGTTCAGCAACCCTGCACAATTACTGCAAGGTAAAGTAGCCGGCCTGAACATTACCCGTTCCGGCGACCCTAACGAAACGCCGTCTATCAGCTTACGTGGCCCTTCAACTCTACGCTCGGGCCAGGCCCAGGAGCCCTTTTATGTAATTGATGGTGTGCCTGGTGCCGATTTCCGCCTGGTAGCCCCTGATGATATCGAAACACTGGACGTATTAAAAGACGCTTCTGCAACAGCGATATATGGTACCCGTGCTGCCAATGGTGTAATCATCATCACTACTAAAAAAGGTAAAAGCGGGCAGGCAGTTATAGCTTACAATGCCTACGCCGGTTTTGAGAAAATAGCCAATAGCATCAAAATGATGAATGCTACTCAGTTGAACGATTATCTGACCAAAAACAACCTTTCGCTCGACCCATCTGATCAAAAAGGTGCCAATACCGATTGGCAAAAGGAAGTAAGCCGTACAGGTTACTCTCAAAATCATAACGTAGCCCTTAGCGGTGGTTTTAACCAAACTGCCTATAGCGCCTCTGTTAATTATTTTGACGATAAAGGTATTTTGAAAGGTAGTGCTTTAAACCGATTAACTACCAAAATTGCGGTAGAGCAAAAGGCTTTTAATGATCGTTTAAAATTGGGTTTATCGGTAAATAATGCGACCAGTAATTCGGACATTATCCCTAACCAAAATATTGTGCTATACAATATGCTGCGTTACCTGCCAACTGTTCCGGTGATGCAAAACGGCGCTTATACCGAAAATTTGCAAAGGGTACAATATTATAATCCGGCAGCCCTATTGGCCGATGCTTATCAAAAAACCAAAAGTAAGCTGAATTTGATCAACGCTACTGCCGAGCTGAAATTACCTTTTAACTTTACCTACAACATCAGCCTGTCGTCACAAAGCGAACAGGTAAATGGTGGTGCTTTTTATAACAGTAAATACACGCTTGACCAAGGCGTAAATGGCGAAGCTTACCGCTCCTCATTTGAAAACACCCGTAAAGTAGCTGAAACTTTTTTGACCTATGCTAAAGCTACCGGCAAGCATGACATCAATGTATTGGCTGGTTACAGCTTACAACAAGATGTTAACGGCGACGGTTTCCAGGCCAATAACCGAAATTTCCCGACAGATGATATTGGTTACCTGAACATTGGTTTGGGTTCGCCACAAGCTGGGTTTGTGACCGACTGGGGACCCAACCTGTATCAAAAACTGCGTTTAATATCTTTTTACAGCAGGGCCAAGTATAGCTATGATAATAAATACCTGTTACAGTTATCATTAAGACGTGACGGTTCATCAGCTTTTGGCGCCAACAACAAATGGGGCACTTTCCCATCGGCTTCATTGGGTTGGAGGATCACCGAAGAATCATTTATGCAGAATCAGCATCTGTTCAACGATCTGAAACTGCGCGCCAGCTACGGTATCACCGGTAACTCCCTGGGTTTTGATCCGCTGATATCTCAGATCAAATACGGCACATCGGGTGCATTTTATTACAATGGCACCTTCACCAATTCCATAGGTCCATCACAAAATGCCAATCCTGATTTGAAATGGGAAAAAACCACCATGTACAATCTGGGTCTGGACTTTTCTTTATTCAAAGGCAGGTTAAGCGGTACCATTGAAGCTTATAATAAAAAAACCAACGATCTGATCTATTTCTACCCGGTATCAACCACTCAATACTTTGTGGGTACTTTAACCGCCAACGTAGGTTCGATCTCCAATAAAGGTTATGAGGTTACTATTGACGCGATACCTGTTCAATCGAGCAAATTCCGCTGGAATACATCTATCAACATAGCGCATAACAACAATAAACTGGTATCCTTATCAAACAGCAGCTTTAAGCTGGATTCAATCCCACAGGCAGAACCAGGTGGCCAGGGCGAAACCGGCTACAAAGTACAGATCCTGAAAACAGGCTACCCGGTTGGCCAGTTCCTGTTATATAAATATGCCGGTAAAAATGCCGCCGGTGTATCACAGTTTTACAGCCGTAGTGGCGGTGTTACCACTACCCCAACTTCAAAAGACTATTACTATGCTGGTAATGCGCAGCCTAAATTACTGTTTGGGTTTAACAACAGCTTTACCTATGGCAATTTTGATCTGAATGTATTTATCCGCGGCTCATTGGGCGGCAAGGTATTGAACGCTACCCTGGCCGACCTGAACCGTACCAGCGATGTGCGGAGCTATAACCTGCCGGTGTCATCAGCCAATGAATCACCAAAGGATGTTAACGCCTATTTGTATTCCGATCGCTATATCGAAAGCAGCTCTTACTTAAGACTTGATAATGCTACCCTGGGTTATACCTTCCCTAAGTTCACCCCGGGAATTCGTAACCTGCGTTTGTATGTATCTGGCAATAATCTGGCCGTTATAACCGGTTATAAAGGTATTGATCCTGAAGTTTCGTTGGGCGGCCTTACGCCAGGTATTGATAATAAGAACTACTACCCGCGTACCAGGGCTTTCCTGTTCGGTTTAAGTGCTTCATTTTAAATCATCTCATTAACAGATCAACATGAAAACTTCCATTCATAAATACTGCGCCATATTTTTAACCGCGCTTACCATATCATCATGCACCAAGGTTGATGTACCGGTTGAAACCGAGTTAACCCCTAATAATTTTCCTGTAACGCAGCAACAGTTTATCCTGGCATCAGGAGCTGCCTATGCTCAATTAAGAGGCTCTTTTGCACAGGCTTACTGGCAAATGCAATCGTTAAGTACAGATGAGGCCATTATGCCTGCAAGAGCCGGTGGCTGGCGCGATGGAGGCCGTTATCAGCAATTGCACTATCATAGCTGGAATGCCGATCTTCCGGAGGTTCAGGACGCCTGGACATGGGGCTTTGGCACCATTAGTACCTGTAACCGGGTTATTGCAAGCTTTGCCACTGCCCCTGATAGCCCAGCCAAAACTACTACCATTGCTGAGTTGAGAGCCACCCGCGCCCTGGTGTTCTTCTTTATGATGGACCTATATGGCAATATCCCTGTAGTAACCACTTTTGGTTCGGCCGATAAACCATCTACCACCGCCCGTAAAGATGTTTTTGCATTTATAGAAAAAGAATTGAACGCGGTGATCCCTCAATTGAGCCAGGTTGTTGATCAAACTACTTATGGCAGGCCAACTCAATATACAGCCTATGCCATACTGGCCAAAATGTATCTGAATGCCCAGGTTTACACCGGTACCAGCCGCTATGACGATGCCGTTAAGATGTGCGATAACATCATTGCATCGGGCAAATACAGCCTGGAGGATGATTATATCAAAATGTTCTATCCTGATAACGGTCCTAAAGACAAGGAATTTATCTTTGCTATTCCTTATGACCACGCACAAGCCCAGGGTGAGCAATTTACCTGGTACAACCTGCACCCGGCCTTACAAGCCAAATATGGTTTGCTATATCGTCTGAGTAATCCATGCAGCACTATTCCTTCTTATTACGCTCAATTTAATGATCCTAACGATATCCGTACCAGCATCTGGCTTATTGGTAAACAGTATGATTTTGCCGGCAACCCTATCATCATCAAAACCACTAAAAAAGGGTTGGATGCCTCCTACAGCGGCCCGGATCCAACTGCACCGGTTGATTTCCAGCTAACTTTTACACCTGACCTTACTCTGGTTGATGTACCTACCTTTGAGGTTGGTGGTGATGAGTTGGGCAAAGCCAAGGGTATCCGTAATAACAAATACTATCCGGATGTGACCGCTACAGACCGCAACCAAAGTAATGACGTACCGGTATTTCGCTACGCGGATATATTGCTAATGAAAGCTGAAGCCATTTTACGCGGAGCAACAGCAACTAATGGCGATAGTCCATTATCATTGATTAACCAGTTAAGGGCAAAACGTAAAGCCGCTACCTGGACAAGCGTTGATCTGCCAAACCTGTTACAGGAACGTGCACGCGAACTGAACTGGGAAACCTGGAGAAGGAATGACCTGATCCGTTTTGGTAAATACGAAGAGTCATGGGGTTACAAAACAGACAATAACGTAAACAAACGTCTGTTCCCGATTCCTTCTGCCGAAATTATCCTGAACTCGAAACTGCAGCAAAACCCTGGCTATTAATTAATACCCCCCAAACCTTATCACAGCCCTTAGCTTTTAGCTAAGGGTTTTTTATTGACCAAAATTTTATAAATAGCGTATAAAATTTTATAAAACATATCCGTTATAATGCTTTAACTTTGTTGTTAGATGAAAAGAGTCGCCGTTTTAAGCATAGCAGCATTTTACCTGTTACTCACCACAGGGATGTTTGTGTGCCTGGTACATTGTACCGGCCAAAGCTTAATGGGTAACAAAATGGCTATGCAGGCCATGGATAATACGACAACTCACCATCATCATAAACACAGTTCCAAAAGCGATGATTGTGATTGCTGCAAAAAGCATGGCAACTATGTGATCAAAGAAAATATAAAACCAGCCAGTGTTGATTCGCAGGCTCCGGTGATAGCTATCATTACCCGGCCATTTCAATCTATCCCCGCTGCTGCACATTACATCGTTTTAAATACATTTAGGCTAAGCTCCGGTAAGGCCCCGCCGGGATTATCGGGCAAAGCGATAGCTATACAACAACGTTCTCTTCAGATCTGATCAATTAAAGTAATCCTATTTTAAAGTGGCCCTATTATGTCTGCTACTTATTTTATCAGGCTATTATTCGTAATTGCCGGGTAATGATTATCAACTAAAAATTAATTACTTTTAATAATAAAAAATCATGAGAACGTTAAAATCATTCATTATACTTTTCACCGCATTCATTACTTATTCAACCGTTAAAGCTCAGGATAAAACAGCCAATACTGCTGTAAACAATGTACTGAGTGCTTACCTGGATGTTAAGAACGCCCTTACTGCCGATAACAACGTGCAAACCAAAGCAAAGGCTAAAGACCTGTTAACTGCCATTGCCGCCGTACCCATGGATAAGTTAACTGCCGATCAGCATAAATTATGGATGACCTATGCCGAAAAACTGGAATTTGACAGCCGCCATATTAGCCAGAGCGATGCCATTGATCATCAGCGTGAACATTTCACCAGTTTATCCAAAAACATGTATGAGGTAACCAAAGGTCTCAAACTGAACACCAACACCATTTATGAGCAGTATTGCCCCATGAAAAAGGCTACCTGGCTGAGCGAAACCAATGCTATTAAAAATCCATACTACGGCAAGCAAATGCTAACCTGCGGTAAAACAACCGAAACACTGGCACCGGCTGCCAAATAACAAACAGGCTTTTTTATGAAGACTTACCTTTTAATTTGGGTAAATCTGTTCCTGGCGGCTACTGCTTTCGGTCAGCATCATATGTCTATGAAAATGGATCAGAGTGCCGGCGGTAAGCGGGAGCCTTTTTATACCAAAATAGGCAACAGGGAGATTTACCATTTATATATAGGCGATACTACAGTAAACTATACCGGTAAAGCCAGACCCGCCATGGCCATTAACGGATCGATACCGGCACCTACCCTTACCTTTACCGAGGGTGATACCGCCGAGATTTACGTACATAACAACATGATGATGGAAACATCCATCCACTGGCATGGGCTTATACTGCCTAACCGGTACGATGGTGTGTCTTATCTCACCACATCACCGGTAAAGGCTTGCGAAACACATCATTATAAATTTCCACTGGTACAGCATGGCACCTACTGGTATCATTCGCACACCATGACACAGCAGCAAAGCGGCATGTATGGCGCTTTCATCATCCATGAAAAGGAAGCATCACCTATTAAAGATTATACCTTATTGCTGAGCGACTGGACAGATGATAACCCCGAGCAGGTACAGCGTCTGCTGCATAATGCTACCGATTGGTATGCCATACGTAAAGGCAGCATGCAGAGCTATTCCGAAGCTATTAAAGATGGACAGCTTAAAACAAAGCTTACCAACGAATGGAAACGGATGACCGCCATGGACGTAAGTGATGTGTTCTACGACCGCTTCTTCAGCAATGGCAAAGCGGAGAACACCGCACCACAATTTAAAGCCGGCGACCAGGTAAGGCTGCATGTGGTTAACGGCAGTTCCTCAACCTATTTCTGGCTCAATTATGCAGGCGGTAAACTAACCGTAGTAGCCAATGACGGTGAGGATGTAGAACCCGTTAAAGTTGACCGGCTGATCATCGCCACTGCCGAAACCTACGATGTGGTGGTCACTATTCCTAAAGATGGCAGCTACGAGTTTTTAGCTACTCCTGAGGACAGAACCAAATACACCTCACTTTGGCTGGGTTCAGGTACCCAGCATAAAGCCACACATCTATCTCGCCTTAAATATTTTGAAGGCATGAAAATGATGAATGGGATGATGGATATGCAAGGCAACATGAAGGAGATGGACGGCATGACCATGACCAACCAGGTAATGGATATGAACACGGTGATGTATCCCGAAATAACCGGGGAAGCCGAAAAGCCTGCTGGCCAAAAGAACAAGAAAACCGACAAAATGGGTGGCATGGACATGGGCGATAAAAAAGCCGGTGATAAAGAGATAGGCAGCATGAATATGGGTGACATGGACATGAGCAGCAGCTCCTCAGACATTGTCACCCTGAATTACGGCATGTTACGGTCGACCAAAGTAACCACCCTGCCCGAGGGGCCAACCAAATTGCTCCTGTTTGACCTTACAGGTAACATGAACCGTTACGTGTGGACGATCAACAATAAAACCGTGTCGGAATCAGACAAAATCCTGATCAAAAAGGGTGAGAATGTGCGCATCATTCTGTATAACAACACCATGATGCGCCATCCTATGCACCTGCATGGGCATTACTTCAGAGTATTGAATGGGCAGGGCGATCATTCCCCCTTAAAAAACACATTGGATATTATGCCGATGGAAAGAGATACCATTGAGTTCAGGGCAAGCGAAAGCGGCGACTGGTTTTTCCACTGCCACATCCTTTACCATATGATGAGCGGTATGGGGCGCATCTTCAGCTATGAAAATTCGCCGCCGAATCCCGAGATTCCTGATCCAGCCGCAGCCATCAAAAAGATCTATGCGGATGATCAGCATTTTTACGCATCGGCCAAAATAGGGCTGGAAAGCAATGGCAGCGATGGTACAGCCGCGTTGGCTAACACCCGCTGGAAGTTTTCGACCTTATGGCATCTTGGTTTACATGACCATGATGGTTATGAAAGCGAAACTATGCTGGGCCGTTATTTTGGCCGTATGCAATGGCTATATGCTTATGGTGGCTTTGATTATCATTATAAAAAAGAAACTGGCGAGCCCGAAAAGAATTTGTTTGGCCAGGTAAGCAACAAAAACAACCGTAAAACGGTAGTTGCCGGTTTGGCCTACACACTGCCTATGCTGGCGGTAGCCGATGCCCGCATTGATGGCAATGGCAAGCTCAGGTTTCAGTTAAGCCGTGATGACATACCGGTTACCAGCCGTCTTCGTTTTACCATTATGGGTAATACGGATAAGGAATATGCGGCCGGATTCAGGTATATATTCACCCGTAACTTTGCGCTGTCTACCCATTATGACAGTGATATGGGTTGGGGCGGAGGTTTAACGCTTACCTATTAACTAGTTAAAAAAGAGGCTGTATCATCAATCATGATCAGCCTCTTTTTATTTGATTTACCTGGATATTCTAAGGTCTTAGATTACCCAAAAAGTGGGTTTACACTTTTTGGTGTTAACATTTGTTTATATATCTAATAATCAATTAGTTAAATTAAATTTATATGAAAAAAGTGTAAACCATGTAAACCCACTTTTTGCATAAGGTTGAATGGTCATACTTAAGTTCGGCAAACACATCGCTTTATCCAGAACGGCTCGTTAACCTATTAAAAATACGTATTACATACGTATTTTTTTTACCCCTTGTTTATATTTTCTTTGTCTTAATAAAATCCAATACCTTTTGAGTTTCTTCCGGGTAAACCGCGATGTGGTGATTACGTAACAGGTAGGGCGCACTGGTTTTACCCTGTGAGCCCCCACCTACCATGATCACATGCGATGATTGCTGCGGCATATGGCAGTTGATACAATAGTTATTAATCACCGCCCCTATTTGCGGAGCCATTTTGCAAAAATTGTGCTTGGCTTCGCTATGGCAGCTCAGACATTTTTGGGTAAACATGCCTATATTTTTTTCCTGGTTAACATGCGGATCATGACAGGTATTACAATCCATCTTACTCATGATAAAGCACTTGCTGGCAGGCAATAGCGAGCTCTGATTACCATGCACATCAGGACTAGGGTGATTAGGATCATCAGGCAAAAAAGTCATCTCTTTAAATTTCGACAAGGTATCGCCCATATGAAAACCGTATGATGTACGCAGAAAACCACCTTTAGTCCCGGAATGGCAAACGGCGCAGGCATCCATCTTTTGGCCTCTTGTTAAAGAGGCATAGGTGGTAATGTATTTTGGCTTCTTTTCATCCGGATAAGCGGTATGGTAATTAACATGATTAGCAGCAGGGCCATGGCATCGCTCGCAATCAATACCATATATCAATGATGCTTTATCAAATCCAACCTGCATATGCGCTTGTGGCAGATCGCCGATATAAGACGTATGGCACTCCAGGCATTTACGCAATATAGGCCGTTGAAAATTCACACGTGTCGGATCATACCCCGGACTATTGGCCCAGCCATGCAAAGCCGTAAAGTAAGATACCGGCAACTCAAACAGTTGACTATCTTTCCAATACAGATAGGTTTGCGCGTTAACCAACCCTACTGTTATTTCAAACTTCTCGGCTTCTGTTTGCTTGTTGTTCATGTATCCAGCCTGGTAAAGGCTATCTCCTCGCTTTTCCATAGCTACATGTAAGCCATTACCATAATCCAGGATGTTAAAACCTTTGGCAAAACTACCTTTGATATTATCGGCCGAGGCAGGGCGCGTAGTTTGAAAATGGGCAGTATGCATATAGGAATTATAAACATCACTATGGCATTTAACACAACTCTCTGAACCGGCAAATAACTGCCCCCGGGGATCGTTTTCGGGAGCGCCGGCATTATAACACTGTGTTAAAATAAAGCTTAATGGGATAAGGGAAATTAAAACAAAAAAGAAGGTCTTTTTTTTAAGCATGTCCTTAATTCACAAATTGGATACGGTGGTTTAATTCTGATTTTATTGGCCGGGGTTAACCGGTAAAATCAACAACAATTTACCTCAATAATTATATAAAACAAATAAAAAAACAAAGGGCCGCCACATTACGCGGCAGCCCCTCTATATAAGCGGTTATATTAATTATAGCCCGGGTTTTGTTTTACCTGGCTGCCATTGGTTGTCTCGTTCAATGGAATAGGTAAAATTTCATTTACACCTGCTTTAAAGCCTTTAAATGCTAAAGCAGTAGGTGCTTGCCCCCAACGTACCAGGTCAAACCAACGGTGGCCTTCGGTAGCTAGCTCTAAACGTCTTTCGTTATAAACATTTTGCAGAGTTGCCGGTACCGATGGTAAACCTACACGGCTGCGCACGGCATCAAGCAAAGTTTGTGCACGAGCGGTGCTGCCACCACCGTTCAGATCGGCCTCAGCTTCCATCAGGTAAGTATCAGCCAAACGGATCTCGATGTAGTCGTTAGGCCAGTTAAGTTCAGTAATACCAGTTGTTACCTTATTGGCGTTTATAGGCGCGTATTTTTGTATAAAGTAACCGGTGTTCTGATAGCTTGGCGAATAGCTTGTTTTAGTAGCCTTGGTTAAACTGTCGATATTTACAATAGTGTAACCATAACGTGGATCACCTTTCATCGCAGTAGCTAACTGTGTAGTAACAGGGCTAAAACCATAACCACCGCTGTAGTAAATTGGACCGGTGTAGCTTCTTGGACCAACCATTTGCACGTACACGTTTGATTTAAACTGATCCCAGTTGCTCCAGGTATAGCTTTGCGTGCCAGAGTGTACTAACTCAAAGATCGATTCGCTATTGAACTTATTTTTAATGCTGAATATATCAACGTAGTTAGCCAGTAGCTTATAATTGTAATTAGTGTTTACATCATTTAATAAACGGGCGGCATCTGACCATTTTTTCTCATACAGGTAAACTTTACCTAAAAGGGCCTTAGCAGCACCTTGAGATACACGGCCATTTTCGGCAGGGGCAATAGTTACCGGTAAGCCGTCAATAGCGGCTAACAGGTCTTTTTCTATCTGCGCATAGGTAGTCTCGGCTGGTACTTGTGGCTGTTGATATACATTATTAAGTGTTAACGTAGATAATATCAAAGGCACATTTTTAAATAACCTAACCAGGTCAAAGTAATAATGCGCACGCAGGAATTGGCCTTCAGCGGTATATCTTTTTAACAGGTCGGCACTCAACCCTGGCACTTTAGGTAATTGTTCCAACAATACGTCGGTACGGTTTACACCCTGAAAGTTGATAGCCCAGAATTGATTCTGCGGACCAACAGTTGGTGATAGGGTATAATTATTAATAGCCTGCCATGCCGGTACATCTGACGAACTACCACCACCTGCATAACAATCGTCTGAGGCTGCATTCAAAGCTCCCAGGGGTGATGAGTACGTATTATCAATACCGCCTGTTTCAGTAACCAAAGGGTCATAAGCTGCCACTACTGCGGTAAGCGCCTCCGCAGGGTTAGCATAATAGTTTGACTGAAGAAACTGTCCTTGTGGCTGTAACTCCAGGAATGATTTTTTACAAGAAGCTAAAGCACCAACACCCAGCAAAACTGCTCCTGTATATAAAATATATTTTGATTTCATGATCAATCTTGTTATTTGTTATTATAAAGTAATGTCTAAACCAGCCATAAATGTGCGTGCCTGAGGATAAATACCCATATCGATACCACCGCTTATTTCAGGATCATAACCTTTATAACCAGTAATGGTTACCAGGTTGTTGCTGCTCAGGAATACCCTAACCTTTTTAACATCTGCCGACTTTAACCAGCTTTGTGGCAAATTGTAACCTAACTGCAAGGTTTTGATGCGGAAGTAAGCACCATTTTGCAGGTAAAAGTTCGACGGATTTTTAAAGTTATTATTAGGGTCGGCATCAGTTAAACGTGGATAGTTGCTGCCTGTATTATCAGGTGTCCATGCGTTTAAGGCCGCTATCGGGTAATTAGCCGAAGCAATATCTAACCTGCGGTAAGCCTGGTAAATTTTATTACCCCAAACACCCTGGCCAAATATTCTGATGTCAAAATTTTTGTAGCTGGCGTTAAAATTCACCCCATAAGTAAAGGTTGGCAACGGATTACCCAGGAATTTACGATCATTTGCCGTTATCTTGCCATCACCATCAACATCTGCCCATTTAAAATCGCCAGGTTTGGCATTAGGCTGAATTAACTGCCCATTTTTGGTATAGGCGTTAATTTCTGCTTGTGAGTGGAACACGCCCAGCTCCTGGAAGCCATAGAACGCGCCAACCGGCTGGCCTACGGCTGTACGGCCAATTTCATAGGTTGAACTTTGCACGGTACCTACCGTAAAGTAGTTAATCTGGTTACCCAGGCTGGTTACCTCGTTGTGGTTATAGGAGATATTACCACCTAAGTTATATTTAAAATCACCCACATTACCGGTATATCCCAAACTTAACTCCACACCTTTGTTTTCCATGTCACCAACGTTAGCATAAGGCTGGCCAACAAAACCGGCATAGGCTGGCAATTGTATTTGCTGCAGCATGCCTTTGGTTAACTTTCTGTAAACATCAAAAGTTACGCTCAGGTTATTAAATAACGTTGCATCGAAGCCAAGATCGGCAGTACGGGTTTCTTCCCATTTCAGGGCCGGGTTAGCCGGAGCATTTGGGCTGTAACCTATAATCAGGTTATCGTTACCAAATACATAGTTACGACCGCTGCCAATAGTTGCGGCATAGGCAAAATCGCCCAGGGCCATTTCGTTACCTACTATACCGTATGAACCACGCACTTTAATAAAGTCAACGAAGGTATTTTTAGGGAACCAATCTTCGCGGGTGATTACATAACCCGCTTCTGCTGATGGGAAGGTACCGTATATATTGTTGGTACCAAATCTTGATGATCCGTCACGGCGGATAATACCAGTAAACAAGTATTTCTGATCGTAATCATAAGTTACCCTTCCAAAATAAGATGCCAGTGTATGCGGTTGAATTTTAGTTGGATCAATACCGGTAGCTATTCTGTTAGTAGCCGGTAAAGCAAAACCAGTAGAAGCGTCAGCAAATGAATTTACGGGTTCGCCTATAAATGTACCACCTAAAACTGATGCTGAATATTTTTGAGCACTGGTACCCACTAAAGCACTTAGGTTATGCTTTCCGAATGAGCGGGTATAGGTGGCCGTGTTATCCCAGTTCCATGTCAGGTTCCGGTCGTTTTCCTGATACTGGGATGTATTTGAAAGATTGCTTGTGCTTGAATTTAAATAGTAAAGAGGTGTAAAACCATCCTGGCCATAATAAGCCTGTTTAGCACCTATCTGTGTACGGATCTTTAAACCTGCAATCGGCTCAATCTCGGCAAATGCATTACCCAAAAGATTGGTAGCATAGGAATAATTACCTAAACGGGTTTGTGCATATGCAAAAGGATTTGTGATTTCCTGTGATACGTAATTGGATATACCATAAGGTAAGCCTTGGGCATTTCTTACAATATAGTTGGCCTGGTTGGTATAGACAGACGCGTTTGGTTGTGCATTAATGTCACTTACGGTTACCGGGGTAAGCGGGTCAAGATTTAAAGCAGAACTAAGCGGGCCGCCAAATACACTATTAGTATTACCTACACTTTTATTACGATTATAAGAATAAGTAAAGTTTTCTCCTATCGTAAACCATTTTTTTACTTTATAGGAGGTATTGGTTGTAAAGTTAAATTTCTTGTAATCAGAAATATCAGGCATTACAATACCTTTTTGATCCAGGTAGCCAAAAGAAGTATAGTAGGTAGCTTTATCGGTAGCACCACTGATGTTCAAGTTGTGGTTTTGAATCAAAGCATTGTTGCTAAAGATCTCATTCTGCCAGTTGGTACCTGCACCTAATGATCCGGGATTGCTGAATATAGGAGCTTTACCATCATTGATCTGTGCCTGGTTTCTTAATGTAGCGTATTGTGAAGCATCAGCCAGTTTTACTTTGCTCACCGGACCCTGAAAACCAATATAGCCATTATAGCTAATTACAGCATCACCTTTTTTACCCTTTTTAGTAGTAATGAGGATAACACCATTTGATGACCGTGAACCGTAGATGGCTGCAGACGCATCCTTTAATACCTCCATCGATTCAATATCATTTGGATTCAATAACGTTATGTCATCAACAACAACACCGTCAACAACATATAACGGATCGCTGTTTTGCCTCGAAGTAACACCCCTCACACGTATTTGCGGAGCTGCTCCCGGCTGGCCTGAGCTTTGTACAACGCTTACACCTGTAACACGCCCTCTTAAAGCATCATCAACGCGAGTTACCTGTTGATCTTGTATATCGGCTGCTTTAACGCTGCTGATAGCACCGGTAACGGTAGCTTTCTTTTGGGTACCGTAACCAACTACTACAACCTCATTCAGGTTTTTAACGTTTTCTTCAAGGGTTATGGTGATACTGGTTTGGTTTCCAACAGTTACCTCCTTGTTATTGTAACCAATATAGGCTATTACCAATATAGCGTTAGGGCCGGCCACGTTTAGCTTAAAATTACCATTCAAATCAGTTGATACCCCATTAGTGGTGCCCTTTTCTAAAATGCTGGCTCCGATGATGGGCTCTCCACTTTTGTCAACAACCTTACCGCTTACTGGTGTTGCAGCAACATCTGCTACTGCATTTACCGGAGCAATTTCGGCAGCCGGAGCTGTTTCAGTAATCGCGCCAGCTTTACCCAGTACAATTCTGTCCTGAAGTACCTCGTAACTGATGCCCTTACTTTTTAATACTTCATCAAGTACGTTTTTTAGCGATTCATTTTCCATATTAACGGAAACCCTTTGATTGCCATTGATCGCTGTACTGCTGTATATAAATTTAATTTTATCATTTTTTTGTAAATGACTCAATACATCAACCAGGGTGGTATTGTTTAATGATATACTTATCTTTTTATCAAGTATACCCTGGGCACTCAAAGTATTTGAGTAGGCCATACCACTTAACATGGTTGATATCAGAATTTGAATAAATGTTATCCTCATGATTTGATACCAGGGAATAGGAGTTCGTAAACGAAATTTCATATATTTGTTATGTTTCTTTTTAAAAATGAGACAATTAACGCCCCTCCACCATCTAAAATGGTGTCACTTGATTTGGGCTCATCTAGAACTTAGGAGTGGTCGCAACACTTCTAAGTTTTTTTATTTTACCAGTGTTCGGCTGGATTTATAACTGATTTTTAGGATTTTGTTCTCTCTTTCATTCAATCATGGGTTTGGTTAATAGTTGGTTTATTTAAGTTCGATGGTGTTATTTTTTATTTCGTAATCAATACTTAACGACTTATTAAGCGCCTCCAAAACATCGGGCAGGTTAAAACCGGTAAAATCGGCGTTAAGCATGTAATGGTTTAATTTTTCGTTAACCACAATAATGTGTGTTTTATACCTGGCATTTAGTGCCGGTACAATATCTTTCATCAGCTTATTATCAAATAAAAGGTTCTCATGATTCCATATTTTAAGCGCCCTTTCATCAGATTTGATGATAGGCTTTAAGGTATGATCATACGCAGAGTACACCGCCTTTTGATGTGGATAAAGCATCACATCTCCACTTACTATATTTAACTGCGTGTTATTTATGCTTTGTTTGGTTTTAATACTTACCGACACTTTACCAGTTACAACTGCCACATCAGCTTCACTGCTTTTATCATTATCACGCACACGGAAACTTGTTCCCCATACTTTGGTAATGATAGAATGACTGCTGATAATAAATGGACGCGCCGGATTTTTGGTAACCTCAAAAAAGCATTCGCCCGACATGGATACCATGCGTGCCGATGCTGCAAATACCTTTGGATATTTTAACTGCGCATTTGGATTTAACCAAACCGTTGTGCTATCCGGAAGTCTTGATTTATAAATACGGTGGGAATTATTGGTAATTACAACTATTTCCTGCTGGTTATCTGTAAATGTATCTTTGTTGTCTTTACTTGCTCTGCGATATAAGCCTAATATTATGGCTACCAAAAGCACTGCAGCCACCGAACCGATCCATAACCAGGTATTTCTCTTATTTACTACTGGTATTTCTTCGTCATCTACAGCATCTATATGATCCAGAATACTGTTATATATCTTTTCTTCCAACACTTTTTGCTGAGCGGCATTCAGAGTCGAAGTATAGCCCGCGTCATGATCAAATGATTGGTACCATTGTTTTACCAAGGCAGCCTCAGCGTCTGTGCATTCGCCATTAATATACCTTTCCAGTAATTCAATAGATAGATGTTCTTTCATGAAAAGAAAAAATTCGGTTTATACTATCATTGACGTTTGAGAAAGGCACATCCCTTAGTCTGGATAAAAAAAAATTAAAAAAATTCATTGGTGACCTTATTTATAAAAGAAATTTTAAAATACAGTTGACAAAGTCAACTATATTTATCTACGTTTGTTTCATGGCTACATTCACAAATCCCATAGCTAACATCCGGGCCTTTAACCGATTTTATACCGATATTATTGGTCTGCTCGATAGGCATTTACTACATAGCAGGTACTCCCTGGCCGAAGCACGGATCATTTATGAAATATCCGTAGGCGAAAATTTGCAGGCATCACAGATCATGACGGCTATGCATATTGACAAGAGTTATTTAAGCCGACTGTTAAAAAAATTGGAAAAAGAAGGCCTCATCATTAAAAAACCGTCGGAGCAAGATGCAAGGGCCATGTTCATTTCGTTAACCGCAAAGGGATTAAGGGAATTTAACATCCTTAATAAAGCCTCGGATGAACAGATCAGCGCAATGACCACGGGCTTGAAAGCCTCAGATCAGCAGCAATTAGTTAACCACATGAACGCCATTATGAACATTTTAACAAAAACCGCTATAATTTAATCCAGATGGATACCCCATTAACATTAAACGACATTAAGCTAAGGACCCGCTTACTTCCGGGCGACCTCGGCTATATTGCTTATATACATGGCAAACAATATGCACAAGAGCTGGGCTATGGCTTAAACTTCGAAGTTTATGTATTGGAAGGATTACAAGAATTTGCCCGGCACTATAATCCGGCAAAAGACAGGGTTTGGATATGTGAACATAATGACAAAATCATTGGTTTCCTTATCGGTTTTCATCGTGGAGAGACCGTTCAGTTACGGTACTTTATTTTTTTGCCCGAATATCGTGGCATAGGTCTTGGTAAAAAATTAATGGATGAGTTCATGGCCTATATGCGAGAGATGGGATATAAAGAAGCCTACTTGTGGACTACCAACGAACAACAACCAGCCATTGCTTTATATACAAAATATGGATTTCGTCTTGTTGAAGAAAAAATTTCTCATTCGTTTGACAAAGCTCTTATGGAATTAAGATATGATCTTGTTCTGACAGATTAAATACAAAAGGGAGGGAATTAACGCCTGATTACGCTACCCGGACTGATAGATTTAAAAAGATTGATGAACGGGTTGTTTATCTGAGGCATACGAAAACCGATTGAATACATAACCGTAGCTTGCAAAACCAACACAAATATCAGGTAATGCGTTAGGGTTAAGCGTATCTGCTTGAGGGCCCTCGTCAGATGCTGTTCCACCGTTTTTTCAGATATGCCTAAATAGCTGGCTATTTCCTTATTGCTTTTATGTTCTTTACGGCTTAGTTCAAATACGGAGCGGCATTTATCTGGCAGGTGACTTATTTCTTCGTCAATGGTATATACAAGATCTTTCAACATGATCGAATCTTCGGTTGAATTATCAACTTCAGTATGCACAACTTTAAAAGCTTCTTTATACCGTGAACGCACTAATTCTTTCCGATAAATGTCAATTACATGGTTAGCTATGGCCGAATGCAAGTATGCACCAATAGTAGTGTTGATCTGGAGTACTTGCCTTTTCGTCCAGAGGTTAGTAAATAGTTCTTGCACAACTTCCTCGGCCAACTCCCTGCTTCTTAATCTTTTATATGCCTCATCAAACAACTTTTTCCAGTACCGGGAGTATATCTCGCGGAACGCACCAAGCCTGTCTTGCTTCAGCAATCGTATCAGTTCCTCTTCGGACAGCTCTTCTGTGAAATCAATCATAAACCAGGTAACAGTAGGTTAATAGGATGTAATTAAAACATTAACCAATCAACAAAACTGAAAAAAAAATAACAACCAACCAAGCCTGGATTGTAATAGTTTCGTTTAATTTTCATTTCTCCTCGTAACATTTTAGCTATTAAAAGTTTACAAAGTGTCATTAAAACACTTTGCTGTATAGAAACGGACTTGCAACTACATTATTATTTATATAGCTAACAATAATTAAAAGCAACAAAATTGCTTTTAATTACTACATTTGCCACACCAAACAGACTGAAAGATGAGCACCATACGACCAAAACCCGTTACCATAATTACAGGATTTTTGGGGGCAGGTAAAACCACTTTTCTGAATGGGTTGATAGCCTACAAAAACACCGAAAAACTGGCCGTGATCGAAAACGAGTTTGGTCAGGAAGGAATAGATGGCCAATTGGTTATCTGCGCGGATGACAAGCTATTTGAACTCAGCAATGGGTGTTTATGCTGTACGTTGAATGAAGATTTTTACTCGCTGCTGGAAGTTTTATGGGAAGGACGCGAAGAATTTGATGAACTGGTGATAGAAACCACGGGAATAGCCAATCCCGCATCGGTAGCGGCACCATTTCTTACCAATGCTAATGTACCTTATTATTACAAGCTTAACCGGGTGATATGCCTGGTAGACGCCCATAATATTGAGCAGCAACTACATGAAACCGACGAAGCACGCAATCAGATCAGCTTTAGTGATATTTTACTCATCACTAAAACAGACATGGTAGATATCGAACAACTGGCCCATATCGAAAAACTTTTAAAAGGCATTAACCCGTTGGCTGTTGTATTGTCTGGCTATCGTGATTGCTACCCTTTTACCCAAATTTACGAGGTAACACGCGGAACTGTGGCCGAGGCTAAATCGTCCAAACCCACCAACCGCACCTTTACACTGCAACGCCATCAACATGAAGACCTGGTTTCATTAAGTTTTAACTTCGTCGAACCTTTTGATCTGCAACTGCTATCGCACCGGTTAACCGTTTTTCTGAATTTTCAAGCCAAGGATGTTTACCGGGTAAAAGGTATTTTTAGTATTCACAACCAAACACAAAAAGTCATCATACAATCGGTCATGAATGATCTGGCAGTTGCAACCGGGGATACCTGGACTACTGAAGCCGAGAGAAACAGCCGTATTGTATTTATTGGTAAAAACCTGAACCCTAACGGGTTCGAGAAAACGTTGAGACAATGCTTATACCGACACATTTAAATACATACGGGTACATTACCTGGAATCCAGATCCCAACATTTTTGATTTAGGCTTTTATGCCTTACGCTGGTATTCTTTTTTATTTTTAGGTGGCTTTATACTGAGTTATCTGATCATTAAACATCGCTTTAAGATCGCCTGTATTAACCCGCGCCTGCTTGAGCAGCTTGCTATCTATATAGTAACAGGTACGCTTGTTGGCGCCCGGCTGGGGCATTGCATATTTTATGATTGGGATTACTACCATTCACATCTCATAGAGATAATCTTACCTTTTCAGTTCACGCCTCATTTTAAAATCACAGGCTATCAGGGACTGGCCAGCCATGGTGGTGGCATTGGTATATTTATAGCATTATGGCTTTATCATCATCAATACCACAAGCATATTAATTTATTGTGGGTTATGGATCAACTGGCTTTAGTTGTTCCACTGGCCGGGTGTTTTATCAGACTGGGCAATCTCATGAACTCGGAAATTATCGGTCGGCCAACAGAGCTCAACTGGGCATTCATTTTTGTGCGGGATGATGGCATTCCCAGGCATCCGGCGCAGCTTTATGAAGCCTTGGCATACGTTGGTATTTTTATTATTTTGAACTTACTGGCCAAATATAGGCCATCAAAAAATGGCTTTCTGCTCGGTTTATTTTTGACATTGGTATTTACCGCGAGGTTCTTGTTAGAAGGGCTTAAGGAAGACCAGGCAGCCTTTGAAGCTCATATGTCATTAAACATGGGCCAATTATTAAGCATTCCTTTTGTTGTGGCCGGCATTATCCTAATGATTGTTAAAAGCGGAAAGCGTACCAAAATACCTGATGAAATAAAAACGGCATAAACAAAAAAGGGTTACCTGTATATACAAGTAACCCTTTTTTAATTAAATTGATATTAATTTTTATGAATATCCAATTCACTGATCAGGTTATCGGCATGGCCTAATTTATCCATACACCACAACACATAGCGAATATCTACACAAATAGTTCTTTTATATTTTTTGTCGAAAGCAATATCCCCACTCATGGCTTCCCAGTTACCATCAAACGCTAAACCAATCAATTCACCATTACCATTTATAACCGGCGAACCAGAGTTTCCGCCTGTAATATCATCATTGGTGATAAAACATACGGGTACCGTACCATCAATAGCATACTGGCCAAAATCTTTTTTCTTATAAGCATCAATTAATGAGGCTGGTAAATCAAATTCACTATCGCCAGGTTTATACTTTTTCATCACCTCATCTAAATTAGTAGTGATATTATACTGTTTGCCATCCTTTGAGGCATAATCCTGCACATTACCATAGCTGATACGCATAGTTGAATTGGCATCCGGATACATAAGCCTACCTTGATTTTTTTCAAGCAAAGCCTGGAGATACAGCTTATCCAACTTTTCTTTCTGCGCCTCAAAATCGCCAACCTTTGAACCAAAAGTATTACGGGCATAAGTGCGGGGACTTACCTGACTGGCGTATTGATAAGCCAGATCGTTACCTAACACTTCGATAGATGGATTTTGCATAAACGCCTTAAATTTATCCGGGTTAATCACAACACTCTTGCTCCAGAGCTCATTAGCGAATTTTGTAAATGATTCTTCAACGGTAGCTCCCTTGTATTTCTTAACAATGTCCTCAATAAACTGTGGATGTTGTTCTTTCGGAACACCGGCATAATAAGTGGTCATGATCTGCGCAAAGATCTTTTTATCAGCAATTTCATTATAGTTGCTCACATAGCCATCGTTCACTTCCTTCAGGTCCTTTTTAAGGTCTTCTACAGCTTTGGCATCATCCTTACGGGCATCAAGACCTTTTAAGATATTATAGGTAACCAGCGTATTATAAACAAAGCCGGGAGCTAACAAACCCTCTTCTACAAAGGTACGATGTATGGCATATGGCTCATAGGCGGCATACATTTTTTTATAGCTATCCATTAAACCAGCATAGGCTGGTTTATCAGCAGCCCATTTTGTAAACTCAGCCTCTTCTTTTAGCTTTTGGTCATAAATATCCAGTTGTTTCAACTGTTCAGTTTGACCAATAAAGTACTTCCAATAATTGGCTATTTCGGCATATTTTGATGATAGCTTAAGGCGGGTATCCACACTCTTATTCATCTCCTCTTTCCAGGCTTTGAGGCGGATATCACGTAATTTTACAATTACTGGATTGGTCTCTTCGGTAGCTAACCGAACACCATTTGAAGTTAAAAACCTATCTGTATGGCCGGGATATCCATAAACCATGGCAAAATCGCCATTCTTAACACCTTTGATAGATACCGGCAGGAATTTCTTGGGCACCAACGGCACATTATCTGCCGAATAAGCAGCCGGCTTACCATCTTTGCCGCTGTAAATTCTGAAAATGGAAAAATCTCCGGTATGTCTTGGCCATTCCCAATTGTCGGTATCGCCACCAAATTTACCTATTGATTGAGGCGGGGCTCCTACCAAACGGACATCGTTATAGGTTTCATACAGGTACAAAAAATATTGGTTTCCATCGTAGAAATCGTTTATAGCACCTTCATAACCAGTATTTCGGGTGGCGTCAACAATGAGTTGGTTTTTAACCTCTTCGAGTTTTGCTGCACGATTAGCCTCTGTAGCACCTTGTAAAGCGGCCGTTATTTGCGGAGTTACATCTTCCATCTGTACCAAAAACTGTACAAATAACCCAGGTATAGGCTTTTCTTCGGTGTAATTTTTAGCATAAAAGCCGTTGTCCAGGATATCGTTTTGCGGTGTTGAATTGGCAGATATAGCCTCATAACCACAATGATGGTTAGTAAAAACCAAACCTTTGTTGGATACCACTTCGCCGGTGCAAAAACCGCCACCCAATGAAACAATGGCATCTTTTATACTGGCTTTGTTAATATTGTACAGATCTTCAGGAGTTAGTTTAAAACCCTGTTTTTTCATCTGGTCATAATTTTTACCTATTAGCATAGGTATCCACATCCCCTCATCCGCTTTGACCACATCCACTAAAATCAGCGGAAGCACCATCACAACAATCATTAATTTAAGTCTATTCATACAATTGGTCTAAAATTTTAAATATAGCTATTGTCTATCAAATCCTTATTAATAAATGCACCAACCGCTGCCCCCAAAGCAACCGACATCGATACAGCACGCATTGGAGTAGTGTTATCACCTGCCGCATAAACTCCAGATATATTGGTTCGACCAAAACTATCAACATTAATATAACCCGCATCTGTGAGGTCGCAGCCCAGTTTTATAGGCAGATCGCAATGTTGTACAAAAGCCGGACGATTATACAAAGCATTTAAGTGATAAAGCTCATCGTTTTCCAGGGCTATGCCTTTGAGCCGGCCATTTTCATGTACAATCTCCCTGATCCTGGTTTCTTCTATATTAATATTGCGGGCCCTCAATTGTATAACCTGTTCCATACCCAATGTTGATACACCGTTTGTAAACAAGGTGATATCTTTTGTCCAATTATTGATGAGTTTACCATATTCATAAGCGATGTCCCCATTCCCTAAAATCCCTGTTGCTTGCTGGCGTACTTCGTAGCCATGACAATACGGACAATGTATTACAGAAATCCCCCAGCATTCAGCAAAACCGGGGATATCCGGCATAGTATCTTTTACGCCTGTTGCAAAAAGCAGTTTTTCGGCAAGATATCTTTTACCCCACGACGTTTGTATGCGAAAACCAACTTCTTTTATGGTAGCTTCTATTGCTGTATCGGCAATTAGTTTAACTGTATCATACATCATAAGTTGTTCGAGGGCTATTTGGGTGATAGCTGCAGGAGTTTCCCCGTCACGGGTTAAAAAGTTATGTGAATGTGGGGTTTGCTGGTTGCAGGGTTTACCAGAGTCGATCACTAAGACCTTGCGAAGAGCCCGGCCCAAAGAGGTGGCCGCAGACAACCCCGCGTAACTACCCCCGATAATTATCACTTCAAAATCTGTTTCAATACTATTCATCACTTTCATCTTATTATTCCGGGATGAAAGTTAATGAAGAATAAACATAAATGCAACTTTATTGCATTTATGTTGTTATAAAGAAATAATAAATAATAGAAATAGCCAGACTTTTAAGCGTTAGCGTATTTATTAAATATGAAAAAATGAATGGTATTAATTACCTGATTTGCCCTGGCTATAAACTTGCTTCCAATAAGCTTCGATACTCTCTAATGAACGGCCCTTGGTTTCCGGGATAAGTTTAAAAGTAAGCCAAAGGGCCGGTGAGCAACAGAGCGCGAATAGCCAAAATGTCCAGGATGATCCCAGGGCTTCTAACATAAGAGGTGTTAGCTGCCCTACCAAAAAATTTCCTACCCACAATGATAGTGTGGCCAAAGCCATCGCCTTACCCCTGATGGCATTAGGAAATATTTCGCCAACAACCACCCAGCAAACCGGGCCGAAAGAGAATGCGAAACAAGATATAAATGTTAGTATAAAGATTAGTATCCATGGCCCGGTTGTTTCCCCGAGGGCGAACAAGGCGCCTATAACAAGCAATGAAATAACCGCCCCACCAATACCGGCGAACAATAAAGGCCGCCGCCCCCATTTATCAATGGTAAAAATGGCTACAAAAGTAAATATCACATTCACCAGGCCAATAGTTACCTGGCCACCAAGCGCGCTGTTTAACGTAAAACCAGCCTGCTCCAGAATCCTGGGGCCATAATAAATAACCGCATTTATACCACATACCTGTGAAAGGAAAGGCAGCAATAAACCAACCCACAAGGCCCGGCGATAAACCGGGGTGAATAATTCTTTAATAGAACCATCTTCATTATGCTTATCCAGTGCTTTGAAAGCATCCATTTCCTTCTCAGCAGCCTCGATACCATCAATTTTTATGAGCACCTCTTTTGCTTTTTGTTCCTGACCTTTTAACAACAACCACCGTGGTGATTCGGGCACAAAAAACAAACAGATCAGAAATATGCCAGCGGGCAATGCCCCGATGCCCAGCATACCGCGCCAAACCTCAGCCGAAAATATTTTGTTGATATCCGCACTATTAAATGCATCGGTTGTGTGGCGGGCCAGATAAGCATTTGAGAAGTAAGCGAGCACAATACCAATGGTTAAGGCAAGCTGATACAATGAAACCATCATCCCCCGCAACCGCGATGGTGAAAACTCAGAAATATATAGTGGTGATACCATCGAGGCTACACCAATGCCTAAACCACCGATTAGCCTAAACACAATTAAGGTAGTAAATGAATTTGATAACATGCAACCCAAAGCCGATGCCAGGAAAAGCATTGCAGAAATGATCAGTACAATCTTGCGGCCATATTTATCGCTCAATTTACCTGAAAGACTAACGCCCATGATACAACCTAATAGCGCGCAACTTACAAACCAGCCTTCGCTAACCGCGTTCAAGTTAAAATCATGCTTAACAAGGCTTATCGTCCCCGAAATTACCGCCGTATCGAAACCAAATAAAAATCCGCCAAGAGCAGCCACAAGGCATACCATATAAAGATAAATCTTGCTTGATCTTTCGACCGTATTATTTTCAGAAACAATCACTTTGCTCATTTTAAAAAGGCTTTAATAACTTTTGCACGGCTTTTACCCAGGTTAGTTAATGTATATGATTCCGCAGCTGCCGGAACTACAAAGGTTTCGGCGTAAGCAAAAGTTTGTTCTGTCCCGTTGGCTGTTTTTATGGTAATGGCAGATCCTTCAACCAGCATCATTACATGACATTGATTATGGGTTTCAACGGTAATATCTTTATCAAATTCTATTCGGTGTACATCGTAAAAATGCTCCTGATGGGTTGGTACATGTACCAGTTCCCAGTCTGCGCCTTGCCCGATAATTTCTTGTTTAGAAATAAGTTCTGCCTGTACTTTTTCACCTTTACGCTCAAAATTGAGGTTGTTAAAGGCATGCTCAATATTAATCGGGCGCGGGTTACCATCAAGATCAAGCCTAAGCCAATCGTACATCTTGAATGTGAATATATACGGTGTAGCGCTGATCTCGAGTACCAGGTTATTGGCTCCGGCGCTATGAACGGTACCGTTCGGGATCAGGAACAGGTCATGTTTTTTTGCTGTATGGGCCTGAACATAATTGGTGATCTCCACTTCATTGTTATCGCATTGACTGGCTTCCAGCACCGATCTGAATTCTGCAGGCTGAATGCTGTCCTGAAAACCAAGGTAAACCTGGGCTTTATCCTTACAATCCAATATGTAATAAGTCTCGTCCTGGGTTATGGTTTCACCAAAATTATCCTGTATATACTTTAATGAAGGATGGCATTGGATAGATAAATTGCCGCCATCATATGTATCCAGAAAATCAAACCGGATAGGGAACTCGTCGCCGAATTTTTGCGCGTGAATACCTAACACCTCTTGCTGATTATTGAACATCAGGAAATCAAAAGATACTTCGAGCAAATAACCGTCACTTTCAAACACCAGGCCATTCTCCGGCACAATCAATTCAAAAGACCAGGCATAGTTTACTACATCCTTATTGATATTTTTAATACGTTCGCGTATCCAATGCCCACCCCAGGCGCCGGGTTCAAACCACGGCCTAACTCTGATAACAGATTGGCTGAGACGGTTCAGACCATCTGCAAGATCGGCTTTGTATATCCAGTTAATATCCTCGGGCCATTGGCCATCGGCTATAACGCTTATTTTACTAAGTATTTGTTTTTTATGGTTGTTTAGCAAAACCCAATCAACAAAGTAAAAGCGTTTATACATTGAAAAAGGCTCGCTAACTTCGTATGCGCCTAAATTAGTTATGGCACCCGCCCGCATCCTGAATTGTAATTCGTTCTTTGGAAGGTCAACATAAATCACGGGGGCATCCCAACCACTCAACGCAGCTCCAGAACCTATCACAATATTAATATCCGTGGCCTTATTGGGTAATTGTCCCGTAAAGTTATCCAACTGATACAGATCATGAAGCAACAGAGTACATTTGGTTCCCCAAACAGCCTCGGGGGTACCTAAAAATGGTTCAATTAAAGTCGCAATTTCCTGTTGTGGCTTTAAATACGTTGAAGTTTCAACCCAATTAACGGTTAAACCATTTTCTGTAAAATATTCATTTAAGGCTGTTTTTATTGTATTCCAAAATACGCCGACGTAACCATCAATGATCACTGTTCTTTTTTTGATGATATATCTGGCTAATGAATGATATCCATTAAAAACTTTACCTGCTTCTAATGAACATATCGGATAAACATCATACTCATCCTGTGCAATGTCCTTAGCAACTAACCTTACAGGCATCAAAAATTGTGAGGTTTTTCGAAACTCTTTGTATATAGTCTTCTTTGGAACGAGTGTATTTGGATGGCTGGAATTGCTATTCATTTATTTGTAATAATGTACATACATATTAGTTTATGCCAACAAAAAAACCTAAAAGAGCTTTTTCATAAAAATTATTAATAATCAGTGGGCTTACCATTTATTATGTACAAACATATAAATAAATTGATTATAGAAGTAATTTCTAATTAATTTATTTTTATACTTGAAAATAATAGCCGCCAAATACTAAAAACAGTTTCAGCCCGTCTTTATGTAGCAACAAATAAACTTGTTGAATAAAATGGTTATTATTGTAATTTACGCTAATAAATGAAATACGCTATAGATCATAAAAGCCCTATTCCTTTACACGTACAGGCTGAAGCTCTTTTAAGAACTTTGATAGCAGAGGAAGAGTACCAGGAAGGTAAACTTTTGCCAAATGAAGTGGATCTTGCCAAAAAACTGGCCATATCACGTACAACCTTAAGACAAGCTATCAACAAACTGGTTTTTGAAGGATTATTAGTGCGCAAAAAAAGATTCGGCACTAAAGTAGCCCAGGCAGCGGTGAGCTCAAAATCAAACAACTGGTTGAGCTTTTCGCAGGAAATGGCATTAAGAGGAATCCCTATCAAGAATTTTGAATTGCACGTTACCTGGGTATTCCCAGATGAAGCGCTGGCAAAATTTTTTGAAATAAAAACTGATCGCAAAATATTAAAAATGGAACGGGTTAGAGGTCGTACTGATGAGCCCTTTGTTTATTTTGCCTCCTATTTTCACCCGCGCGTTGGTCTTACTGGCGATGAAGATTTTAAGAGACCCTTATACGAAATGTTGGAACAGGACCATTCCGTTATAGCCACTTTATCAAAAGAGGAGATCAGCGCAAAATCAGCTAATACTTTTATTGCCGAAAAATTGCGGGTAGCCGTTGGCAGCCCTGTGTTATTTAGAAAAAGATTTGTTTTTGATCAGGGAGAACGGCCAATTGAATATAATTTGGGATACTATAAAGCGGATAGCTTTGTATATACTATTGAAAGCACACGGTAACCACCTGACCATCATTCCATTTAATTTGATGCCCGACTCATCAAGTTAAATTTCCATACCATCCATCCCTTTATCTTTTAAACCTGCTGCATCTGGTGAAACCGGCTACATTATCATTCTACTAGGTGCGAGGCCGCTTAGGGTTAAATGCCACCAGATATGTTAATTCTTCATTCAAAACAGTACGCGTTACTACTTTATGATCTTCTGGGTAACCTGACTGATTAAGCCTTGACTTAATCGTATGAAAAACTTGCAATAATATCTCCGGGAATATCCTGGCCGCAATAGTTGGATAATAATCCTTCTGAATTTTTATCCGTTCAGTATCGGTAACCATACTTAATTCCCAATTATCTTCTCCTTTAAAACCATGTTCTTTGGCGGTATTCAACAAATCGAACATATACATACGGGTTTGTTTTTCTATTGCTTGCTTGTCTATTATCATTGTTTATTTGCTTTGCTTGTTACAGCAACACCAGCAATGCAGGGTAAAATAACCCTATTCTCAATAAGAAGGTAAATAATTGCCTTGCTCATTTTCATGATGGTATTGGTATTGTTTTATTAGCTAAAACTTAATTATCACCGTGTCAGAAAATGGCAATGCCTAAGAATTTTTTTCAGTAGTAGAAAGGAATGGTTTAAAGGTAAGCATATTATATTGCATCCGCGGGGTTTAATTTATTCCCCTTAAAAACAAAATGCGCTCCGGGTTTTACCCCGGAACACACTTGCTTTCCAAAAACTATAACCGCTTATAGTGGAAAATCTTTAACCAATTTAGTATAACTACGCAGATACCGGCTTAATGGTTTTTACAGGTGTAAAATTAACACGTATTCCATCATAATCAGTATATTTTCCGAAAAAATTTACTTTAGCTGTGCTATTAGCAATAGTAAAGCCCATCTGCTGTAACTATAAATTAAGGAAACTAATAACTGAAGAAGGATAGTTAGTTACCTGTTTGTTTCTGATAAGTATAATTGCGGATTTTTGCACTGGTTTCATACCAAGCCCAGAAACAGGAAAGAAAGAAACCGGTAAAACCATCTTTATATCCCCTTGCAGAAATAAAACTGTTGCGAAACGACCGGAATGGTTGCAATACTATTTCACGGGGTGTACTCCGGATCCCGTTTTTAAAACGGGCCTCACCTTCGTTACGCAGATAACGTGAGTGTTTTTCAAAAAGTTTCCTGAAACCTATCATCCAGTAATGGTGAATAAAGTTTTTGCCTTTAAAAGCAATATCATAGGTAGTATAGCCATCCTTCACCTTTCGCCCGAGGTGGATAAGTTCCCGAAATTCAAAACGATTATTATTCACCAACAATATCCGCCGGTTTATACCTCCCCAATTGGTACCATAAAGCCTTTTTCCTTTAAAGTAAAAGATCCAGGGCGAACTAATGGCCCCAACATTATCCAACGACACTCCACCATTAAATATATAATGAATTTCATTCACCAATTCCTCACTCAACACCTCATCCGGGTCGGTAATCAATACCCATTCATGTTTTGTTGACCTGGAATATTTGGCATGTATCCACTCGCAGCTATCAACCCGGGGATGGTCGATCACTTTGGCCCCGAACCCTGAAGCTATTTCTTTCGAGTCATCTTCAGAGCCCAGGTCAAAATATAAGATCTCATCACAAAAAGACAAGGGTTTTAATGCTTGCTCCAGCAACCGGGCTTCATTATACCCTACAACAATAGCAGAAACAGGCAATTTATCAATCATAGTTGAGCCGGTGATAGCGAACTAAAGTAAATAATTTTATACATTAGTTCGCTATTAAATCTATGCCAGATAAGCCCTTCTTTTCCATTATAATACCAGTTTTCAATAGTGCGGCCACACTATCGGCTGCTTTAGATAGCATTCTGAATCAAACGTTCGGCAGTTACGAAGTAATTATTATTGATGGTTTATCTACAGATGATACCTCGTCTATCATCAGCGATTATGCCAAAAGATTACCCATTCAATATTTATCTGGGCCAGATAACGGTATTTATGATGCCATGAACAAGGGTATACGTTTAGCTGAAGGCAATTGGCTATATTTTATGGGCGGTGATGATATGTTGTTTGATAAAGGAGTATTACAGATTATACATCAGCAGTTAAACAACGAGTTCTGCGACCTGATATATGGCAATGTTATCGGCCAATTGTCAAACACAAAATATGCTTATAATACGGTGGAGAAGGTTTTAACAGGAGGCCTGCATCATCAGAGTGTTTTTTACAAAAGAAGCCTTTTTAACGAGTTAGGCATCTACGATAACTCATTTAAAATAGCAGCCGATTATCATTTCACATTAAAAGTATTTACCAGTAAATTATACCAAACAAGGTATGTAGATATTAATATTTGCAACTATGGCGAAAGTGGTTTTAGTTCCCGAAACTATGATTATAAATTTTACAGCTATCACTACAAATTTTTATCAAAAAGTAATGCGGTAAAACAAACCCCAGCCTATCAAAAATGCCTTGACGACTCTGTGTATTGCTGTTTATATTTAGCAATGAATAAAACTGACATCCTGTTTGCCTGGCAAAACCTGCTGTTTTATCTGTTTCAAAAAAATGCACTTACCTTTAATTATAAAGTAAAAAAAGTGTTCCAAATGCTCCGGTGGAGCCTGCTTAGCAGCAAGTAAAATTCAGTTCCCCTATGGGCTTCAATCCCTCCTTTCATCAAGAGGCCAAAATCATAACATTAAAGGATAGTTTCGATGAACTTTATTGAACCTTGTTTAAATATCTTTGTTAAAATACCGGCGGCGTACATGCCGACCATATCTGTATTATTGTAAACATCTGTCATGGCTAACCCATTCAAAGAAGCAAGTGTCGAAGAAATAAACCAGGTAATGCAGCGATCGTACGCCGCGTTCGGAATCTACAGGAAAAAGAGCATCGAAGAAAAGAGCACCTTTCTGGACGCGATAGCCCAGGAAATTGAAGCCCTGGGTGATGCACTGCTGCAAAAAGCATCCGAAGAAACAAACTTGCCCATAGGCCGCCTTACCGGCGAGCGGGCCCGCACCACCGGTCAACTGCGCATGTTTGCCACTATGCTGCGCGAAGGCAGTTGGATAGAGGCCACCATTGATACCGCACAACCCGATCGCGCTCCACTGCCCAAACCCGATCTCCGTAAAATGCTGATCCCCTTGGGGCCGGTGGTTGTTTTTGGAGCCAGTAATTTCCCATTTGCCTACTCTACAGCCGGAGGCGATACCGCTAGTGCCCTCGCCGGAGGCTGCCCGGTGGTCGTAAAAGCCCATCCGGCCCATGCCGAAACATCTGAAATGGTGTATGAGGCCATAAAAAAAGCTATAGCCATTTGCCATATGCCTGCCGATGTTTTTCAGCATGTCCATGGTACTTCTTTTGAAAGTGGCAAGGCGCTGGTACAGGCTCCTCATACCGCGGCGGTGGGTTTTACCGGCTCAACCGCGGGCGGCAAGGCCTTGTTTGAATACTCGGCACAACGAGAAAATCCGATACCTGTATTCTCTGAAATGGGCAGCATTAACCCGGTGATATTTTTACAGGATGCCCTGCAAAAAAATACAGCCGAACTGGCCGTGCAATATGCAGGCTCTATAACCTTAGGTATGGGGCAATTCTGCACTAATCCTGGCCTGATGCTGGCGGTTGAGAGCCCGGCCCTGCATGAGTTTCTGGAGCATTTAAGCGCTGGCATCAAAGCGGTACAGCCTGCCAAAATGCTGCACGCCGGTATCCATACCGCCTACCAAAAGAAAAGCAATGCGGCACTTAAACAAGACGGAGTAAGCCTGGTTGAACAGGCCGAAGCTACAGCACATGATATAGAAGCATTGCCCATTATTGCCAAAGTAAGCGGCGAAACGTTTTTACAGAATCCTTTACTGCACGAGGAAGTTTTCGGTCCCTATTCGCTCCTGGTAAGTTGCCGCGACGAGCAGGAACTGATAGCCGTTTTAAAATCGGTATCGGGCCAGCTTACTACCACTATCATGGGTACCGAAAAGGACCTGACCGATCATCCCGAGCTGATCGATCTGCTGCCATCCATCGCAGGCCGGATATTGTTTAATGGCGTACCTACGGGTGTTGAAGTTTGCGCCAGTATGGTACATGGAGGTCCTTCGCCTGCCACCACGGATAGCCGCTTTACAGCCGTGGGTATTAACGCGGTAAAACGCTGGGTTCGCCCGGTGTGTTACCAAAACTGGCCCGATAGCCAGCTGCCGCAAGCTTTGCAGAATGCCAATCCGTTGGGTATTTGGCGTATGGTGGATAATGTGTGGAAGAAATAAAACTCCTCTATTTTGTTAAAAAAGTGGGTTTACATGGTTTACACTTTTCATGGTTAACATTTATATAACTAATTTACAATCAACAAATTAATTATAATTTTACACGATTATTGGCGTTTTCATGTTAACCCATAATTAGTTGGGTTTACATGAATCAATTTCATAATATTTTGATCTTCCCAATACTTGTAAACTGGAGCCAGGCGACTGCTGACAGAGCTTGATTAGCCCATTTTCTCAAAATGTCATTTCGAACGAACAGCGATGGATAAAACAGAGGCCTGAGGAGAAATTTTTTACGATTAGCCTATACAGCGTAAAAGATTTCTCCTGGTTCCTCGTTCGAAATGACATGCTTTTTATAAGCTACCAGAGACGCATTGCATGCGCACCCCTATCTTATCTTACGCCATTTCCTTTATAAAAATCTCCTTGATACGCTCTATCTCCTTGGCATAGATGGTTTTCTTACGCATAGAAAAATACAGCGTGTTCTCTACCTTTTTGCGGCCTTCCCATATCAATTTTACATCACCGGCCTCTAACTCCTGTTTACATAAAAAATCGGGGATCACCGCCAGGCCTGTTCCGCTGCTCAGACATCTCACTATCGAATTTAAATTCGGCACAATAAAATTGGGCTTAAAATTAGGACGCTTGTTAAAGTTGTTATACCAAAAACGCAGCCAGTGTTCCATATCGCCGGTGGTGCCATACCAGCGTTGCGCACTAAGCCATTCCTCTAAACCGGTCATATCATCCAGCGCCAGCAATCTGTCAAACTCACCACAGTCAATATTTTTCCCGGCAACCAGCACAATGGTTTCCTTTGAAAAAGGAGTGTATTCAATGCTTTTATTACTGCCTTTTTCCGGGGTGATGATCAGGTCGAGAATGCCGTTATCCAGATCGGCCAGCATCTGCGGGTATTCGCCAAACTTAATGATCACGTTAAAAGGCAACGTAGCCAGGTAAGGTTCCAGCGTAATCTGGAAAGTCTCGAAGCACATCCCTATACTGATAGTAGGCGTATCCTTTTCGGTACTGCGATGGAAATGTTTCTCTGCCGACTCCAGTTTCTCCAGTGCTTCCTGGATATAGTTATACAGGATCTTCCCCCGCTCAGTCGAAACCATTTTTCTTGACGTGCGATCAAACAGTTTATAACCCACATACGCCTCTAACGAACCAAGGTGCAAACTCACACCTGGCTGCGATACATACAGTGCTTCGGCCGCGCCGGTAAGCGTGCCTGTTTCATATATCGCTTTAAAAGTTCGGTACCACTCTAAATTTACCATAACCTATACTATTATAATTATGATACAAATGTATGATTTAAATTATTTCAATAGTAGATAAATCCGCCCTAATTTTGTCTTATCAAAATTTAAGATAAGAACATGAAAAAAATATTTGTAATAAACGGAGGACAAAAATTTGGTCATTCCGGCGGTCAATTCAACAAAACCATAAGCGATGCCACTGTTGAATTTTTCAGCAACCAGCCAGGTTATGAGGTAAAATATACCGATGTTAATGATAATTACGATCCGGCCGAAGAAGTTGAAAAATACGTTTGGGCCGATGTGGTGATCTACCATATTCCTATCTGGTGGTTCCAGGTGCCGCATGCACTAAAACAATATATCGATGTGGTGTTTACCGAAGGTCATGCCAAAGGCATTTACCACAGTGATGGCCGTTCATCAGCCAATCCGGCCATCAATTACGGCACAGGCGGTATGCTGCACGGCAGGCAGTACATGTTAACTTCATCATGGAACGCCCCGCGCGAGGCTTTTACTCTGCCCAATGAATTTTTTAACGAAACCAGCGTGGATGACGGTGTACTCTTCGGTTTTCACCGCATGAATGCCTTCACCGGGATGACGCCTATAAAAAGCCTGCATTTTCACGATGTTGAAAAAAATGCCAATATTGAGCGCGACCTGCCTATGTATATCGATCACCTGACCGAAAATTTCATCACCAATTCAAAAACAGAACAACATGAGCATTTACTTAACTGCGCTAATTAAAAGCAAACCCGGCCAGGCCGAAGCGCTAAAAAAGCATTTACTGGAACTGGTAAGCCATTCTACCCAGGAAGCCGCCTGCCTGCAGTATGATCTGCACCAGGCCGATGATGAGAACACTTTCATCTTCCACGAAGAATGGGCCGATGCAGCCGGACTGGATCTGCACAATACACAGCCGCACATCCAGCAATTTATTAACAACACTGCCCATTTGCGCAATGGCGATATCATTATTTACAAAACACAGCCGGTAAAATAATAACCGGCAACACAAAAAATGGAATACAGAAAATTAGGAAATACAGAACTGCAGTTATCGACCATTACTTACGGCGCGTTTGCCATTGGCGGTAATATGTGGGTGGTAATGAGAAACAAGAATCGATCAAAGCCGTACAGGCATCCATCGATCATGGCGTTACCACTATTGATACCGCGCCGTTTTACGGCTTTGGTTTAAGCGAAGAACTGATAGGTAAAGCAGTGGCCGGGTACGATCGCAGCAAGATACAATTGCTCACCAAATTTGGCCTGGTATGGGACCAAAGCAGCCATGGTAAAGGCGAGTTCTTTTTTGATGCCGCCGATGATCATGGCAACAAACTGCCTATATATAAATACGCGGCAAAGGATAGCATTATCCGCGAGGTAGAAGCCAGCCTGAAACGCCTGGGTACCGAATACATCGATCTGTTGCAAATTCACTGGCCCGATGACACTACCCCAATTGCCGAAACTATGGAAACGCTGGAATTGCTGATCAAACAAGGTAAGATCAGGGCGGCTGGCGTAAGCAATTACAGCCTGCAGCAAATGCAAACCGCGCAGCAAAGCATACAGCTGGCATCAAACCAGTTACCGTACAGCATGCTTAACCGCGCTATTGAACAGGATGTGGTACCTTACGCTATACAAAATCATATCGGCATTATCGCTTACAGTCCGCTGGAACGTGGCCTGCTCACCGGTAAATATAAACCCGATTTTAAACTGAGTGATAGCGACCACCGCAATGGCTATTTTAACCAGTTTTCGATTGGTAAAGTAAACCTGTTTTTAGAAGCCATTCGTCCACTGGCAAATGAAAAAGGCGCGAGCTTGTCGCAACTCGTATTGCGCTGGACAACGTTACAGCCCGGTATCACCGTGGTACTGGCAGGTGCCCGCAACGCCACCCAAGCCATTGACAATGCCAAAGCGGTTGACTTTACGCTTTCAGCAGAGGAGTTAGTTTTTATTAATAAGACATTTGAAGGGATTTTTGGGTAAGGAATCAACACCCTATTCTAATCCATACGTCATTGCGAGCGTAGCGTGGCAATCCCCGACTTACAGAGACGCTCTGTATATCGGGGATTGCCACGTCGTTCCTCCTCGCAATGACGCGTGGACGGAAAATCCCCTCTTTCCGCCGCAGGCGAAGAGAGGGTCATCCAGCGAGGCGCTGACAGCGTCAGTCGATTATGCGAATGCCTCATTCGAGAGGACATTTTTTAGAATTTAGAAATTAAGGGTTAGAATTTCTCAACTTCCCCAGAGCAGTTTTCTTAAACTCTTCCACCTCATCAACGGCATGTTCATTGGCCCAGGTTTCCAGCGCGGATAGCGCGGGCCCCAAGGCTTTGCCTTTTTCTGAGATACGGTAGCATACCTCTGGCGGGAAGCTGTGTTTCTCTTCGCGGATGATAAGGCCATCTGCCTCCATTTGTTTCAGATGATCAAGCAGTACCTTTTTAGCCACCTTAGGAATAATGCGCCAGAGCTCGGTAAAACGCATTTCGGCGTTGTGGAACAGGTGGTACAGGATAATAGGCTTCCATTTACCCGAAAGTATGTTTAAGGTAACATTAAGTCCGCAATGTCTGAACTGGTTGTAATTCATGGTAACCAAATGGTGAACTGGTTACTAAAATGTAACCTTCTTGGGCTTGCCTCAGGATAGCCCGATCTTTGACCCCATCAAATTTAAATGCTTTAACATGAACTTGCAATTACTGCGCCATGCAACCCAGATATTATCTGCCAATGGCAAAACTATCCTTATTGATCCTATGCTGGGCCCCAAAGGCAGCTATGATCCCATCCCCAATACAGCAAATACGTTAAGAAATCCGCTGGTGGATCTTCCTATTAGCAACGATGAACTGGAACAATTAATTGCCCGTACAGATGCTGTGCTGGTTACCCATGTACAACACCTTGACCACTGGGACGCTGCTGCCCGTGAACTGCTGCCCAAAAACATCACCCTATTTTGCCAGCCTGCTGACACGGAAACGATATGCGAAGCTGGTTTTACCAATGTTATCCCTGTTAATGAGGAACTGGTTTGGGAGGGTATCCGGATCAATCGCACTGGCGGCCATCACGGCACTGGTGAAATAGGCGAACGCATGGGTACTGTTTCGGGCTATGTGATCAACTATGGCGACGACAGCATTTATATTGCTGGTGATACTGTTTGGTGTGCCGAAGTGCAGGAGGCCTTAGACAAATATCAGCCTGCCCATATAGTATTGAATGGTGGCGCGGGCAGGTTTTTAACCGGCGACCCTATTGTGATGGATATTAACGATATTATAACCGTTTGTAACCACGCGCCCAAAGCCCATGTTTACGTAGTACACCTGGAAACGGCCAATCATTGTGGCGAGAGCCGTGCCGATGTGAAGGCCGCTTTAGCAACGCATCATCTTGGCGGGCGCTGCCATGTGCCTAATGATGGGGAGTTATTTATTTCGGATAACGTCTGACTATATTACTGGTTGAGAACTACCGAATGGGAACCATCGGGATTAACAATAACCGAGGTTGCCCCATTATTGATAATGGTAGAATGTGAACCATCGGAGTTGACCAGTGTTGATACATTACCCCCACTATTGATCAATACCGAGTGCGAGCCGTCGGGATTAACGATAGTTGAGGTGGCTCCGTTGTTGATAATAGTGGAATGTGAACCATCTGAATTGACCAGTGTTGATACATTGCCGCCGCCATTGATTAAAACACTATGAGAACCATCGGCATTAACTATGGTTGATGTACCGCCGTTATCGAACTGAGCTACCGGCGCATAGTTGGTACCAGTAGCTGCCGATAAATTTCCTTGCCTTACAGTTTTTGTCTGCAAAATTATTCCATTGTTTGCATGAGTGTCAATCCTATGCGTTTTTTTAAGCGTATAGGATTTGACATAAGTATGGGGCTGGGTTCTTTTTTGGGCTATGGCATAGCCGGTTACCATCAATAACAGCAGGAGCAGGATTATCTTTTTCATATCCGTTTAAGTTTAGGTAAGCCAACAATTGGTGAACAGGTTTATGTATGACCTTGGGAACACTGCCAGGTTTAATCTATAAACCTAAAATAAAAAAAATTTCACCGGGGCATAGGGGTTTTGGTACGCACTGTTGTCTGCTGCGTAATAAAAGTTTAAAACAGTACTTTTAAACCCAGGCTTTGCAAACAGAAAACACCCATAAAACACCTTATTTACTGCAGCTGGATGCAGCTGAGCAGGATTTTGACAGGATCTATCTTGATCATTATGCGGCCCTGCACCATTATGCCCTCACACTGGTTAATGATAGCACCGTAGCCGACGAAATGGTACAGGATGTATTCTTAAAGATTCTGGAAAAGCGCGACCCTGCCACCATCCATACTTCATTAAAGGCCTACCTGTACCGCTCGGTGCATAACGAGTGTATGAATTATTTTAAACATCATAAGGTAAAACAGAAATATCAAACACACACATTTTACAAAATGGAACAAGAAACAGAGCACCCGCTTGATAGACTGCAATACCGGGAGTTTGAAAAGCGCCTGTACCGGTCAATCAATTCCTTACCCGAGCAATGCCGCACGGTTTTCCAGATGAGCCGGTTTGAAGAGCTTAAATATTCGGAGATAGCCGCTCGGCTGGGTATTTCTATCAAAACGGTAGATAACCAGATGGGCAAGGCGCTTAAGCGACTCAGGCTACAACTGGCAGATTACCTGCCACTGCTATTATGGATATTAATGAATTTGGTACGATGAAGAAACCTTTACATATAAACGATGATCTCCTGATCAGTTATCTGCTTAAAGAGGTTTCAGAGGAGCAGGCAAAGCAGGTGGAAGAATGGCGCGCCCTCGCTATGGCCAATGAGCGCCGTTTTGAGCAGTTTAAACTTATCTGGGACAGCAGCAAAAACTTTACAGCCGACCCGGATATTGATGCCCATGCTTCCCTGCAAAAAGTAAAACAAAGGGCGGCGGAGCAAAAAACACAGGCAATAATTATACCCATGCACGGGTACTTTTGGCTCAAAATAGCCGCAGCTATATTATTTATAGCAGGCGGCAGCTGGTTATTCATGACCACATTTATGAACCCACAGGTACATTTCGAAACCCAAGATATCGTTAAAACAGATACGCTGTCTGACGGTTCCATGATCACACTGAACAAGTATGCTTTGCTCAGTTATCCTAAAAAGTTCCAGGGAGAGCAGCGTAACGTTGCCCTGGTTAAGGGCGAAGCCTTTTTTAGCATAGCTCCCAACAAAGCCAAACCTTTCATTATTTCAACAGGTGGTGCTACCATAAGAGTGGTGGGTACATCATTCAACGTAAAAAACCGCAATGGTTTGATAGAAGTAATTGTAGAGACTGGCATAGTGCAGGTTACAAATAACTTTAGTCATGTTATGATAGTGCTTAAACCCCACGAAATGGCATTGGTAAATCCACAAACAGGTAAGATCAGCAAGCTAAAAACACCCGACAAATTATACACTTATTACCGCAGGCATGAGTTTGTGGCTAAAGGTGTACCGCTTTATCGTTTGGTACAGGTACTGAACGAAGCTTACAATTGTCATATCGTCATCGGCAGAAAGCAATTGGCTAACCAACAAATAACGGCCACTTTTAATACCGATATTAGCCTGGATTATGTTTTAGAATTACTTACCAAAACACTACAGGTAACCATTGAAAAAAAACAGGACCAGATTATCCTTAAATAAACCGGCTTCGGCTAATGATAATAACGTATACGTCGCTACCTAAATTCGTCAAATTAATACTGCCGGTTATTTTACTGATAACCGGCAGTATGTTTGCACAGGCGCAAAGTTTGTTGGTAAAAAGGATATCAGCCAGTTTTGATCACGCTCGTATAGCCGATGTATTACAGGAGGTAGGCAAAAAAGGTGGCTTTTACTTTGCATACAATGATAAACTGCTCCCCAAAGACAGCCTGGTAACCTTTACTGTAACCAACCAAACGGTGGCCGGCATCCTTATCTTGCTGTTTCACAACAGGTATGAAATCACAGAACTCAAATATCATATCGTTATCGCTCCACCCCGACCAAATCTCTCGTTCAACAATATCGATATTACCAACGAAAGCAACAGCTATTCCATCAGCGGCCTGGTGGTCGATGAACGGAGCGGCGCCCGCCTGGCCAATGTAAGTGTATACGCCAAGCAACAACTAGCCTCAACCCTTACCGATGAACATGGCTATTTTCAGCTCCGGTTTAGGGCGGATAACCCCGGGCAGATCAGCCTGACGGCGAGTAAACTGGATTATAAAGATACTTCCATCAATTTCCTACAAAGTGTATCTGTAAGCAGCAGGCAACAACCATCCGACCATGATCGGGCCGCCAATAACAGCCGTAACGTAGAAAGAACCGGAGCAGCCCGCTTTTTCATCTCGGCCAAACAGCGGATCCAGAGCCTCAACATACCCGATTTTTTTGCCAAACGTCCCTTCCAGGTATCACTTACACCCGGTTTGAGCTCACATGGTTTGTTTAGTCCACAGGTGGTTAACAAATTTTCCCTTAACCTGGTGGGCGGTTATACTGCCGGGGTTAACGGACTGGAATTTGGAGGGTTGTTCAACATCAACCGAATGAACTCCAGGTATCTGCAGCTGGCCGGTGTTTTTAACCTGGTAGGCGGTACGGTTACCGGTTTACAAGCCGCAGGCGTACATAACCGTGCGCTCGATACCGTTAAAGGCGTACAGTTTGCCGGTTTTATCAACAAAGCCGAAAGCCAGGTATCGGGCCTGCAGATAGCAGCCCTTGATAATGAAGCCCACAAACTTAAAGGGATACAGATAGGCCTGGTTAACCGTGTCGATACTTCTTACGGGGCCAGCATTGGACTGGTTAACGTTATCGGCAATGGTTTCTACAGAGTTACTTTATCAGCCAATGATTTAACCAACACCAATATATCCCTTAAAACAGGTACGCATAATTTTTATACTGACGTGTTGATAGGTGTTAACGTGGCTCCTGCTAGTAAACTATATATGGGTGGCTTTGGCTTAGGTCATGATTTTATGCTGAACAATAAAGTATACGTTTCTACAGAAGCCGCCTTTCATTTTGTTAATGACAATGGCACCTGGGATAGCCATTTACTACAGGGTAAACTATTATTCAATGTGCAGCTTTCAAAAAACATCAGCCTGGTTGCCGGACCAACTTTTAACCGTTACATCAATAGTATCGCTTTTCATGTGTCCGGATATAAAAACATCAATCATCTTCCCAAAGCCGAAGATGTTGTTGGCATCCCTCCAGATCACACAAGTAAAAACTGGGTTGGCTGGGAGGTTGGTATCGCGTTTAATTCGGTTTTTAAACGTTCCCTTAAGGAGGTAGATAATTCCGATGCCTGGTATCTGGGAGGTGGCGCTACCGCCGGCATAGGCTGGGACCCGCAAAAAGCGGTATATGGCACCGAATTGTTTACCATGCGCGATCTTGGCGAGCATATTGCCGGTACTTTTACGGTGGGTTATACTTCTTTTGGCCAGGAAAGCTACCTTGGCCCGCAACCTATCAGGTTCATCCCTGTTAAAGCTGGCGTGAGGCTAAAAACCGGCAGTTCGTTTTTTATAGGCGGCGAGGTGGGCGAAGCATTCGGCCTGTTTAACCAAACCGCTTATAGTGGCATCTATCCTTATGAGGCGGCCACTAAACCCTACCGGTCGCTCATGTATGCTGTATCTGCAGGGTTCAGTTTCCGGAGGGGATTGGAGACCAGCTTTAAATTTGAAGATTATGGCCTGCAATCTAATTACAAACAATTTGCCCTGCGCCTGGGGTATCGCCTTAAACTAAGTAAATAAAAATATTCAGCCATCAGCGTAGGGGTAAATACCATAGTTGTTGTCACAACCTCAAACAACAATATGGAAAGAGTGCGCGAAACAATTATTGCTTTACTGATGATCTTTTTACTGATAGGCACACTGATCATCATCTACAGTTTATTGATATGGCAGGAATTACCAAAAGTATTAACCCTGGTTTTGCTTTTTTCACTGGTATTGCTTAAAAGCAATATCAACCGACTGCGCCACGATAAAAAACCACAAGAGCTAACTTATACCGATACCCGAACCCTTAAATTCTTTTTATTGAGCCTCCTGAGCGTTTTTTGCATAGTGATATTTATATCATACCTGCTTAAAAGCCAGCAACAGGCGGCCGAACTGGCCTTTGGTACAAGCCTGCTGACTATAAAAAAAGCCCTTGATTTTTTACCGGCCGACTAACCTTTCTGCACACACACAAATTATAATTATATCACATGAAGATTAAATTTTGCTTATCATCACTTTTTTTGCTGTTGATGTTATGCGGCCCCATAGCAAGGGCGCAAACAGACAACAGCTGGCGTTTAAGCTTTGGCATCGATGCTGGTTTAGCGCCTACAGATGCATTTAAATACACGCCCGGCGGCGATATCAGACTGGAGAAAGATATTGATAAACATTTTGCCGCGACGCTTACCACCGGCTTTACCCATTTTTTTGAAAAGGACCATTTTGATGGCTTCCCGCAGTACGGCAGCCCCTACAACGTGATCCCGGTTAAAGCAGGTGTTAAGTATTTTGTAACAAATAACTTTTATCTGGGCGGCGAAGCCGGGGCCGGCCTCGCTTTTGAACAATGGGGTACTTCATTCCTCTGGTCACCCTCTGTTGGCCTGGCTTTTAAAAATGGTATAGACCTAAGCGTAAAATATGAAGATTATACCAAAGACAAATCCACCAAAAGCATCGGGCTCAGATTGGGCTATGGCTTTGGCACCCGCAAACTTGCCCCACACAAAAAAACAAACAGCCTGGAGGGTTGGGACTTAGGCTTAGCCCTTAATCCGGGTTTAGTGGCCGGTTCATCTGAATTTGTTATGGGTACCGAGGTTAGCTTAAACAGGCACCTGATAGATAACCTCGAAGCTACAGCCTCGGTTGGTTACATGCATTTTTTTAAAACCTACCCCTACGGTTACTACAGCAGCTTTACAGCACCTGGCACTTATAATTTCACATTGGACCCGGCAATAAAGAATGTGGTACCGATTAAAGCGGGGTTGCGTTTATTTTTAGGCGATCAGTTTTACATTGGTGGTGAAGCTGGTGTGGGTATTACATCCCGTGTAACCTCTTTTGTATACACTCCCTCATTAGGTTTGCGATTTAAAAACGGATTGGATATTGGCACCAGATATGACCATTACAGCAGTGACCGGATACCCAATACCCTTACACTTAAATTAGGATACCATTTTAAGCTGAACTAAACACCATCATTATGAAACACAAATTCGGTTATTTTTTAAGCGCATTATTAATTGCAGGAGCTTTCTTTGCTTCACACAGTTACGCCCAAACAACAGAAAAAGGTAAATGGCGCTGGAGCCTTGGCGCTGAGGCCGGTTTACCCACCGGTACCATTAAAAAGTACAGCAACTTTGAACTGGGCGGCACATTACGTGCTCAATATGGTTTGAGCAATTCATTGGCACTCACCTTTACATCAGGTTACTATAACTTCTCTGCAAAAAAACAGGAGATCCCCGGCTTTGGTTTTACCCAACCCGATGATATGGGTATTATTCCGGTTAAAGTCGGCATTAAGTCATTTATGAGTTCAGGCTTTTACTGGGCCGCTGAAGCCGGTGCCGGTTTTGAAACTCCTGGTGGCCCTGTTAAACTAATCCTGTCACCAAGCATCGGTTTCGCATCCAAATCATGGGATACAGGCATCGGGTATGAGCATTTCATCCAGCAGGGTTTTAATTTTGGTACCGCGACGATCCGTGTGGCATACGGCCTTTAGAATTATTTTATCCTAAACCTTACTTAAAAGCCCTTTCCAACAGAGAGGGCTTTGTTGTTTATCGTCTAAACCTTTTCATCAGGTCGGGTGTCATTAAAGGGAGTTTGATCTTGTAACGATATCCCCCGTCAAAAGTGTCCTCCTCCCGTAAAAACTCGTGTCCTTTTTTGCTTATCCAATAGGTTTCGGTATAGTGCTTACCCTGGTATTCGCTTTCGGTAAAAAGCTTCCAGCAATCAACCTTGTCGTTATTTAAGGTACTTAATATTTCACTCCCTGTTACTTTGTAAGTTACATATTCGGGTGGTGCTAAACCTGCATCATAAAAATTGATAACAAAAGTTTTGCCCGCGGCCAAAGGGAGCATTTCAAAGGTTTCGATATCCAGGTTCCAGTTAAAATTGGGGCGCTTAAAAGCCAGTGAAAAGTTTTTGGCCGTATTATCTTTTACACTATCAGCTCCGGTAATTTTATCAGGCGCCCAGTTATAGGCTTTTGTCTTATTGTTAATGGTTTCCGCGTGGTAAATCGGCGCGAAATCGGCAGTTCTGTTAACCGAATATACGGACCGGTAAGCTAACGTATCGCTGCCAAACCAATGTTGGTTTATGGTGAACACCTTTTCGCCATTGCGGTTTTCGATAGCCGTATTACGCATCCAATACCAGAAGCGCAGGCTCTTTTTGTTGTTCAGCATTTGAAAATACACCAGGTATTGCCGGTTACCTGGTTTCAGTACCTGTGTCAGGAGTCTTTTGTCGGCTACCCGTATGGTATCTGCTTGTGCCCATACCGGTTTTAAATTGCCCATTAAAGCCCATAACAGCGCCAAAGTGGTAATTATAAATTTAAAGACGGAGCAATCAGTTCTCATGATTCAATTGTTAAGGAAAAAGTTTATTACTATGTAATGATCAAAGCTGTTGTTTATAAACTAGCGACAAAAATCATTTCAACTGCCCTTGGCCTATTTTTAACCAAGCATGGCATACTTTCAACCAAACCGCTACTGATCAATCTATTGAGCATCGCTCCAGGTTAGTTGAATAAAGCCGCATAACCGTTGAAAAAAAAGCAGAACACCAAAAAACCTTTGTAATTTTAGGCATGATGCAAGTGTTTAAGGGTAAGGCTACTATTACCCAGCTCCAGTGGTTGGTCTGGATCTCTGTTTATATTATACTCTTCCTGTCTTTCTCGTCTATGGATGGTTTTAAAGAAGGGGCGTTTTATACCAACATATATATTGTTTATTATGTGATCATTATATACGGAAACATCCGTTTTTTATACCCCCGTTTCTATGAAACCCGCAGGTATGTTTTGTATGGCCTACTGGCGCTGGTATTATTGGTGCTTACCGGGGTAGGGCGCGGCTATGTAAGCACCCTTGTTTATAATACTTACTTTGCCAAGGCCGGACAAGCCGAACCACTGACACTGCCAGCTTTATTAAAATTTGTTTTGAGCGGAGGATTGATATTCGCGCTTAGTTTTATATTCCGTATTGCCATCGCGTACTTTAAATTAAAGCAGCAAACCGAAGAGATTCTGGTGCAAAAAAGCCAGGCCGAACTTAACCTGCTCAAATCGCAGGTACAACCTCATTTTTTGTTCAATACGTTGAACAATATTTATTACGAAGCTTACCGGGAAGCCCCGCGCACGGCCGCCCTGATAGAGCGTCTATCGGACATTATGCGGTATTTTTTAGATGAAAGCCCACTGGATGAGGTTTCTATCAATACCGAGGTTAAATTTTTGGAGAATTATCTGGAGCTGGAAAAGATACGCATCCGCCATGAGGTGCAGCTTACTTTTGTGAAGCAGTTTAATCCCGATCTCCGCATCCCGCCTATGTTGCTGATGACTTTTGTAGAGAACATTTTTAAACATGGTATTGATAAATCGAGCCTTGATAATTGCATCAAAATTTCGCTGGTTCAGGAGGATAATTACCTGATGTTTGAAACCGTAAACCGGATATATGACAAACCGAAGCAAAATGGCAGCAATGGTTTTGGTATAACTAATTTGCGTAAAAGACTTACCTTGCTTTACCAAAACAATTTTGAGTTGGATACGCATAAGAACGAACAATCATTTACCGCTTTTTTAAAGATTCCTTTAGCGTGAATTTAAGTTGTATTATTATTGATGATGAACCCAACGCGGTAAAACTGCTGGAAATGCTGATTGGGCAAACTACGCAGTGGCAGCTTTTAACCAAATGCTATAATGGCCTGGAGGCGCTTGCCTTTTTAAAAGAGAACAAACACAAGGTTGATTTTATATTTTTAGATATTAACATGCCCCATTTGAGCGGGATGGAGCTTGCCGGTTTATTACCATCCGACACCAAAATTGTTTTCACTACAGCCTACTCCGAATTTGCCGCCGAAAGCTACACGTTTAAAACAATTGATTATCTGCTGAAACCCATTACACTGAAACGTTTTTTGGCTGCCCAGCAAAAAATAGAAGCCAGTTTCGGCAAAGCTCCCGTGGCTGCGCCACTGCCTGCACAAACCGACCAGGAGTATTTTTTTGTAAAATCGGGCAAAGTGCTGCGCAAAATCCTATTGGAGCATATCCTGTATTTTGAAGGCGAAAAGGAATACGTTAGGGTGGTTACGCATACCGATCAACTGTTGATCTATCGTCGGTTAAAAGATATCGAAGAGCAGCTTACCGTTCCGTTTGTTCGGGTACATAACTCCTACATCGTTAATACCAAACAACTTAACAAGATCCAGGACAACCATATCTACATTGGCGATAAGCATATCCCCGTAAGCGAAAAGTTTAAAGATGGCTTTATGGCGGTTATTAATCAAAGGATATTTTGAGATGAGGAATTTGTTCTCCAGCACGTCATTGCGAGCGTGGCAATCCCCGATTAGCAGGACGGCTTCGCAGATTTACTCTGTATAGTTAGGGATTGCCACGCTGCGCTCGGAATAACGTGATGGTAATTCTTCTTTACTCAGAACTCACTACTTACTACTCACCCTTACGATACCGTGATCTCTCCTCTTAAATCAAGCTCCATATAATATTTCACCTGTGCCGGGTCATCAAACATGCCCAGCAGGTACATCATTTTGGTTACGGCCGATTCAAAGGTCATATCATAGCCATTGGCCACACCAATATCTTTCAATGCACGGCTGGTTTCGTAACGCCCCAGTTCAACTGTGCCCACCTTACACTGAGAAATATCAACAATCACTTTGCCGCTATCAATAGCACCTTTGAGCAGGCTGATGAACCATTCATCCGTAGTCGTATTCCCGGCGCCGAATGTTTCCATCACAATACCGCGTACTTCAGAATTCAAAATGGTTTCAACCACCTTAGTGCCGATGCCCGGGTATAATTTTAACACGGCAACATCGCTTACCAGGTTGTTGTGGATAATGAGCTCGGTACCCTCCTGCGGGTGCCTGATATCGTTGGCGCTAAAACGCAGGTGAACTCCAGACTCGGCCAGTATAGGGTAATTAGGCGAACGGAATGCCTCGAATTTGGAAGAATTATATTTAAATGCCCGGTTACCGCGGAACAATTTATAATCAAAGTAGATACAAACTTCGGGTACGCGCGCACGGTCGCCTTTTTTTGATTTGGCAATTTCAATCGCTGTCATCAGATTTTCCTTAGCATCAGTACGTATAGCACTTATAGGTAATTGCGAACCGGTAAATATGATGGGTTTGCCCAGGTTTTCGAGCATAAAGCTTAAGGCCGATGCGGTATAAGCCATGGTATCAGAGCCATGTAATATCACAAAGCCATCGTTATCATGATAGTTTGACTGGATAAGTCCGGCCAGCTCGCTCCAGATAGCTGGGTTCATGTTTGATGAATCAATGATCTCATCAAAAGAGTGAACTTTAATGCGGCAATTTAATTTTTCCAGCTCCGGAACATTGTCCATGATCTGTTCAAAATTAATAGGCTTAAGTACTTTGGTCACAGGATCGGTCATCATTCCAATTGTCCCTCCGGTATAGATGATCAGTATCTGGCTCATGAAATATGTGTATGCTGTATAAAATTCAATAAATAAATGTTGTTAAATACCAAACAGCTTTTTCGAATTTTCGGTGGTTATTTCGGCCACCGTATCTATAGCTATTTGGTGCAGCTCCGCCACTTTTTGTGCAATGTAGATCAGGTATGAACTTTCATTAGGCTTGCCGCGGAACGGAACGGGCGTAAGGTACGGAGAATCTGTTTCTAAAACTACATGTTGAAGGTCAATTTCGGCCACAACTTTATCTAAACCCGAATTTTTATAAGTAACCACTCCGCCTATACCCAGGTAAAAGCCCAGGGCCGTTACTTTTTGAGCCTGCTCCAGCGTACCGGTAAAGCAGTGGAACACCCCGCGCAAATCCTCGTCCTGCTCCTGCTGCAGTACTTCATATACTTCATTAAAGGCATCACGGCAGTGAATAACAATAGGCAGTTTAAGGCTTTTTGCCCAATTGATCTGCTGGCGAAAGGCTTCTATCTGATCATTCAGCGTAGTTTTATCCCAATACAGATCAATACCGATTTCGCCGATGGCAAAAATTTTATGCTGTTGATGGGCATCGCGGATATCCTGAAGTTCCTGCTGCCAGTTTTCTTTTACCGAGCAGGGGTGCAGGCCCAGCATGGGGAAACATTGATCGGGATACGCTTTTACCAGGTCAAACACCATCGCCACGGATTCCCTATCGACATTGGGTAGAAACAAGCGGCTGATGTTGTTATCGATACAACGCTCCATGAGTGCCGCGCGCTTATCGGCAATGGTTTCGTAATATAAATGGGTATGCGTGTCTGTTAATACCATAGTGCAAATATAGTAAACAGGAGAATGGTGAGAAGTGAGTGGTGAATTTTCAGGATTTATCTAACTTACCTGCTATTTTTCCCAACTCACTACTCACCATTCACAACTCACTAATTTGTCTTTTTAGTGAGCGGTTTTTTGTAAACGCGTTTTTTGGCAGGGCTAACTACACCAGTTTTAGCCGGGGCATGTTTACCTGGTTTAACCCGTACCAGTTCCACATCAAATATCAATGTAGTGTATGGGGGTATATCCTGACCTGCACCTCTATCACCATAAGCCAGGCTCGATGGGATGATCAGTTTTGCTTTTGAACCCTCGTTGAGTAAAAGCAGAGCCTCGTCCCAACCAGGTATTACCTGCTGCTGGCCAAGCACTACACTTATTGGCTCATATTTGCGTCCCGGCTGATCCAAACCGGCACTTTTAGCCTCGGCCTCGATGCTGGAGTCAAATACTTTGCCATTCAATATACGGCCGGTGTAATTTACCATAACTGTATCGCCAGATAAGGGTTTACGCTTTACAGAGGGTTTGGTAATCACATATCTTAAGCCAGAGCCAGTTGGAATGGCATTTATCTTATTAGCAGCTAAATAGTTGTTGGCATCGGTTAGTTCTTTATCTTTTCGTTTCTGTCCTTCGGCATTCCGCTCCACAATAGCTTCATTCAATGATTGTATTTTCTCAATCTTAAGCACAAAGGTTAAATAACTGCCTTTCGGAAAAAACGGCGGGCGGGCCTCTTCATGTCCTTTAAAAACAGAATCGGTAGGTACTTTAACCAGGGCGCTGTCTTTAGCGGCCAGCAACGGAAAAATATCCATCAGGTCGCCTACGTTTTGTGAAGCCTGTATCTGGGCCTGTACCGGCTTGCCCGATTTATAAGTGCTGTATAATACCGAATCCTTATCTGTAGTTTGAACAAAGTTAAAAGTGATTACATCATTTAGCTTTGACTTTGGACCGGCATTGTTGGTAAATATTTTATACAGCGCGCCATTGGCTGTTTTCTTCAGATCGGTTGTTTGCTGAGCACTCGCGCTTATGGTAAATAAGGCCAGTAAAGGCAGCAGGATATAAATAGTACGTTTCATAAGCAACAAAAAAAAGCCTTTTTGCCCGCGGGCAAAAAGGCCATATTCAATTTCTTTAAATTATTTAGCTGGTGGCGGAGTTAACTGCGGTACAACTGGTTTTGGTGCATTTGGATTTGGTTTAACTACGTTAACCATCTCTATTTCAAACACCAGCGGAGAGTACGGGCCAATTGGGCCGATTCCCTGATCTTTATAAGCCAAATCAGATGGAACGATGAATATCGCCTTAGCACCTTTGTTTAACAATTGCAAGCCTTCGTCCCAACCTGGTATTACTTTGGCCTGGCCAACCGGAATACGGATAGGTGCAAACTGACGCATAGGGTCAACAGGTATTTTTGCTTTGGTAGCCTCTTCTTTAATACTGGTATCAAATACTTTACCGGTAGTTAATTTGCCGGTATAGTTTACTACAGCGGTATCACCAACTGCTGGTTTATCACCAGTACCCGGAGTAGTGATCACGTATTGCAAGCCTGATGCAGTTTTGCTCACGGTAAGGTGATGATCGGCAATATATTTTTTAATCTTGGCTGGTTCCTGATTTTTCACGGCCTCGCTCAAAGATTTAATATAATCTCTTACACGGCCTTCAAAAACCTGTTGATTAAGATTGCCTTTGGCTATTACTTTTTCAATTTTCACTACAAACACCAGGTATTTGCTTTTAAAATTCTGAGGGCGCGGCTGACCTTTTTTAAATATGGAATCGGCTGCTATTTTAAATGTTGCACTATCTCCTTCACCTAACATCCTTACGCCTGCAATAAGCAAGTCGCCTTTTGCCTGTTCTTTGGTAGGCATAGGGGTTTTTATTGTTTGGCCGTTTTCATAAGTGCTGTTCAGTATAGAGTCGCCGTCGGTTTTCTGTACCATGTTAAGACTTATAAAGTCTCCATCTTTAATTTTGGCACCACCCTTAGAAGTGTGAATATTATAAAGCAAGCCACCATCGCCCTGCTTAAATCCACCGTTGCAACTCGCTAAACCTATAGCCGCAAGAGACAATAACATCAATTTTCTTTTCATGTTTAGTTTTTTACTGTATTAATAGTTTTTTATATTCTGGTAATATTTGTTTGAATTCTTGTATAACCTGCTCCAGGCTGTGTTCAGAATGCCCACCTGCGGCGTTGCGGTGTCCGCCGCCGCTAAAATACTTTTTACATATTTCATTTGCAGGAAATTCGCCCTTGGAGCGTAAAGAAAGTTTAACCCTGTCGCGCCGCTCTACAATAAACGCAGCCAGGCGTATGCTGGCCATGGATAAGGCATAGTTTACTATACCCTCGGTATCGCCGGTATCTACTTCGTATTTTTCCAGATCGGCTTTGTTTACCGCGATAATAGCAGTATTGTACTCTGGCAGTACTTCCAGGCAATTGGCCAGGCAATGCCCCAGGAACCGGAGTCTGTTTTCGGATGCGCTGTTATAAACCAACTCATGTATACGCCAGTTAACCGCGCCCGCGTCAATTAGGTCGGCTACTATACGGTGTACAGTTGAGGTGGTATTTGGTAACCTGAACGATGCCGAATCGGTCATGATACCTGTATATAAACAGGTAGCTACATCTTTATTAACCAGTCCGGGATGCTGCAGTTCATTTACAATAAAATCATAAATAAGCTGAGCAGTAGCACAGGCATTGATGTTCCAGTGGCGGTAGTCGTCAAAATCCTCGGGTTCCAGGTGATGGTCGATCATGATTTTGTAAGCACTGCTTGCACCTACCAGTTCGCCCATTTGATTAATCCTGCTTAATGCATTAAAATCAAGGCAAAATATGATATCAGCATCTGCAATGAGTGTCGCCGACTGCTCCAACTGTTCGGTATAAATAATAACCTCTTCGTTACCAGGCATCCAGCTCAAAAAATCAGGGTAATCGGTAGGCGTGATCACTTTGGCATGGTGGCCTTGTTGTATCAGATAATTATATAGCCCTAACGACGAGCCCATCGCATCACCATCAGGTTTATGATGGGTAGTGATCACTATTTTTTGAGGCTGTGCTAAAAGTTTTTTAAGCGAAGCTAAGTCTAACATCAATTTTAAAAAAGAGTTGCAAAGCTAAATAAATAAATTAAATACAAACCATCTAATTTAATTCAAAACACTTTATGTTACAGATGTAAAAACCTATTTTTGCGCCAATTTTAAAAAGCAAAAATGCAACTCATGGTATCAAGTAATTAGTATCAAGTATCAAGACAGTTTCTAAAAGCGGCATTAATAGTTTGCAGAAAATCTTGATACTTGATACTAACTACTTGATACTAATTAATTAAAACAAATAATTTCAATGAAAACCAACAGAACTTTTACCATGATTAAGCCCGATGCGGTAGCAAACGGCCACATTGGTGCGATTATAGACAAGATCACGAAGAGCGGCTTTAAGATCATCGCTCTTAAATATACCTCACTGAGCCCGGAGAAAGCTGGTCAGTTTTATGAAGTGCATAAAGAACGTCCTTTTTATAGCGCACTGGTTAACTTCATGTCATCTGGCCCTATCGTAGCTGCTATTTTAGAAAAAGATAACGCTATCGAAGATTTCCGTAAATTGATTGGTGCCACCGATCCGGCTAAAGCAGAAGAAGGAACTATCCGCAACCTGTTCGCCAAATCAATCGACGCGAATGCTGTTCACGGGTCTGACTCTGATGAGAATGCCGATATAGAAGGCAACTTTTTCTTTTCGGCTTTCGAAAGATTTTAACTTTTAGGTAACTTACCGGTGTAATTCGGTTAATTACGCCGGTAAATGTTATTTTTTTGTTTGCTTTTGGTATATGTTTTGTAGATTTACCTTACAGGGTTATTATTTTCTTTACCCTTAATTATTAACCCTGGTAATTTTTAAAGCTATACTGTATGAAACTATTTCTGAAATGTATCATATACCTGTTGCTCGTTGTGTGCCTGGCAGCAGCTTCTATTTTGTTATATAAAGCCCACCCCGAGGTTCAGCTGGCTTTTATCATTCCGGGTATATTCATTTTTGCTTACTCCATGATCAATGATGATATTGGTGTAAAACACAAATTTCGTTTTTCTAAAGAAAAATAACTTCTTCAACCAATATCCCGTTCGCTTTTTCATTTATCTTATCCATGATCTGGGCACGCATCATCATGAGCTCATTTTTGATCACCGACGATTCGATGCGCAAAAACAATTTTTTATCGCGGATAAATAATTCTTTGGTACGATTAGCCACAGGCTTACCCACCAATTCGGGCCAGGCGGCCACAACAGCAGTTTCGTCAAAGCGTCGTTTAATTTTATAAACGTTCAGCATTTGGTCTATGGCCTCTTTTAACGATTTATCATTAGCTTTACGCATCAATTGCCCCTCCTGTTACTTTAAATAGTTTTACCTCGACGTTTATTTTATTGAAAATATCCTGCACCCTGTTTACGCTGGTGTCAGTAATAAACACTTGCCCAAAATCATTATTGGATACCATTTTCATCAGCTTGGTAACGCGCTCATCATCCAGCTTATCAAAAATATCATCCAGCAACAATAAGGGTTTAAATCCTTTTTGCTGATACAAAAATGTATACTGCGCCAGTTTAAGTGCTATTAAAAATGATTTTTGCTGTCCCTGCGATCCAAATTTTTTCATTGACATACCATGTATGCCGAATTGCAGATCGTCTTTATGTATGCCTGTAGTGGTACGTTCAAGTGCCCGGTCGCGTTCCACATTCTTTTTTAGCAAAGCCGTAAAATCGTCCTGCAACAGTTGTGATTCATAAACCAGGTCAACATGCTCGGCTCCGTCACTTAAAAAACCGTAATGACTGTTAAAAATAGCGGTAAAGCTTTCCATAAAAGCTTTACGCCTTTCAAATATACGGTTGCCTGAATTCGCCAGCTGTTCATCAAGCACCTCTAATAAGCCGGGGTCATACCGGCCGGTATCGGCAATCAATTTCAGCAGCGCGTTACGGTTAACCAATACCTTATTATAAGTGATCAGCTCATCCAGGTAATGATTATCGGTTTGGGATATCACGTTATCAATAAACTTACGGCGTTCCTCGCTGCCTTCGGTAATAATGCTGGTATCATAGGGCGAGATCATGACCAAGGGCAGCAATCCGATATGATCGGCCAGTCGCTGATAATCTTTTTTGTTGCGTTTAAACTGCTTTTTTTGATTCCGTTTAACAGAACAGGCCACTGCTTCGGCTCGCTCGTTTTTGTTGAATATCCCCGTAATGATAAAAAAGTCCTCGTCCTGTTTTATTTGCTGACTGTCGATAGGGTTAAAATAACTTTTACATAACGACAGGTAATGAATAGCATCCAACAGGTTGGTTTTGCCGGCACCGTTGTTACCGGTAAAGGCATTCACCCCCGCGCTAAACACAAGCTCGGCCTCCTGGTAATTTTTAAAATTGATAACTGACAGTTGCTGCAAATACATAATGGGGAGGCAAAGTTAGGGAATTAGTTCATTAGTTCACTTGTATCATGAGTTCATTAGTTTGCCTAAATTGGATTTTATTTTCATAGCCGGTTAATACAAATCCATGTCTTTTTATACCATCAAAACCAATGAATTGATGAACAAGTGAACTAATAAACCACTCCCATAAAGATTTAATACAAAAGCTATTGCCAGAAATTTTGAAAACTGTAACTTTGCACACTTAATTTTAGAACAACAATGTCAAAAACCCAGGCGAACACCAAAGCTGCAGCACCAGAAAGTAATTTAGGGCAAAGCGGAAATTTCGTGCGCGAGAATCAAAAAAGCCTATTATTTATAGGTGGGGCCATCATTGCCCTTATTGCTATTTATCTTTTATATCTGAAATTATATTTGGGCCCTCGCGAGATTCAGGCCGCCGATCAGATGCATGTTGCGCAGGATTTTTGGGCTAAAAAAGATTGGGACAAAGCTATTAAAGGCGATGCCAGCTACCCGGGTTTTGAAAAAATCATTACCGATTACAGCAACACCAAAGCTGCTAACCTGGCTTATTTTTACTTAGGTACCGCTTATTTGAACAAAGGCGAATACCGCAAAGCTATTGATAACCTGAACAACTATCGCGGCGACGACAGCATGGTAGCTGCCGAAGCTTTGGGTAGTACAGGCGATGCTTATGTAGAGTTGAAAGACTATGATAAAGCGGCTTCGTCATTTAATAAAGCTGTTGATAAAGCTAAAAACAAGTTCTTATCGCCACTTTACTTAAAGAAACTGGGCTTGGTTTATGAAGAACAAAAAGACAATAAATCAGCAACTGAGGCTTACAAAAGAATAAAATCAGAATATCCTGAAAGCGCGGAAGCACAAAATATTGACGAGTATATAGCTCGCGCCGAAGCGAAACTTTAATTTGTTAAAAGTTGTAAGGCTTAAAGGTTGTAAGGTTATGGGAACTAAATCTCTGTAATTTTACAACCTTTAATCGTTTAAAAGGGTAACCTCAACTTTAAAACATTTCAACATTTTAACTTTACAACAAAATGGCTACACAGCTTAAAAACCTATCAGATTTTTCAAATACCGAAATACCATCAGCACAACCATACCGCTTTGGCATTGTTGTAGCTGAATGGAATGCCGAGATCACCAATGCACTTTACCAGGGCGCTTATCAAAGCCTGGTAAATAATGGCGCCCTGCCCGAAAACATTGTTGTATACCCGGTACCCGGCAGTTTTGAGCTTACTTCGGGTGCAGATCTGTTGTTGAAAAAAGGTGGCCTGGAAGCAGTAATATGCCTGGGTTGTGTGATACAGGGCGAAACCCGCCATTTTGATTTTATTTGCGATGCTGTGGCAAATGGGGTAAGTAATGTTGCCATAAAATATTCAAAACCTGTTATATTTGGTGTACTAACCACCGATAACCAGCAACAGGCTATTGACCGTGCCGGTGGTAAACATGGTAACAAAGGCGACGAGGCTGCCATTACCGCTATAAAAATGGCGCACCTTGCTGAAACCTTAAAAGGCTGATCAACGTAAAACCGATATCAATTAATACGATGAAAAAAATTATTTACATAGCGTTTATAGCCCTGGTGGTTGGTTGCACAATCTCATCATGCTCCAACAAATTATGCCCGGCTTATGGTTCGTATCCAAAAAGCGGTCGTTAACAGGTAATTGTCATTTTTTATTTTCGCTTAAAGCTATAGGGAGTTTTTTGTGTTATTTTGTAAGTTAGTTTTACTTATAGCACTGTACACTATATCATTATCTTTATGAATTGGATTTCGTTGGAGTCGGCAGATCAATTGAATAGCATTAAACAACACCAGGGTTACAGCCTGATATTTAAACATAGCACCCGCTGTTCGATCAGCATGATGGCAAAAAAACGTTTTGAATTGGATTGGGAAGATCTTCCCGAAGATATGCCCCTTTATTTCTTAGATCTGATTACTTACCGCGACCTGTCAAAACAGGTAGCCGACATTTTTCAGGTACATCACGAATCGCCTCAGCTATTGCTAATCAAAGATGGCGAATGCGTGCTTGATCAATCACACGGTCAGATCTCGGTTGACGAAGCACTATCGGTTTTAAATTAGCATTTTCTTAGTATACACAGCCACGCGTCATTGCTGTAAGGGTTTAGTAATTCGAGGACAAGCTAGCGGGTTTATTTTTGGTTGTTTAGGGTGATCATATCAATAGGTTTTTTTCCACCAATACCTTGATGAGGTCTTTCCCAATTATAATAGACGA
>Ga0105239_10000448_pt1 | contig 60176 bp, 53 predicted proteins | sample KBSC44metaG_FD_92761 | JGI IMG/M metagenome (GOLD analysis project Ga0105239, IMG submission 92761) | Corn rhizosphere microbial communities from Kellogg Biological Station, Michigan, USA - KBS C4-4 metaG | ecosystem: Host-associated > Plants > Roots > Rhizosphere > Soil | place: Michigan, USA...
CATGCAAGTACCGTCGGTTGGGCATGAGCTGCTCTTTCTGTCCGCGACTGTGCGCCTGGTCGTGGGCCATGACAAGAAGCATGGCGAATCGCAGGTTCCGCCACGAAAGTTCAAGGTCGCCCAAATATATCTTGATACTGCGAGCAAGCTCTTTCTCCTGCCAAGTCCAAGCTCTGTCCCACCATGTGCGCGAGAGTAGGTCGTCAAGAGCTTTCCAGGCGGGCGAGTCTATCGTACCGAGATGCAGGTGTAGATCGTCGCGCTGGATCCACATGCGGGCATCCTTCTCGTGGAGCCACTCCCAAAACATCCTTTGATCGATTGAATCGCACGTCAGAAGAGCCTTTTCGCTGGTCTCTGCCCAGCGCTTCTCGAACTTCTCTGTGCCGTACCAACGCTTGAAAGAATCGAGAATACCGTCGATGAGAGCCACGGCCGGTCCAGGGGGGAGGTCATCGAGTCCTTCACCAAGCCACACGCAGACCTGCTCGGCCTGTCGATAGATGCCACCCATGTACCTGACCTGCAGCCCTCTTTCCTCTGGATCTCGCTGATTGATACAGAGAGCGTCGACCCACAATGCTCGCTGTCCGGTGGCTTGTCGGAGGCGTCTCAAGCCTTCGGCCAAATTTCGACCCACTGGGAACTCAATCCCATTCAAATCAATCAAATCGTCTCGCCTTTTGTGTTCATAGGAAGCCATGGTCTCGTTCTCAACTGGAGCATCTAATGCGAAAGGGCTACCCCACGTGTACGACAAAGCCGCATAATTCATGCCCGAGTTGAGGGCCGCTCTCTCCAGCTTGGCCACGATTGGCGCATCGGGATTTGCCGCCGGTTCAAGAAGCAGCAGCCTGATTTCTTGAGGCCATAGTTGCTCGCCGTACAGAGAAGTGGTGGAACATGCACTTTGGGTGGCTTCATGATGCATCTGGCTGTGGATTGCGTTTGTTAGGCTGAAGCGTCTTCTAGGGGCGCTGCTGAAACGTCTGTTTAGGCTGGGCGGCACGACCCGTTGTACGGCACGCATCGGCCAGATGACCCGGTGTCCCATGACTGCCGTCGATATAAGCATCCGTAGCTATACTAGTTATGTAGCGATTCAGACGGTCAGAGAGTCAGCTGGTACATAAGTGAGCGCTTACCTTCTTAAGGCTCGGCTCCGGCTCATGGTAAGTATTGAACTGTGGTTTTAGTGGGAAGAAGGGTATGGCGGCGAAACGTGTCCCCTAATTGAAATGGGGGCATGGAGCTATTAAGTAGTAATCAGCCGTGAACGAATACAGGGTAGCCTGCTAAGCATAACGTGCTTAAATTATAGAACTACGAACATATAGTAATTAATAATTATGTGATTACTCACAACTGCGATATATGCCTTGGCAGACTAGGCTCCTTTTCATATAATAATAACAGCTCCTCTCGTAAATAATTCTACCTAATTGGCACAAATTGCCGCCTTTCTCCCTCCAATCCTTAGGGTATCGCAACCACACAGCTCAGCTTTTACCACGCTGCCCATTCGCCTGCTGTTTAGTTATTGAAGATCTCCAGATCTTCATGGTGGCAGCCGTCAGATTGTCAGGGGGACTCATATATCTCTAACCTCACGTTCTCTGGTCTCCCCTTCCGAAGTCTTGTGTTCTGCGCCTTTAAGAACTCGCTTGCGACCTTCTGGGCAAACTAACGGAAGCGCACGAGAGCCAGGCTCGTGTCCCATGGATTGACCAAGTGCTGACTTTCGCTATCACCATCAGCCACAATCTCAGAGGCTGCCGCTCCAGGATTAGGACAAATGGTGCGAATCTGGTCCTCTAAGTCAGCGTCCAGGTCCAGTGGCTTCTCCTCTTGTTCCTCGAACGTCACGTCTGCCTCAACTTCATCCTCGTCACTAACGCGTCCTTCTCCACCTAAAAGTACTATGTACAGTTCTCGTCTTCACTGTCGCTGTAGTCTGGCTCGTCCACCGGCTTAAAGTTCCTACCCTCCTCCGAAAATGGGTCCCCATTAGCTCGTGGTAAGGCTCTTGAGTCCTTATGCTGATCATGATCCCCTCCCTGCTGACTTTGCCAATATCTGTTTTCCGTCTCTTCCACTTTCTGATGCTTTTACAACAAAAGCGAAACCTAAATATAAAGCCGCCAACAGCATCACTATTCCCACAATCCAGCCACGGGAAGTCGGTCCAGCGAACTTAGCATTATCACAAGAGTCTCCCAAGCCAACACACCACGGGCCTGTTATCTCATTGTCCCCCTTACAGTAGACCCAGCCACACTCAAATGCGACAGCTGGTTGCACCATTGATACCAAAAACAAAGTTGACATTGCTGTGGAGAAGCTGGAAGGCAGGATATTACGAGACATCATTCTCGCAAAGATTCAAGTTTGATACCGCGTGAACGATGTTCCGAATGCTAATCATCACTTAACGAAGAACACGAAAAGGGGGTTTTTAGTTTTACGTTACCACGCGGGGAGTGACCAAGATCGATCAGCTCGATTTGTGATGATATAGTATCGTTCTGACAAGAAGTGTCCAATTGGGAACTCAGAACTCCATAAAAGTAAGGCTGAGACCAAGAGAAAATTCAAAGTAACAGGAACGAGGATAAATGAAATAGAGCAACCCGGAGGTGAAAGAGGGGTAAACGCCCACAAACCAGCCATAGGAGCAGCTGAAGGCAAGGAGCAGCTGAAGGAAAGGAGCAGCTGAAGGAAAGGAGCAGCTGAAGGAAAGGAGCAGCTGAAGCCAAGGGAGTACTGTATACATAGTATTGGTCGAGCCTCCTGAGCATTGCACGGGCCTTGTTCAAAACCGTGCGACTCTTTTCCAGCCCTACATACATAGTCAGAGCTCGAAATACTTGGTAAGACTTGGCCTACATGCGGAGTCAGCCGTGATGGCAAATCTCACTGAATCCAACCTACCAGGTTACTGGAGAACCGTGCTCAGGGCTCATGTACATGGGCGGGGTTACAGAGTGCCGTACTGTATCAAGTGAGGATATTAATGCTCGGTTGTTCTGTGTGCGTGAAGTTCTTGCGTGTAGGAACACTTTTAAGTCCCAGCTATAAACCTCCCTCCATTGGTCTTGTGTGAGAGCGCTACATCTCCGTTGGCCTTGAGGCATCATGAAGACTTCGTCCTTTGGTTACCTTCTGCTCATATGCATTTGCTGGCACGTGGCAACAGGCCATGGGCATGAATTGGACGAGTCGCAGCGGCAACGCTTGAAGGTCCAATCGGTCCGTCAGCCTGGTCAAGTCATCTCTCCACCTAATAGCTCGGGAGCGTCCGGCCTTTACTGTAATTTCACGGAGGAGGAGAGAGGCGTCCTCAAGTCTCATATTCGCGTTACTGAGAGGAGCGAGGTCACCGGATCAACAATTACAGTCCTATTAGAACAACGAACTGGTTTGATTGGGGACGATGTTGAATTATACCAGGGCTCGACCGGAACGCTTACCATCTGGCACGATTCTGACCTTGTCCTTACGACCACGAGAGCTTTGAGAGCTAGCGGCGAACAGACTCAGGCTATCGAGTGGGGGCCCATTGTAGATGGACCAAAGAGCGCAAAGTATGCGGTCGATTGTAGGGGCGTACTTACGGGAGCCCTAGACCACAGAGAAATTGCGCCTGTCCATTTCCTGAAAGCTTCCCAGGTCAAGTTCGCGAATGGCCAGCCCATTCCATCACTCAATCTTCCCCAATACATCAATGATACTTTCTCAGACCTGTCAGAGTTGCTGAAAGACCGGCTCAGATCGTGTACTGCTTCGGACAAAATGAGTGAGGCCGGAGACGTGGTGCCGTAAGTCCTGATACTGACTAGCACATGTTAGGTAGCTGCTGATAGTCGAATAGGTTCTGGAACGGGTGCGAATGGTGCATTTTTGGAGCGATCGGATTCGGAATCTTTTCGGTTTTAGGGTGTGTTATTTCCTGTCCTGTCTTTACTCCTGCAGGCTGCATCGCCTGCTTTGTTGCGGCTGGCATTGCAGACGTTACCGGCACATGGCAATGCTTCCAAAACAGTAAATGCTAAAGACATTTCGTCTGGTAATTCCAGACGGTGGTGACACCCTGCAGTTTTGAACTGCAGGCAAAGCCAAACCGAAAATGAGCTGGACGTCAAAAGGGGTCTCGCTGCCTATTTTGATAGATCAGCGTTGGGCTATTTATGTAGTTCTCGGCGAACTTTCCTCTTTGGAGTGGGACTTGGATGGAGTTTAGCCTCGCGGCGCAGGCGACATTGTCATGGTCTCCGACACAGTGAATCAGGAACCTATGTAATACATAGGCAGATAATAAGTCCCACAGTGGACGGAGACTTTCCAACTCAGACTGATCGGTCTGATTCATCCTGTCCTGCGACTAGCAGCACTGTCTTCTACCTCCTATTACGCTAACGATCACCACTCTCAACATTGATATCTCTCCCCTGTGACGAGCGAGCCCACGATCCGCAAAAGTACCTACGGCCAAAAGTACAAGCGAATTTCTAATACACAAGAATGACAAGAAGCCAATGGAATACATACCTCAGAAGCAGCGACAGAATCCAGATGGCTGTACCCGCCTGTTATTCGAGCTCTCAGCCGCCACAGAAATCAAGGGCTCTTGCTCCTCTGACCTTACAGGTTTGGCTGGCGGGTTGTTGGTTGCAATGCGGTAATGAGGCAGCGAAGTGGTAGGGCGGGTCAGGAACTAACAGTTCTCCCTGTATTCTTCGGCTCTTTCGCCGGTGGCCAATTGTGTCCCCGTCCTCGTCATCTCCTCTGGCAGAACGATGTCGTTTTCCTCAAGTCTGGTTAAGTTTAAAAAATGATCGGTGTTTTCCTACGACTTGAACGGTTAGGTTCATCGTGGTCCGTCCGCGTTTCGCCTATGTCTCGCCTTGTAACATCGGCTGCCATATCGACTAGCAATGAGTGACATGTCTAGAGCTAACGCGGGCAGAGACGGGCCTTTAAAGTTGCGGAGAACCAATCTGATTCAGTCGCCGAGGGCTTGAAGCTCGCTAAACGATGGTGCCCCCTGGCGGGATTGAAACAGCCAATCGTTGGCCGACCAAATGGTTCTATATTCGCAACGACAATGGCGAGAAACCTTGGAGGAATCAATCGGCTGAGACAAAGGCCTCGCCACATGCCCACACGTGATGACCTCCAATTTCGTCAGAAATTCCCACGCTGATGTTGCTTGGCTGGGATTTTCGTCTTACATTGATGGGAGACATGTTCGATATTCACAAAAAGGCAAGTTTGATTCTGTTGTATTGAAATAGCGATGCATCAAAGAATGGGGCAGTTGGATTGCGGAGTTGAGGCACGCAGGAAGAGAATTATGGGTAAGGAAATAGGGTAAGCGAATATGGGTAGGTGGACCTGGGTACGCGCAACCTTTCCGGCTCCGTGAAGGCCAGGGAACGTCCCTATAGAACGTACCCAGGTCCGCCTACCTAAATTGCGTGTACTCGCCTGATGCTCTTTCGTGCTCCGTCACGTGCCTAATTAAAGCGGCCGTGCTCACTTTCCCCATCGAAAATAGTAATGGACGAAGGACAGTTCGGGGTGTATATAATACCAGTATATATATATACCCGTCTAGGTCAGTGGGCACCAGGCCCAAAAAATTATACAACGCACCGCCACCCAAATAAAGAAGTTGAAAACCATCGCTATGCGTGTGAAACAATATCTTAGCCAGTCCCCGACGACCACTTGATAAATGACCCGGCAGATTTTCATGGAGCGCTTGTCCGTCCTCCGACAAAGACACCTGCACGTTTTGATGCTTAGCCGAAAAGAGTCATGAAGGAGCTTAGGCGAGCGTGCATTCGATGGCGGCGATGGCGGCGGGCTGATTTCTGTTGGAAGACAGGACCGCATCCGTGGTGGAAGTGGCGGGATTACCGACGGCCTTGTTGCCCGCGGCATCGGAGAAAACTTGGCATGCCACCTGGTTCAAGCTGACACCGTCGGCGCTGATGAGCGATAGGTCGAGCCCTTTGCTACCTAGGTTGGTGGTGCCCGTGGCGACCAACGTGTCGAGAGGGATCTCGCTTTGCACGAATTGATCGGAGGATTGTTCGAGCTGGACGCGGACGGTGGCTGGCAAGATACCGACGCCGGAATCGGAGTTGTTGTCATTGCCGTTGCCGCCGGTTAGTCCAGCCTGTGAGTTGGAGCAGAGGAACGACCCAATAGCGACGGCGTCACTCGACACGGACTCGGTGCCGCCACTGCTCGTCGCGCTGTAGCTTGCATCCTTGCCGGCGGAGAAGATGGGCCCAACTGTCTTTGTAGCGGCAGCGTCAGAGAAGGCCTGGCAGAAGACACCGCTGTCGGAGATGGACGCAGCGACGGCTTGGCCCGATTGCCCGGAGGTGGCTGTAATTTGGTCTAGAGGCACGGAGAGAGTCGTTGCGGAGTCGCCGTCACCGGTCTTGATCGTGATGATCACGGACGAGTCACGCACCGAAAGCGGAGCTGAGCACGCGATCGCGGCGAAGAAGAGGGCAGCGGCGCTAGAGAACACGGCGGGCTTCATGTTGATGGCTTTTGGGTGGAGTTTTTGAAGAAGTGAGTGCTCAGAATAAAAAATGGAAGATTCAGTTGCGAGGGCTCGTTTGAAGAGAATGTGTGTGTCTAGTATGCACCAATTATAAATGAAAGAAGCTAGGAAATGAAAAAAGAGATAGAAAAGAAAGGGAAATGCTGTGTTGTTGGTTTTGTTGTTGTTGAAAATGATGAGAAGCCATTCTGCAGGTGAGTATGTGTTGTATCTTATACCTTTTGAATCAGATCGAGAATAGCACCCATCAGCAAGTGTAGCACTATAGCCGCATTGCCACGACAGCGAATAGGCGCCGAGTAATCCTCTGATCCCTCGGCTTGGGAGAGGGGGGGGCCATATACACTTGCTGCACGCCTCTTCCATATTGCGTATGTGTATACAAATCATGAGAAATCCGACATCAACCGCACAAACGCCTGCGTACCGTCAGTCTTCACCATGCTACTCACACCCTTTTGGACCAAAATCCGTCCCCCACAAGGCTGTGTGGAGCAAGACTGACGGAAATCCTGTGGAGTTCAATAATAGGTCCTCAAAATAGCCTATATGGGATAGAGGTCAAATTGGTTTGCTTCAGAGGACGCGCAAACGATCCTATGGTAGACGGGGAGAGGTGTCTGATAAGCACTAAGTGTGTGGAGGGCAAAGCATGGCCTCAATCCCAATGGGATTCCACGCTCCCGCGGGAGGGATCAGGAATCGCCACTATACGTACTTGCTGACGATGATGACTTATCTGTTGAGTGGAGTTTTGGATATTGCTTTCCTTTCCCATGCCCTATTGCCGATTAGAGTGATTAGAATGTTGAGAGGCATCTGGCTCTTGATGGTCTGGAACCGCCACATCATGTCAGCGGAGGAAGAGTTGCCGTTCTATAGGTAGACATGCGCGGGTGCTTGCTTTGGCACTGCTGGAATTCCGACGCTTTGGTAGAAGACGTTGAGCTGGCACCGCCACGAACAAGACGTCGGTGTTTTAGATCACAATCCCTTGGGATAGTTGGGGACCACCTTGTGTGGTTTCGGGAAATTGAGGGTATCATCGGATGGCAAGCTGTGTGACATACAGATTGCGCAGGAAGGGAGTCCTACCCATCGTAGATGGATGACGATGTAGTAGATCTAGATCGAACCATAGCCCAAGAACGCCACCGCCTTCGGATGAATATTTGAATGTTTTGATACGAGGTGAGACAATCTGGGAAAACGGAACCGAAGCGAATTGATCCGCACCCTGGGGATCACGTGAGCAGTGCCACGTGTTTGGGGTGAGTTCACGGCCAAATTCATCAACGGCTCCAGAAGGATCAATGCCACATGGTCAAGCGCTCAGCAAGGAATGATACTATTGGTAGGCAATGTTCCGTTTTCAGGAGAGGTCAAGAATAGAGTGCGTCCTTCGCGAAGCAATGGAGACAGGAGGAGCACCAAGGGGAGAATCGTGAAAGCTCAACAGGTGAACAGGTATAACATTGTAGGGAAATATTTAAAATTCAATCCTTCTCCAAATCAAAGGTCATTTTCAACTGTCAAGGAAAGTCTCTTTCTGCGCTCAAAGCTAGCTCGTATATGCGCATAACAACTGTCGCAGCTCCCCACGAGTAGTGCCATCTGCAGGGCACTACTCTCATGTTTCCTTGGGGATGGATCGATGCCCGGTGTGTAAGTTGAGATAATTGCGGCTCGCTCCAAACGCATGACTTCGAATCGAAGCCTCGTCCACTTCTGTCAGGAGCGGGAATAGTGTTCGGTCAATCACAATCAATGATTGAAAATTCAATTCTGCATTATTTCTGAAGATCGGTACTTTCTCGAGCATCTTTCTTCCCAGGAGTTACCCATAACAAATATTGGTTTCAGTTTGGAATCATAGTATATTTTAGGGGAGAAATGACATCGTGTTGACAAATTAATCGGTCGAGGAGTGCTCGTTTGGAGGCAAGTTGACCTGCCAGGTATCGTACATGGCACATTGAGTATAACCGGTTGGCGCTCTGACGCCGCGAATTGTAGCACCGCCGTCGGCTCGCTGTAGGGTCTTGTGACGGCAGTGGATAACGTGGTCGTAGGAAATAAGCTCGGTGATCAATGGGGATCGGGTTCTCATAGCGCGAACGAGTCTTTCCCAAGCATAAATGCAATGAGTGATGTGATAATCTTGGGCGACATAAACGGCGTCGTGCTCTCCCTTTCTCATTTCCTCGAGAGTGAATACATGCTCGGCGCCTGGATCAGCATACCAAGTCCAGTTGCCGACTTCGAGGAAACGGTTTGAAAGAACCTCATCGAAACAGGCCGCGGGTGTCCAGAGCTGCATCATGACATCGAAAACGCAACCTCGGTCTCGAGCTTCTTGAGGGGTGTAGCCGCAGTCCTGGATAATAGCGGGAGTGAGGTTCTCGGAACCTTGATCGACTGACTTCAAGTCGTCATCATTGCCCGCAGTTGCCGAAGGTGCGGGTGCAGTTGTCACCGCTGCAGCTGCAGCGTTAGTGGTTGCTGCGGCAGATGAGCCAGATCCACCATAGGAGACAACAGCTGAACCGATTGTAGAGAGGACAGCGGCAATGACGGCAATGAACAGGGTGCCAGTTGCGATGGAAAGAAAGATGGATTGTTTTCCCCAGCCTGATGGTCTCAGGTATCCTTCTTTCTCAGGAGCAAGAGGATGCGACTCATCGCTCGATACGGAACGGTAATGATGCTGGCCACCCATTCTGGGGGGATGATGGATGTTCAACACTGGAGGTCGAGGTGGGCAGCGTTACACCAGAGGGTCTCGCAGCGCGGTGGATTGGGCACCGGCACAATGAAAGGCGAAGGAGAGCAGAATTGAAGAGGGGAAGATTAGGAAATATAAGATGTAACAAGAGCAAACAAACGAGTGAGTATTGCTTCTTGACAGATGCGCAGGGGATACGCTGTCGAATGGAAAAGGTAGGTTGGTGGTGTTGGCGGAGTGATGGATGAGAAGGCTAGAGGGTTGTTTTGTACCAAAGGTGCAAGATTTGAAGGGCGCTCTGAGAGGTGCGCCCAGGAGATCGAAGAGGAAGACCACCGCACCAATTGCGGCTTTAGGGGGCAGTTGGGTGATTGCCACTAATTGGGGTGGACTGAGGATTGAGGGGGGCCGAGGGGGATTCACCCAGGGAGTCAGGGGCAGAGAGAATGCCTAAAAGGACCTAGAAGGACCTAAGCAGGCCTAAGCATGCGACCTATGCCCCTAAAACCGTCGCGATCGGGGTACCCATCCAGATCTTGGCGAACGCTGGAAGGTGTCCGTGCGTCAGCCAGATCATGAGAGTCGATAAATTAAAATTACGGTATCGATAGCACCAACACCAACCAACCACCATCACCTGAGGCTTGTTGAACATGTTCTACGACTGGCCAGAAGACTGAGCAAGATTTCCCCCATTGCTGGATGTGTATCGTTATGATCGACGATGGCATGAAAACAAATCAAAGGCCTGGGTACAAATTCGGTACAGAAGCAGACCACTTTACCCCTACCGTTCCATGGAAATTAGGTGTTCTTGGTGGTTTTCTGCTGACTAACAGCCCGAAGAGCCTACCTACATAGGTACCCAACTCTGCCTAAACATCGCCTATAAAGGCCCCTTCGGTGAGCAATGGCCCAGTGACGCAGGTTCTTTTTATAGGTACTACTGCTACTGTAGTTTGAGTAGCTGGGTGCGTCATTTCCAGTTCTTCACTCATTCCAATGCCGGGTGCACGCCCCATCTCTGTTGTGTGGATGGAGTCCTCGTAAGGTGCCTTTGTCCGGACTTTTGACTCTTGAGCCTTGACCTCCTCGTATGCGAGCCGATCCTACTCATACAAGCAGACTGATGTAATCCAAGAGCGAAGCGATGAAAGCTGAACATGCCCAACACTGGACTTTGCCCACCCCAGTCACAAATTACAATCACTATGCGCACTTGCTTGCAGTAACAACAACAGCTGCCACAGCCACAGTCACCAGCCACATTTCCCAAAGCGGCTTCGCTCCAGGCTCCGAGAATAAATCTGCCGCCTTTACCGTTTGAATTGGAGGGGACTTTCCCCTTCTCCAGCCACAGCCCCCCCAGGGACCCCTCAGCGCCTCGATTGCTGCAACAACGGCATCTGTCCCCTCAGGCACCCTTCAAACCATCCAATCAACTCAAAACTCGTATTCGTGTTGGTTTCCAATGGTCGCGTTATATCTCCAGACTTCAAAAAGCTCAGACCGAGAGTTCACACAGGTTTGCCCTTTGCTTTCTTGACATCAGTTTGCCTACAACCCAAAACATTAACATTATATATTCGCGTTATATCTTCAGTCTATCGCGATTTTGACATCGTAGCAGTCAAATTGAGCGCACCCCAGTCCCGTCGAGTCTTGGAACAGTTACCATCTATCTACACTTTCTATCACTCTAGTCCAACTGTCCGATTGACTCCTCATGGGGAAACTAACGAGTCCACGAAGCCCACCTACCAGTGTGGCATCGCCCACCTTCCCGCGCATGGACCCTCCTCCTCCATACGAAGCTGGATCATCGCGTTCATCTTCTGCTCACAGCAATGATAGGTTACAAGGTGGAGGCGGAGAGTCGTCCCGGAATCCCACTTCAGAGCAAAATAGCGCGCAACCAGAACAACGAGAAGAGCAAACGGACCAACGACATGAAAGTCAGTCCGACACAGTCAAAGCCCGACCTTATAAGACCGAGGAGGGCTGTTGCACGTTCGGTGATGGTGCACAGGGTTGTATGGTCTATGGAGACCGCGCTGAAGGTATGATCATTCGTGAATCATCCATGTCTCAATCCCTGCAACCCGATGGTTGTCAAATAAATTTTATGCTGATCGATACTTATTAACCAGGCTGTCTGAACTACGGAGATCGCTCAGAAGGTAGGAACAAATTCAATTCCACTCTCACTATTTCGCGACCAAGGCCACCGCCTATGTCTCGAGTGTCCATCTCATACTAATCGAAATAATCGGACAGGCTGCTTGAACTACGGCGATGACACAAGTGGATGGTGAGTCCCATACGCCGTTCGTACATCCGGATTTCTCTTCTAACTCCGTTTAGCATGAACTATAAGTCGCGAGATGGATGTCTGCTTTTCGAAGCTACCGGTGGCGGGTATGTATACTCCCTATAAACTGGACGAACGGTCAATTTCTGGGTCGCCTGATCTAGGATACCTCTCCTTGCGAGGCTAACAACAAAACCGCAGATGCCTAAACTTCTATACCAAGAAAAACGGTTGCATGCAATGTGGCTGATTATTTTCTGACGACGTCATGATTTCATAAATGATACAAATGTATAGCATTTATCGGACGGGGTGGAGGTTATCTCCTAATTTGAAATACCCATGTTTACAGGTAGCTTGTCCCCCAGGAAAGGGGAAACCCGGGGCGTTGTCCTCAATTCCATTCTACTTGACGAGCAGCATCTCTCGCAAAATGTTTGTTTCCACGGGCATCGCCTAAAAGTTCTCCTTCTCTCTTGACATGTTGGAAGTGTTGTGCGTTGGTCAAATCCACCAGACGCGAAGGAACATGCAGGTAGGTAGGATTGGTGTCTTGCCAGGTTGCGAACCTGGTGAGAGGGACGTCCGGACGTGAGCATTCCATCACGATAAACAGATCTCTCCGTGTCCCTGGGCGAATGCTCCGGTCGACGATATATGTGAATGCTTGGAGCCGGCGTCACCAAGACGGAGGGCCAAAATAAGACCAGGTTTTCACCTTCGTCCCCGCGGGCCCACCCTCCCATCAAATCGCCAATTTCAAAGTGGCGGCATTGTTCAATTTCCGGTATTGCGCAAGCCGAATCGCTCGATGGTTCTTTCTCGTCTCGTCCATTTGCTGACCTTGACTTTGGGCGTCGATCGAATTGAAACAGGGAACTTCTGATATTGGTTACCAGCTGGTTGCTGGAGGTCATCATCTTATCCTTGCAGCATAAGAGTGTCGATTTATTACTAATTTCATCTCAGTCAAACAGTCCAACATAGAGGTCAAAGGTAGCCCCGGGTCGAGTTGTCTACGAAATATGCACACTATCGTCCCGGGGGCTGCTGAGTCGTTCCTGCCGCTTCTGTGTTGTTAGGTCTTTGCGGGCCACCTAAAGCCCCAGATGCGAGGAATTCAGATGCCGGGTTCTGTTGCCCTGGCTGTGGCAATGGTGTTGGTGAAGTCAGACTCTTCTCATCGTCCGGGTTGAAGGGATTTTTTACGTTGCCAGCCTTTACCCAAAGATCGGGATAATTCGCTTCAGCGTCTTCCCTAGCCTGTTTATACGCCGTCCTAATGGTCTGTATCGCCGCAGTAACGTCTGCTGGAGCATTGGCGGCGCGGAAATTCGCCTCGGCGTCGTCCAGTTGATCAACGACCCTACCCAAATCATTGCGCAGTTGTCTGGCCCTGTTCGGTTGATTGCGGCTTTTGAAATATGTTAGAAGCGCGGCGATGATTGTGTTAATTGCACCCAGGAAAATTGTCGCGGTCCTCGCCCTTCTGTCGTTGAAAGCTCCCAGTGCAGTCAAGGATGCCGCAATGACCACTTGTATGAACAGAAGCGAGTTCGAAAGAGTGGCGACAAACCAATATTGATAAGTGTGCAATCGATGGGCTCTCCTGATTTTGTGGTTCATGTTTTCATATCCACCTGCTTATGCATCAGCAGCTGTCTTGGCTCATCACCTATATTCTGTTATTCTCACCTTTGCCAGCAATTGTCTTGAACACTCCCTGTCTGTTCTCGAAGACGGGGGAAAGAGGAGGGGGATTTTGACCACCATTTGATCCTTCGCCAGCAGCAGCCGCGCCAGCTGAGGTACCGCCTGCTTGTCGCTGCGCCTGTTCACCATCCTGGCCCGGGACGCGGACTATTGGAGAAGGCGCACGTGGATTTCTATCTGTTGTTCCGTCCTGTCGCGCCGGTGCTGCCCCAGCAGGTTGTTCTGAGGACGGGTTCTCTGCGGGGCGAATCGTCCTTGGCCCAGTATCATCCATGGCAGCAACGGACTCCCCTTCACAGGGAGAGAAGGCAGAATGCGTTTACTATGCAGAACCCAGATGCGCCTGTTACAAAACGCGCCCCATAGTAGTATAGACGTAGTCGCGTGATGGTAGAAGAGAAAGTCCTTAACGGAAAGGAGACCGCCAGAAAAGACCTGGGTCATCAAGGCCGGGGAGAGACTTACATTTCCTTCCTCATCACATCGCGATAAAATACGTGGCAGGGAAAGCCACCATCGCCGACAGGCGGTCTACAAATCGAGCCCGTCACGCCCATCCCCGCGTAAATTGTCATTGAGCAGGAATCAGATCTAGGAATCACCCTTAAGTCACCTCAAGCCCGAATCAACCTCATTAGGCCCAAAATTGCCTGGTAATTAATAGCCTTCGTCTTACCGAGATGGTTGGGCGAGGCCCATCAGCCAACCATGTGCGAGGTTTGGTACATTAGGCCGTCCCCCCAGCCAGCCACTTTTAGACTGAGCGGATGCTTGTTTACATAGGCGTGGCAGGTGTGGAAATGGCCCGCGAAGGTCTGCTAATAGTTAATTAGTCTGCTCAAGCTGATGGAAATCTCCCGAGAGCTAATTAATTGAATTCCCCTCCGAATGTCGAAGAATTGGTGGGCTTCAGCCTTTCCAGTCTTGACTCTTGACTCTTGACAGGTTGGACTAAAAACTGTGACTTGACCTAATTACGGAGTGCTGGTTCATCTCTGGAAGCGCGAACAATCCCTTTATAATACGAGTAGTATCTTTTCTCGAAGAGTTGGTGGAAATGATGACTGGTGAGGGCGCCAATGTTTACCGACAACCCAACCGGGTTAGGGGGCGCCGCAGCGAAAAACACCCTTCCCTCTACGAAGTCAATACATACTCCGTACGGAGGCTTCCTTGCTCCGAGGTTAGGTCTCGGCCGCACCCTTGGCTGGTTCCAAGGCTGGCTGACGTTTATGCAGCTAGACATTGGTCTTCGCGAACACAATAACTATTGTCGAGCACGTTGTAGCTAGTATATACATAGCACTTGCTTATGCCACATGCATTTTAACCTTCAACCACTTGGGTCATCTGGAAAGGAACTTTGCCGGTTGTCTTGCTGGCAGCTGCACAGCCTTGGCTGGCCGCTGGACATAAATATATTTTAATTCTTCCGCAGCGGAAGTGGTAACCAAGTTCCCAATAATTTGCTAACCGTCGTGAGAATATAATTTCCTTCCAGGGAAATACCGAGACCAAAGTGTAATCATCGGTATGTATTAAGAAAACTGAAGGCACGAGGTACCCTGAAGCTTGATTTTATTGTTTCACGTTTCATCATCGTCCCTGGTGGGGAACGCCTTCATTGACATGGTGTGGATCGTCTACGCATTATTTATACCCAGACCTTCCCTCGACAACACCAAAAGCACCGCCGTCCCGACCAAACATCTCACGAATATCGCCGACAAGCAAGTCAGGCACTTCCCAAGCGGCAAAATGACCGCCCTTGCCGTGCTCATTCATCAGAACCACAGGGCCCATCGTGTGATGCCACAGCCTCGGTCTCAAGAGCAGCTCCTTCGGAAACCGGGAAATCCCCAACTTGACGTCGATGTAGCTCGCGGCCCGGGCGAAAGACGGGCCGCTCGCGGCGTGGGCGTCTTCGTAGTAGATGCGCTGGTTCGCCCACGAGCCGGCCGTGGAGAACTCGTAGATGCTCACCCACGTCAGAACCTCGTCGTCCGTCCAGGGGTACTCGTCCGTCCAGTCGTGCAGCTTGTCGTAGAGCCAGGCGAGCAGGCCGACGGGGTTCGCGGCCATGGCGTACGCCAGCGTCTGTGGCTTGGTTTGCTGCAGTTTGTTGTACCCGACGCCTTCGACGCCGAACCATTCGCTTCTCGCGATGCCCGCCTTTTCCCATTCCGTCAGCGCCGTCGATTGCAACTGTGCGTGCAGCGCCGGATGACTTGTAATGGTCGGTTCGTTGGGAACGGCGAGGTTGACGAGATGGCCCTTCACGGATTCAGGGTACTTCAACGCGAGCAGCCGTGAGACAGCGTAGCCGAGATCTCCCCCTTGCACAACTAGCGCGTGATGCTTGAGCACAGGCCGATCGGCTGATGGAAGTGGAAGGAGACTTACCATATTGCTTGTAGCCCAGCTTCTCCATAAGCTTATGACACACTTCCGCATGCTGTTCAACAGTAAACCCTGTCTATCGATACCCCTTGACTGTCAATAATATAGGAGAGGAATGACGGACGGACTCCTCTAACCCACCTTCAAGCTCGAAGAAGAGAATCCGAAATCCACGAGGGACGGCGCCACGACGTCAAAAGCCGGATAGTCCTCGCCCCCCTCCACAAGCAACGGAAGGATCTTGGTGACTTCGATGAAACTTCCGGGCCATCCGTGAGCGAAGAGTAACGGAATGGCATTCTTGACAGTGCGGCTCTTCTGATGAATGAAGTGTATGTCGTAGGTGCCAAATCCGTCGACTTGGATCGTGGTCATGAAATTGGGCAACTCGTTCAGCCTGGCTTCGGCCTTTCGCCAGTCGTATCCGTTGGCCCAGAAGTTTGCGAGTCGTTTGATCTCTGCAAGGGGAGGCCCACGAGCCCAGGGCTCTGCGTCGGGCAGTTCGTCCGGGAGGTCAAAGAGAGCGATTTTGGCCTTGAGCCGCTCGATCTTCTCCTGTGGCACTGAGATGGTGTACTCTTGGACTGAAGACATGCCTTCTTAACACGATAGAAACCCCTAAAATAGTGGAACGATGTGGCCCCCCGGAAAAGAGGTATCAATGTACTCGTAGTTAGGGCAGACAAAGTAAAAGGCCTTAATGGAATTTGAACCGAATCAAACTACAGGACGAAGTGGTCTCCAGGGGAAAGTTTGACTCTCACATGGAGGAGACTCAGAGAGAGATTCTTGAAACCTGCTAGCAGTCGGTCGGGAGTTCCAACCCCTAAAATATTTCCAATCAAGAACTCCGACAACGGAGAGTTACCTCAAGGACGGTCCCTACATGTGCCGAAATGGCCAGCTCGTCGGACCATTATTGCGAACATGGACACCATGAATCATAGTTGTTGCACCGGGCAGTGTTTGAATTAGAACGAAGTACGATTGTTGGCTGCGATCCTGGGGAAAACGTCGCAAGAGTACGTCATGGTGAGTCTTTTGCGGGTCTTCAATGGCCCTATTATGTATCAAATTGACGAACTTGTCGTCGGCGAAATGAGTGTCTGACTCGCTTACGAGTGTTGATTGTATCTTTCCCCACGAAATATGCACGGTGGTGGATTTTGGTTAGCGCGAAGAGGTACTAACTATCAACGAGTCGTTGGCCACTTTAGTGGTCGGGAGCTAAATATAATAATATAGGGAGGCCCTGGGACCCTGATTGATCGCCATTGCTTGTCGATTAGCGTTGCCTATCATCAAACCCTATCCGGTCTCTAGCAAACCTGGCATTTACAAACAAGGTCTTGTAGCATAATCAAGGAAAATGCGGATGTAAGAGCGAAAACGTTTAGGAGGTCATCAATTTGGACTTTTCATTTCGTATCTATGCTGAAAGGGGGTGATTTTGTTTGTGTGTTTGCATTTTGTAGGGCGAGATGGCATCGACGGTGCCATTTTCCTTTTCCTAGAGCAGCCTCTTGTGGCTGCTCTTGTCGTAACGTCTAATGAAATTTCAGAGGCAGGGCGCAGAAACGATCGTCCAAGCGTTCATCAGATACCATCCTAGCATGGCCAAACAGGTTCATCGCAGCTCATGGCTGACCAGCAGCCATGAAACCACCCATTCCTTGTCAAATTGTTCTCCAACCGCGATCGATAGTACATATGCTTAGTACAGACCGATCGTAATATCACCACGAACTCGGGCAGTCAAGTGGACCTCGGCTTCGAGGTCAAGCTTGATACCGAGCATCAATGCGGCGGGCTTCAGGTTGCCGTTGTCGTCAGTTGCTCCTTTGAGGAGACCGCCTGCCAAGGGTTTGTTAGCCTGAGTTGGATCAGTCTGTCTTGGAATCTTACCAGCTGGCTGAGACAGATTGTCAGAGCTGGGTGGGAGAGGAAGGGTTGAAGTACCTCCGACGGTGGTGAGAGCCTTGCGCTTGCCAGCGGCTTGTCCGTCCTCGCTCCCGCTGGAGTAGTCCTTGTTGGCAGTGCTGCTGTAGGCGGCGCTGTACGCACTTAGTATGACTTGCAACAGTCCCAACTGGAGAGGGTGATACTCACGTGGCAGACATATTGTTGGTGGTGGTTGGGGTGGTGGTTTCTTTTGAAAGATTCGAGTTGGAGAATTAGCTATTAAGATGATTCTTCAGGGCTTGCCAGAAGATCAGATGTGTTTGTTTGGAGGTTGTTGGTGGTGTTGATTGAGAGTTGATGATGAATTGTTGATTGTTTGGAGGCATCGCTGCTCTTTTATGTTCGAAAAGACGTTGAGCTACTGAAACGGTTCTGACTGGAGAGCCAGGAGAGCTCCTTGTGCAGGTTGGTAATCTCGAGTTCTGGCCCGTTCTCCTCACACCTTGTAAGAGCATCGCAGTGGAATCCTTGTAAAGCGATATGGGGACTTGATATGCTCGCGTAGGCGAATAATGGATACCTGAGGAGCGTTGGAGCGAATCTAGGAGTGTGTAGATCCCGCGAGGCTGTCTCGATTGGGAACACTTGTCGCGGGGCGGGCTAACGCTGGATACTGAAACAACAGCCCCTGCGTTTCAACATGAATTCCTATCGGTCCACGTATTTATACTTCCCCACCTCAGTGACAGCTCGTGGCCTGATTGCCTCCATGGATGCTGCAAAGGCAATACATCAATACTTGGTTGCCCACCATGTCGCCTAAGCTGGTCACCATACTCCGTACTTCACTCCTCGAATAGGGGTACAAGGAGTACACAAGTCCATCGGTTAATTGAACGGGACCTACCAACTAAGCCTGAAACGAATAATCGACTTGCGGTGTACTCACACTCCAAGCTAGATCAATTATGGTGCTATCTCTGATGGTGGCATTGATAACATGCCCTGCCATGTTAGCTACACAGGAGGCCATTCGACAGGGACAACAAAAGGATCGCAGAGAAGAGCATCGAGCTCGCCGATGCAACATGGTTGCGACCTGTGTGAAGTCGTCAAGCCGAAGCCAGGAGGTCGACAACCGACGGATAGTTCTTCGGGGCAAAAAGGTATGAGCGGAATACGCGCGCAAGGTAACAACGGCCGTTGGGGCTAATCCGAGGGTCACTAGCTATATGTCGACACTGCCTTGACCAATGACGGCAACAACAGCGATGATGAGGACGACCCCGAAGAGAGCAAGGAAGCATTTGGACATCCATTTGCGGGATATTTCCTACCATATCCTGATTCCAAGTTCGAAGGGCTCGTATCGACAATCTGCGAAGACCCGCCTATTCTGAATTGGATATATGTCGACAACGACACTTACGAGGTCAAGTATGGAGTTCGGTTAGATGCTCAAGACAATGTCACTGGTCCGTTTGATTGCACTAGACAAGATCGACGGATGACGCTGGAAGGCTGGGAGGGATTTGTTGTCGTTGAGGAAGCGCCGAGCTTGTGGGCGCTGTACTTCGACCGTGACGACGACGGATTGCGGTCTAAGCTCGGCCCAGGTAAACGGGTTCTGGAAATCGAACTGTGGAGGAGAGAAAAGAGATACAAAAAGGATCCGCTTGTCCGACAAGAAGAACAAGCAAAACAAACAACATGAAATGGATGATGCGCTGTTCGCCCCACCAATAGCTGATTATGCATGTCAAGGAAAGCGGATTCTGGGCCCTCGATGAATGCTCATAAATAGAAGGATAATCCTTGAATAGATTCCGAAGGATAAGATACACTGGAAATCCTGATCGGAATTCGACGGGTAGCTACTCGAAGCTACCTTGAAGCTGCCTCGAGATTATGGGGTAGCGGCCGACGTGCAGGGGCAAAGAGGGGAAGCGCCTATTGTGACCTCGTTCCTTCGACAAGAGAGGCTGCATCTCGAAAAAGAAAGCTCATAAATCATAGGATCATCCTTGAACACTTTGTGAAGTGCGAAAAGCTACAATTGCCGAGCGGAATTTGACGGAGAGCAACCTCAAGCTCATGGAGCCTGTATGAACTAGTCGGCAGTGATCACGACTCGAGCCTTGACTCGGGACTCGTATCGCACAGAGCACAGCATTTCGTGAGGTGGACTTTAAGTTTCGGTATCTTTCCAAGTATCGTTCGTGGAACAGCGCCTGAGGGTCTGGGGGCATCTTGATCTGTCTTTGTTCCATCTCGGCTTCTAGAGTGATGCCCTTGACAGAACAATCTCATCTCGAAAGCAAGGAGTATAACTTATCCACCTGGGGAAGCATTTTCCAACATTTCGTGCATCGAATTGCCTTGAGTGTCAGAACGGCTTTGGCTTGTCGTGTATGCGACAGTCTGCGCCTCATGTCCATCAGCAGCTCAGTGGCCTGATCATTCGCCCGTTCAGGAGGGAGACCCACCTTGCTTCCCTAGAAACCACTATTGTTAGTAAGTCTGGGACAACAATACTTCTCCCGATTCAAAAGACCGATTGACTGGGATTTCTGGATGATACTCAGCAGTGACCATTACTCACACCGCGACAACAATACCTGTGCACACAATTCCAAAGCCGAGATGCTGTAAAGCAATACCAGCACAGTCATAAACCTATCAAACTCAACACCACGAAATATGGACGGGTTGAAAGACACCCTAGCTGATCAGTAAGATACGATATCCGTGCCTTGAATCACGCAGTGCTGATATGCCATGCAGTCCAAAGACAAGATCTAGCCGGCCTCGCAGCGTGGATATCCGGCCCAATAGCATCTTGGGGGATTTTGCAAGTGTAGACAAGATTGTTGTGTACGCTTTCGGTGCGTTCGATCGATATTATATTTGTTGGCAGGACAAAACAGGAGCATATCAACAAGGTACGAGTGGCATATCAGACACATGGCTTGCAATTGAGACTGACTTTGCTCTCAGAACGGCATGGCCTTCCCAAAGAACTCGACGACTGGCTCTTTCCTGCGGACGGAGGTACGAGAGACCTTTCGACGCTGCAGGTTTCACTTGGTACTCACGATGAATTCTTTGCATTTGACAAATTCGAGCGGATAGCACACAAAAATGAGGAGTTCCGAGAGAACGCGAGCAATATGAGCCAACGCTCTTCTTCCCCAGATACCAGGACCCCCAATACACCAGAGCAGAAGCTGCGCAGGAAATCACATACGTTCTCCTATTCGGACCCTCATCCAGACTCACAATCAGACTTCACCAGACGACGGAGCACAACCCCGAAGGGACTGAGGCCACGCAGCATGGCAATAGCGGGGGCTTTGTCCCTGAAATCATGGCATGATAGAAAGCAGAGTTCAGAATACCAGCTGAGAAGACTGGAAACCAGCGGATCCTCGCCCCCAAGGCTGTCCAGGCCATATCAACCTGCCCCCGACCCCGCCCCTGCCAGGCACTACACGTATTCAGATGTTGGCGTGCAGACTGATATGGAAAAGGACGAGGATATTGCCCTCGCTCGTTCATTGCACAGCCTGACGGCTGGTCGGTCAGTTCCCGACTTACGGAGAGCCCAGCGATCGAACGTGTCTTCAATTTCTTCCTTCAACTCACTGCTTTCCGATGATTCATTGGCAACTGACATTTCAAATTCGTCTTTTTCTAGCACTTCTTCTACATTTTCCAGGAACCCCATCTGCATGGGGGTCATGCAATCGTACTTCAGGGAGAGCCAGTATCGGCTGGGAGACGCGTTGACGAAGGCACCCACGATGGGGATTGGCGCGTATTAGCCTATTCAGCATCCTGTGCTGGCATAGGACTAAAATTATCTTCAAACGACAACTTTCGTAGCCGGTTATTCGGGAAACGGAAACGGATGGACCAAGGCAACAGCTAGCAAGGCGAATGGCGAACCCAACGGCGATCGATGAATGAAACCAAGCTCGAATGCTTGAGGCTGGCTGGATCGAATGCACAGGACGAAATGGATTTTCAGATATATCCTCGTCAAATCAAATCCCTGAAGGTATTTGGTGTGGAAACTGCAGATCCGAACAGTTGCCGAGTCGGGCAGCAGTTTGACAACTCATTGGAGGAGTCCCCGTGGTCTTGGTCGGAAGGACTGCATGAACAAGACCTTTGAAATGGCTGCGCAACGAATAAGGCCTTGCTTGGTGGAGAAATCAGTCCGCAAGATGAACAAATCGAGGAACAATAGGAGCTGTTGGTTCGCCCCTACCCCAGACACAGTGTTCATGCCAGTGATTGCGCAGCAGCCACGCTGTCTGCCCAAATGAAGCGAAATAGGAAGTCGAGGATGGGAAACGATTGGTATGTAATCTGTAGAATATGTATTTTAGTATATGACCCAGGATTTTAAGCTGCAGCTTCCCCTCAATTGAGTATTCTTCGCCAGAGATTCATTCGACCACGAACAAGGTGTCCGCCCATGAAAGCTTCACGCATCCAATGGTGATTTTGCGGGGCGAGGAAAACAATCAATCGTGACCATTACATATATTGTAGTGCGTACAGTAGGTTTCGAAATATGTCTGGAGGGTGACTACCCACCAGCCAGGATGTCTTGGCGATGCAGCTCTGGCATAACCACCACTGCACCAGTCTCGTTGTTCACTTCCACCCCGATATAGTGGATGCAGGCAGACATCCTATAGAGGGATTGACGATGATTAGTGAGCGTAAATGAGAAGTACTTGGTTGACGCTGACGTTGCTTGCGTCGACAGCCCCCCAGGCCAACTGCTCAGCTGGAAGAAGCAGCTGCCGGAGATGGTAACTTTGCCGAAGAATGGAGTTTGCCGTTCCTCAGCTTTCCTGTGGCTTTACCGTGCCCCAAACCTCTCTCGCGTTTCACCAAGTATGGTTGTCATAATCCACAACTTCGTGCTCACCACCAAATACATGGCAGCATGGTTTAGAGGATCGATGATGGTATTGTCTTCTCTGCAGAGGGTGCCGAATGTTCATCGAGTATACTGCGGGGCGCCGCAGCACTAGGGATAAGGAACTCCTTGACTCGAAAGCAAAGGCGCATGCCGCTCGTTTCGCTTATCAAAAATCACTGCTGCAGCGTCGGAATCTTCAGGGCACGAGTGCTCCAGGCCCCAGTGTCGGCAGTGCGCGAACTTCTCCCAAGAGTGAAAATGCCACGGCGGTTCCTGCTAGGAGCGGCCCTCGACAGCTACTCCCACAACCAGAATCAACCGTCGTCGAGCCGGCTGCCGTTGACAATCAGGATAGAAGCCTCAGTTTACCAGAGACTTTTCAATCCCCTCATGATGATTGGCTGTTTAATCAAGCTCTCCTCGGCAGAATCGTGAACCCTATACAATCTTATCCCGTGCAACTCGACAGCGGCACAATTCGCTCGATCGAATACTTCCCCGAATTGTGGTCGCGCTGGGCGGCAGATGTGATTCCTAACCGTGCGGACCGTCAAGTGGCCACAAATATGGCGGTGAGAACCATTGTGCAACGCTGTTTGACGGATAAGCTGCATATGGCGGCCTTCATCTCTTATGTCCTGCAGCGGGCACCGGCCGCCAATGTCTCTAAAGTCTTTCTCCTTCGGATGGCTGGACAGGCTGTTTCGGAGCTTCGATCACGTATCGAGGGCGGCAATGCTTCTTTAGAAGAGGTGGTCTGGCCCATCATCTTCTTGGCGCACTATGAACTCTTTGGCTCGAAGAGCGTAGCGGCAGGCCGAGCTCATCTCAAGGCTGTGGTGGACCTGGGCGGTATGGAGTACTTGGATGAGGTTACGAAGGTATACATTCGCCGAATGGACCGAGGTTGGTGGTCAGGCTACCCGTCGATCTTCCCCCCATCACCCTCACCCAGACCCGGATGGGAGAAACTGGTCCCCGAGTTGTTGGACCAAGATTCTACCGGCTCTGGTTTCTTCGACCATGCCGATATTTTAGGACCAGATCTCACGGAAATTCTGCCCTTTGTTGTTGACTGCGTCCGTGCCGGGGTCTTATGTAATGACCTCGTGCTCAGGGGGTCTGAGAATGAAACTCTGCAGAACAAAGTCATCCGCCAATGCCAAGAGCTTATGGACGCTCTGCGGGAGCGGTTGCCTGCGGAACCTGAACAGATGGCCTGCATATACCCTGCAATGATCTGGTTGCAATACACGACCTGGGTCATGAGAGACCTCGCCACCAAAGCCATCTCATCCGTGAATGCTTATCGAAAAATCACAAGCCATGCCCACCCAAATTTGTTGCGATGTTTGGAGCAGAGTTCTCAAGCACATGAAATGCTATGGTGGGCAGCGGTGGTGGGCATTGCAACTTCATCAGATGAGGCTGCCAGGATACGATATGCCAGCTTTGGGCTAAATTTGGTGACAAATCTGGGCGTTGTGGATCTCAGGTACTCCTGGAAAAGATACATATGGTTCGAAGATTGCGCTGTCGTCGATTATGGATTGATCTGTGCTGCGCTCGATAAGGCCATGAGGCAAGATCCTTTGCTAGCACTCAAAACCTGGGAAACAACACGAACGGACCTGTTGTTGGGGCTTGAACCTGAGGTTGGGCAAATGAACAATATCGCCTGGCCCCCGTGACGACCATAAGCCTTCTCTGCAACATAAACATTCCGACCTTGTGCCATGGGCAGCTGAACCACAAGAATGCCGAGTGCTAGCTGTGTCCTCACGACAGAAAGAAGCATCGTTGTCTTGGGACTTAACGGGAGTGAAGTAATTAATGCCCACAATGACACTTTTTATATCCTTCACACCTACAGGAGAACATTGAAAGCCAGCTTATGGAGATGTGGCTAACGCTTTCTGGCAACCTCGAATGAAGGGCCTGCCATATAGGTTGCTGGGTCCTGACAGTTGTGGCGGCATGAGTTGTACTATCGTATGACCTTCTGCCTCCGACTGCGACGCCGGTAAAATACATCTAGGCCGGGGAACCAATACCTTCTGAGAGCGGGCAATCTTTCCGTGCTGATCCACAGCAAGCATCATACGAATTCCCAGGTATTTTATTAAGCGGGGCACGCTACTGATCCTTTCTCGGACGAAACAGGGAGATAACCTCAGGGGTGCGACGTCTCGTTCAAGCCAGGAGCATCTTGGTGAATGTTCAGCGATCTTAACCAAGGCTTAAAGCATTAAGTAAGACGATGGCACAATCAATGCGAGGTAAGAAAAGAGTGAGATACAGGTGGCCATTGACCTGAACCATGTTGTAAATCATTTTAGGCAGTGCTAACTAGAATGCTGGTGCATGTTTAGACTTGTTGAATTGCCAGATTGCCCCTGCTCATGCTCAGCACGATGCATAGTGTCAACCCATATGAATATGGCCTCGGTGTAGCTTTTCACATTCCATCTCAAAGTGACCCAGCGGCGATTGAAACACCCTGATTCCTCTCTTTTAGGATACTGGCGTAGGTCATCACGCTCGCGCAATGGAAAACTTTATTGGACTCAACATCCGCTCGTCAACCGCATCACCCGCGTTTCGCCTTCGGACTATCCTTTCCCATCAATCTTTCATTCTGAATTTGGATTAACCCGGTGGCTTAATAGTATTGCTCCCATGCACGCTCGAAAACGATTTTTGAACTGGTTTACGGCCAACTCAAACACTCGCCAGGGTTCTTGTGGACACCGCCAACATCGTTGAAATCGTTGAAATCGTTTCCCGCCTTATCATAGCGTTGATGGAGGGACAATTGAACGCCAATGACGCCTGGAACATAAGACTCACATGTTCAGAGCACAGCCTTACACGTGACTAGAGCGATGTGGGCTGAAGCCGAGGAGTAAGACATCGACTTTACTCCGTACATCGGGCCGGATTCGAGACTCCGCTCCAAACCAGCATTACTTCACCCCGTCAGGTGGTATATATTCGATCCGGTACCTCAAAGTTATCCTAAGCTGCGGCGATGATACCGAACGGTAAAATTTCAGCGATTGCCAACTGATCCGCCCCTCCCGCAGGTGACAGATTCATGATTGGCAGAGTCTTTACGAAAATGAGCCAAGAAGTGGATGGACAGTCCGTTGAAAATAGTTTCTGATTATTCGTCTTCTGACCAACTAACTCCATGTTCCTTCATAGGTCTCATTTGTTACGACACTCGCGTGGCACGGAGTGGCTTGGCCTGTTTTGAGCGTGCCGCGTCTAAACGCATGTGCAGGCTTCCCTCTAGCGAGACGTGGCTTTGCAGAAGGTTTTCCAGACGGAGATGATTTTGGCAACCACGAGGATGGGAGTCACAAGAGAAGAGGTCGCAGCGTGAGACAACACCTAAGGTAGCCATTCTCTCGAATTACGCAGAGGCCCTGCCATGATGTGAACAATACACCTTAGCTGAGGTCTGTGAGTATTCCCCGGCGAGCTCCGCCAGAGAAGATCTCTGGTCTGTCTTTATCAACTCGAAGCTGGTATAAATCATGCTTCCACGAGCAAGATGGTCTATTTCGTCCGATGCAATGGTTGCGTCAGAGTCTTAAAATTGACGACTTAATTGAGGAAATCCCACAAAACGTCCTGGCTACGGATGTTGTGTTACCGTTGAGTTGTTGGAGTTCTCCACTCGCATCACTGTGGTTTCCCTTGAGGCCACTTACAACAAACAGACCCACTTAATGCGGTTGGAGAGATTTTGACAGTCGGCCTTCCTCATGATGGCACAGGCAATGGGTCAATAATTATTTGGTTGATTCCTCTCATTGGCTTAACTTATTTTGGACGCTCTATTGTGCTCTGCACTGCTTGGGTTGACACATTCGATCGAATGCGCTGGAATTGGGCGGTACTTTTTTCCCCTTTGGCTGGGCTCGACCCAAGCGGCATAGCTACCTTAGGTAGTGGGATGAGGTGTCAATTAAACGTGAGGGTTGGGTGGTTATTTGAATTCTGATGTGCCTGTATCAATCTACACCGGTCACAAAATTTGGCTTGGAAGTCGCGATATACCCATGCAGACCTCGTGTTCTGCGCGCCTCGAATTTTGGTGAGGCTGGACACGAGAAATCGCGAGCGGTCTGCCTCATCCGAGTAGAATGCATGATACCGCACCTACTGTTCCAGTCTGGGCCAATGGCAAGGTAACACAGACACGGGGGAGACAAACCGAATATTCGTATTTCCAGACGTCACCTAGCGGATCCCAACAAGAACACGAGAGTTTCTGCCTTGTTTTGAGATCAGCCGTACGCGGCTGAGGACGAGGATGCCCACCAGATGTGATAATTGCATTATAAGGGGGTGGGTGCACTGATATCGTTTGCTTTTCCAAGCGATATGCTTCCCCAGGGCTGGGATTTCTCCTCCCCTCAGTATGGCTGTCAATCATGGCATTCAAAATTTGGACACTCTGGTGCAGGGCATACAGGCTCTGGCACAAGATTTGACAAAGCCCATCGTGCTAGGTACCATATTTACCCCCCTGTCCTAGTGTACGCTCTAAAGTTTGTTCTAGTATCTGGCTTCTCAGGCTGGGGAGAGGCTATATTCGGAACTATCAACTACTGGGGTGGTTTCGGGGATATCCCGACCGCTCTTTTGCAGGCGCGATACACAGTCATTGTTGTCAGAATTGGGCCCCTCTCAAGTAACTGGGAACGGGCATGTGAGGTCTACAGACAACTGAGCTCTGGGTATTTCTTCCGTGTCTTACTAACCGCCCGTTTAAACATGCTGACAGATGGTAAAGATTGTTTGACCCTCCTGCTACCTTTCCAGCGACTCCTCTCACTGTTGACTATGGTGCGGTATACCCAACCACATATGGATACAACAGGAATGGAGACATGAAGAGAGCGGTGCTTTATGGGGCTCTCCCGGTTGGTTGGACTTGGAACGCTCCAAATGATATCCACTTCATGTGTCATTCTCAGGGAGGGAATACTATTCGCCTGCTCATTGAACTCATGAGTGGCAGGCACCAGGCTCTCCATCCCATCTACTTCCCTAATGCAAATCGCCAAAATTTGGTCAGGTCTGTCATCACCATAGGAACACCACATAAAGGGACGACTGTAACGGATGTTGTTAGGGTAAGACTCGAATATCGCAAACACTCACAATCAATAAACGAGACAAATTCGCTAACGAAAGACGTGCAGCAAATTTTACCCCCAGATCCTATCGAAATCATCGCGCGCCTGGTCGCCTCTACTACGTTCAGGACACCCCGGTTCTACGATCTTCAGCTTGACCACTGGGGTTTCTCGAGGCTGCCAGGGGAGACTTTTCAGGACATGTTCGCTCGAATCCAGGGAATAGTGTCCCGGTGGTGGCAGGGACCCCAGCCGCAACAGGGTCAGCAAACCCATCCTCAGAATGGGTTCTATGACAACAGTATTGAGGGAGTGAACCGTCTGAATGCCTTTGCACCAAATCCCTCGCCAAACACGACTTACTTCACGATGTCCTTTGATGCAACGACACGCTTCCCAGTTATCAATCCAACTCCTAAGAATTCTCAGACCTTCCCAATCAATCCAATTCTCTCCCCAATATCCTGGCTCGCTAACCCGGGAGGATTTTCTTTTTCTTTCGGAGCTCGGGTATACTCCAAGCTACCATTCAGTCCGACAAGTGTCGATTATGCAAAGTGGTTTGTGCAACTGGCAAATGAGCACCTGGGACAGTTGGGATACTTCGACAGAATTCCTTTACCTGGGGCACGAGTACCACGGCCTGATGTGCTACCGCTCATGATGCTTTCCGCCTTCGCCATGGGTGGCTATAGCATCCCCAATACGCCTGAACAAACCTCGTTGGAGTTCCAGCCAAACGATGGGATCGTTAACACCGTGTCAATGCGAGGTCCAGATGACCAGCATGTGTTTAACGTGGCGAATTTCCAATTCAACAATCGAAAGGGGAGGTATTGGCATATTGGAGTGAACGAGTCAATCGATCATGCAGATCAAATAGGCGTTTTTACGGATCCTGCTACGGTAAGTACTTCCGTCTTGAAGTGGGTTCACACTCTGACCACACTTTAATCATGCTGATGAGCTATGCTTTGCCCGTTTAGTACCAAGAAGTTGAGCGAATGTACCTGCTATTTGCGCAGGTAATGACGAGGATGTAACCATTATTGAACCTAGGTCAGCCGCCAGGCAAGGTAGGCTATTCGCCCGGCTATGTTGGCATAGAACAAACAAGCTCCAGATGGAAGGCTTCAGTGGAATTTCATTGTCCCTCTGTTTAGTAACCAGTCTCGATGAAGCAAGTAGCGATATATTTACCTGGCGTAAAGGGCTAGTTCACATGAGCTCCAAGCCTAGAATGCTGAGACAGGTAACTCTGGTGACACTACACGCATCCTATGTGAGATTGTAAGACGCTGTACGCTGTCTGGACTATGTCATTAGACAATTATATGTAGTAGAAACGAAGATCATGATGTTGGTTGTCGAGGTAGTGAGGGGCCCTTGAGGCTGCTGAGCACTCGCGTGTTTAGCGATCGGCCCACCTTCCATTTACAAATACCCTTGGGCTCGTCATCCACATCCCACCTCATTTATAAAAGTTGCCCTCAACTGCGCCCTATTAGTATGATTTAATTGTGGGAGGCTACGACCCCTCGTTATTGTCGAAGACGAAGACGAGAAAGGTTCATCTGTTCATCTCGCAACTTGATCGAACAGATGCGAACCTTTGAACTCCACGACGGTGTCTTCCTTAAAGATAACCCGGCTCTCTATGGTATCATCGAGCGCACGCATTCCGATTCTTATGACCCGTTAGAAGACGACTTGGTCATTGCCCATACTGAGGTGCCCCTTGACGCCCTGAATGAATTCGTCCTGGATGGCGTTCCACCTCCTGGCTATGTCTATGTCAAGTTTGAAGACGAGGCGAGTGGGACTTCGTTGGTGAGCGAGGAAGACATCGTACTCCTGTCACGCAAGTTCCAAATAGGCGACAATGTCAAACGCGAGGATTTACCTATGACGGGCGCCGTTATCAACTTATCTGAATCTTATATACTTGCTCCCATCATCGGTTGTCCAAACTATTTCACGTCACCATACCCAAATCGACAACATCAACCACAATGCGGCATCGAGTGCCCAGCCTCCCCGACTCTGCAAATATCACATCCCAATCCTCACTCCCTCCTCTATGATGTTCCGGCGCGAGAAGTCAGGCGCGCCCAGGATATGGTCGCTGATGACTATCTAGTAGCGGAGGATTGGATCGGACCGGTGGAAACGATCCAGTATGATATAGTCATCTGCCTAGAAAATCTATCTATTGTGGTGGTGAGAAACCTTTACGGCCTCTATGTACCAGTAAAAGACAATGGGAAACCTATCATTGCCCTACCAGAAAGCGAGGTGTGGCGTCCCGATTCAGTTGTGGCCCTCCAGGGATGGGGTCATATCGCCCCGTTGATGGATCCAAAAATTGGACAATTTGTTGTTGCAGATCGCCTGGTGCTACGTAAAGGACGGTGGATACGAGGCACTTATGATCCAAAAATACCCCCACAGGGGACAATCCTTGACGTTCGAGCTGGAGAGGCTGTGGTACAATGGGACCAACGGAGTTTCCCTCCAAATGTTCGCACGAGACGGGTACAGCCTAGCCCGCCCTTTGAGCTGGAACCATACCTGAACAGTGGTGATTTCAAAAGCTCTGCTTCATTGCAGCCGCGGAAGGATATTATGATATATGACTCCGGTAAAATGCCCTTAAAACCCCAGCCTCAAGCTCAACCTGGAAACTCTTCAAATGCACTCAAAAGTCAGCAAGATTCCGGAGCCACTGACTCTCGGGATATTTATTCTGGATCTGACCTTGCAGTTGGGCAACACGTGAGGTTTCGTGATCCTACCGCAGCCGCCGTGAAATACCAAGGGGTTGGTGGATCACTTCATGGCAAGTTCATTAGGTTCGACCCAGAATTATTCTATGGATGGGACTTGAATGAATTCAAAGTGTTGCAAATAAAACAATTAACCACGGTTCTCTGGCAGGATGGGTCAGTCTCAACGGTTGATTCTGCACTACTCCATGGTTATGCATTGTTTGAGCCGGACCTAGCGCCCACTGATATCATACTGAAACGTGAGGGAATGCGTCAAAGACCGGTAGGACCTCGAGGCCAGGGTCAAGCAGGGATTAAGGATTTTGATGAGATGGCATTCTTTGAGAGTCCCCATGATCTTCTACCAAAAAGCGTTGGAATCATTCAGAGTGTTGACATTATAGAGAGGGTGGCCACAGTACGTTGGTTCAAAGAACCAAAGATTGAACTACGATCGAATGGAGAGTTTATGTCTCCTCATTCACGGTTTGGGCCCATAGGGGATGACATCGAGGATATGTCCCTGTACGAGATCATGGCATTCCCTGCATTACAACGGAAACGCGGAGATAAGTGCATCATTGTACCGCCAGCGATGTCAACAGCAACTAGACAAGATAAAACTGGCTCTCAGAGTACTTCCGTGAGCAAGGTCGCTCCGAGCAGCAGCACATCTCGGGAGACACTACAGTCCCAGTGGCAGAGCATTTGGCCTAAGGACCCTGTTAACTCGGGAGAGGGATCACTTTCCAAATCTAAGCATCCTATTGATTGGGTTGGTGAAATTATTGCCCTTGGCCTCGACGGGTCGAACACAATCCGACTAGGAGGGCTTCAACCTTGCCAAGATATTAATATCAGTTCAGATGATATCTTAGCGTTCCTTGATAATGGCGACGAATTCCCTCACCTCCTTGGGGACGACGAAATGGATCTCGACTCTCTACTTGGCTCAATCAACTCTGGATGGTCTGATGATGCAGATAGAGAGCCAATCTTGGAGGTAGTTGAATATGAGGGAGGCCATCGTCTTGACCATGACAGTGATAGCGAAAATTGGGAGTCAGAGGATGATGAGGAAGGCGACGCTATTGACGACAACGAAGAATTTACCGATGCCCAAGAAGAGCTAAGCGACAGCGGAGAGGTTGACATGATGGAAGACAAGGAGAATGCCGCTGGGCCGAACAGCCCTGGCAAGCGCACCGGCATAGTCCATCTTAAGGAGCTACTCACAACGGAACCCCCTCCACAATTTGCTGTTTTGGAGCAGGATCCGCCCGCAGATCAATTTGGTTTGCGTTCAGTACCAATAACCGGAAGGTCTCTGAAGCGAATAGTGAAGGAGCATGCTGCACTATCAACGTCACTCCCGGCTGGTGACATCTATGTGCGTACTTATGAGAGTCGGCTAGACTTGCTGCGGTGCTTGATAATTGGACCACGGGATACACCCTATGAAAACGCGCCGTTCCTGATCGATCTCTACCTGCCTGATAGATTTCCTGCGGAACCTCCCCAGGCCCATTTCCACAGTTGGACCAGCGGCTTGGGTCGAATTAACCCAAACCTGTACGAGGATGGCAAGATATGCTTGAGCTTACTGGGCACATGGGCGGGCAAGCATGATTGTGAGAAATGGAGCGAAAAAGCCACCATCCTCCAGCTACTCGTCTCCTTACAGGGCCTTGTCTTTGTCAAGAAGCCGTTCTACAACGAAGCAGGCTTCGAAGGTTATGAAAACGACAAAGTTTACACCCGAGAATCGGAGTTATACAGCGAAAAAGCCTTTCTCATGGCACGAGGGTTTGTGAAACACGCCTTGACCCAACCTCCGCGGGCGGTGGAAGATGTTCTATCCTGGGTATACCTGTCTACCGAAAGCCTGTCTACCGAAAACGCCAATTCGACCTCGCTTCTCCAAACAATCATAGCTCGTGGGAGAGCGATAGCTCAAAGGTCTGAAGAGGCAAGGCAACAGCAAGACGAAAGACTGATGAATGCCATTGGTGAAACAGAAGATGACACAACAGCATTTCTGAGGCCGCTGAGCCGAGGAGCAACCGTGATGCTCAAGAGAACCATTAACGAATTGGAACGACAGCTGCAACAGCTAGATACGAAGTCTAATGACTAAATTAGTATAGAGTCAACAGGATAGACCCTGTCTATCGTCAATGCACAAGATACCAATGAAGAACGACCGTCTCCATTACTGAGTAAAATGGTGCCTTGCTTAATACTTAGTGGTAATCCAAACAATAGTGTCTCGACTCTCGAGAGTGTGGATCGGAGCCGACCCTCAGTCAACCTTGAAACTTACTGGTCGTTTGGTAGGCACTGGTGACAAACACCCGATCTGCCTTTCGGGGCGTCGCTAGGCTGATTAGGCGCGTTAGGCGTCCCTGAAGCGGCAAAAGCCGCCCGGAGCAACAATGTTCCGGAACCTCCACCACACCTTTTCTAAGTAACTAACCAAACCCACCTCCTTCGGCCAGCTGCTTCCACTTGTAGAACTCTCTCCATGTTCACTTCCCCAGATTCTCGACTTTTCGATCTTCTTTGGAGTCAAGGCCTCTCCCATTCATTCTCCAGGACTCTGGGAAATGGAGTAGATATTTCCTGTTTGTGATATGGTGTCGATCAATCATTCCCTTTGTCCCTTATCTCTTTGTCTGGCTTATTCATAGACCCGTTTGGGTTGCCCCCAAATTGTGGTGACACCTAAACATCTCCCCTCCCTCAAACAACAACGAACGACTTTCAATTTTGATTTCTCAAGCGTGGACGCTGAAAGCCTACGCAGGGCATCCAGTCCTTCCAATTAATTAACTCATCCCAAATGGCGTCTCCAGCTCTCCAACCGACTCGCCCTGCTGGCTGGATTGATCCACGACGACCCGCTGATTACCCCATTATTCTGGGAACCAGCCTGAAAGCCGAGAGCAGCAACACGAAAGACTCGCTTGTCAACATACGCTACAACTGGCAGCCAAAGTTCGGACTCGCTTCCAGAAAAAGCAAGCTCACCAAGACTGGAGACAAATATGAGCTCCGCGTCAGACCAGCCGACAGCGACGATGACGAAGGAGGTGAATTTCAGTACAGCGGTGCACTGAATAACCAGCCTTCAGATGGCGGTTCTGACCAATATACGAAGAGTCTTGCTCTTATTTTTGACAAATCCAAATCGGCCTTCGTGCTTGAGGCCATCTCTACCTCGCTCGATATGAATCTTAAATCTGGCACAGGATATCCTGCTAAATCTGCGCGAGAACTGCCCCAATTGCCGGAGAACAATAGCAATACTCAACAGCTGGCGAACGACAACACACAATCGACAGGAAAAAGCAAACCTTCGCCCTCAATCGAAGACGAGCAAGGTGACTCATCGAACCCCTTTGACTACCGTCACTTTATCGCTGAAGCACGCGAGAGTCTTGAGAAGTCCACTCAGCAAACTGGGAACCGTACCCCAATCAGTGGTATCTCAACCCCAGTGCCACCCGGTGCCAGTCGCTTCGTGTCCACTACACCTCAATTCCGAGCTACTGGCGCAGTACCAAAAGCATCGTCGACGCCTCAACAACGAAAGAAGAAAGAAGAAGCGTCATCGTCGCGTGGGGGACCAGGCCACTCTCGTTCGACATCGTCTACAACTGCAAAGAATGCCGCCTCTGCCAAGCGAGGCACAGCTTCTAAGCCTTTGAGTAAGGCCACCATATCAGACTCAGACTCTGAGGCAGACAGTGAGACCATCGCTGTATCTCGTAACCCTGCTCCGAAGGTTTCCCGTCCAGCAGTTGTCAATAATGCCCCACGCTCTAAGCCCCCCGGCGCAAAAGGTCATACGAGGAATGTCTCTGCCAATATCGGTAGCTCGCCACACATCATTATCAATGATGACGACGGTGATCTCGAGATTGATATGGGTAGCCCAGAACCAGAGGATCGCAATCGGAGGAGCAGAGTCGATCCAGAAATGTTTCGCTCTCACACTGGCACACCGATTGGTGGCTATAGCTCAAATTTCGGTATGGGAGGCAGTAGACCCTTATCGAGACTTGGTGATGAGTCTCGCTTCAAGGACGGTCTTCCGGGCCACAGAAACAACAATTCCAATGGTGGAGGCCGAAGGGAGCGGGATGTGTCGATGAAAGACATCGAAGCGGAGTCCTCACCCTCGGATGAAGATGGGGATGTCGAAGAGTTCGAGCTGGGTAGTCCGCAGGAAAAACGCCCTGCTTCCTCACTACTGAAGCCTTCAAGCGTCGAGAAAGATGATGATGACGATGACGACGCGTTGGCGCCAACTCCGCCAGCTCCGAGAACCGATCGTATGCAGGTTGATGAAGATGAAGATGACGACGAGGATCTACTTGCAGCTGAACTGGAGGCTGCACTCGAGGAGGAAGACGAGGCTGCCAGTGCCGCAATTGGCTTGGGAATTGGTATGCACCATCACCACCAGCAGCAGAGCGATGAGAGTGAGGTCAGTGAGGAGGAGTAATCCCTCGGCACCGAGTTCTCTTTTCAATCATGGCCGCCAGTGGCAGCCAGTTATCCTCCCCCACGGCGCCTCTCATTGTTCATCGGCGGTAACGAAAGACAAGAGCGTAACACGAGCGTGATTTAAGTACTGCCTGACTAAAGTAGATTACCACTTGATTGAACTACTTTTCCGTCTGAATGCAGCAAACACTCCAAGGCCTTGGGCACTGGACTGAGATGCAGAAGCGATCTTCACACTTGAATGGAGCCCAGGTAGGGAGAGGTTAGATTTACAATGCCGGAGTAGGAGAAGCTTTGATTTCAATTCCAAGAAGGTTATTCTGTAACACAATCTAGCTATCTAGGTATGTATGCAGGGGATCTGTGTACGAGCTGAATGAAATAATTATTCATCTGGAATGCTTTCTTTGAATTTTGGGGGATTTTGTTATGTACCACCTCAGTCAGGAAAGGTGGATAGACCCAAATTGAAGTCGCCGATTGATGCTCCCTCGATCGGTGCGAGTAACCTATCAGTCCACATATGCATTTCTATTGCTCTCATGAGTGATTCTCTCATCCAGTTCATCTTGTTCATCTCATAGGACCGTCGTTATCATTCGCGTGATACATATAAAAAGTCCCCTATCTTTTTCATTGCTCCCGACTTTAAAGCCTTATTCCTCCCCACTTGAGAGCCTTATTCCTCCCCTCCGCCACCCGACAAGCCACTGCCACCGACCTGCTTCGCGCTCTTTGCACCGCAGATATCGTCGACCCGCAGCAGCAGACACGCACTCTCGACCGCGGTCTTGATGCTCTGCATCTTGACGGCCTGGGGCTCCCAGACGCGGTACTCCTTCATGTCAACCACCGCGCCTGTGTCGCCGTCGACGCCGAATGTGGACTTGCCCTCGGCGTGCTTGGCGCGCAGCTGGGTCAGGATGCGGATCGGGCTGGCACCCGCGTTCTGGATCAGCGTGCGCGGGATCACCTCCATCGCCTCCGCGACGGCGCGGTACGGCCACTGCTGTACGCCCTCGATGGACTTGGATTTCTGGGACAGGCGCACCGAAACGGCCATTTCGGTCGCGCCGCCACCCGGTGAGAGGCGCGGGTGGAACATCACGTTGCGTGCCACGGACATGGCGTCTTGCAGGTTGCGCTCGATCTCGTTGAGGATGTCTTTTGAGGGGCCTCGGAGGAGGATGGTGCATGCTTTGGGGTTCTTGCACTTCGTGATGAACGTGAAGTACTCGTCGCCGATCTTCTCGATCTCGAAGAGCCCCGCGCCTGTGCCGACATCCGACTCCACCAGGTCGTCGACGCGGTTGACGATCGTCGCGCCCGTCGCGCGTGCGATCCGGTTGTTGTCCGTCTTGCGCACACGCCGGAGTGCCGTCACGTTTGCCTTGACGAAGTAGTGCTGCGCGAGGTCCGAGACGCCCTTTTCTGTGATAACCAGGTCGGGCTTCACGGCCAGGATCGCGTCGCACATCTTCTTGACCTGCTCCTCTTCGATCTGCAGGATCCGGTTCCACGAGTCCTCGTCCGTGATCTCTACGTTCGTCTGCGACTCGCCCTTTTTGTACTCGAGCGGGCAGTCCAGCAGCACGATACGCGGGTTTTCTATCCGTCGCCGCATCGACGCGTGCGTGATGTCCTTGTTCAGCATCACCCCGTCCAGCACCCGTGAGTCTTCGATCTCGCCTCCTGGTACCTTTTCCACGCGAGCGTAACGCTTGATGTCGATTTCTTGGGGTTTTATTGGCGAAGGTGAAGCGGCTTTCGCGGCGGTACCATTGGGTTGCGGTGCATTGGAGAAGAATGTCTGGTCTTGTGATACTACGCGGACCGCCTTTAGGGCCAGAGAACACATGAGGTCGGAGAATCGGGAGCTGGTCTTGGTGCCGATGGAGGATTCGATGATTTGGTACATCTGCTTGTCACTAGAGGTGTCGACCGGTATCGAGATCTCCTCCACGATGGCCAGGGCGTCTGCGAGTGCCTTCTTGAAGGCTTGGATGATTACAACAGGGTGGATGTTTCGTTCGAGTTGAGGGAGTGCCTGGGCTAGCATTTCACCGGCTGGACCGGGGAAGTCAGTCTTGTCTTTTCAACCTAATATCAGCGGTTGAATACCTAATATTATGACCGTTGTTGTGCCATCTCCCACCTCTTCGTCTTGCGTCCTGCTCAGCTCGATCATGCTCTTCGCTGCGGGGTGTGCGACCTCAATCTCTCGGAGGATGGCATGGCCGTCGTTGGTCAAGACGATGCCTCCCATGGGATCCAGGAGCATCTTTAACATGGCTTTCGGACCGAGACATGATCTGATGATGTCTGCCACGCTGGATTTTGTTAGTCGGGCAAATGGCGGGGTGAGTGGGTGAAGAGCCTCACGTTTTGGCGGCGGTTATATTTGAAATTTGCGCTTTGCGACCAACTTGTCTCTCACCACTTCCGGTGTCTGCGACATATGTCAGCGTGCTTATTCTCTGTGAAGAAATTTGAAATGGCCTACTCATAACCACAACCGGTGCCTGCATCTTGCCTGCTCTTCAGGCGGCACACTTCAGAAATATATGTCCTGGGCGGCAAAATCAAGAAAGTGGGATCTCGAATGGCGGATACCGGTCAATGATTGCTCACAAAAACCAATGTGATCTGTGTTGCTCAGTGGCAGAATGACTCTAGGCAGGTGGGATGTATCGATCCAGGCAATTTCAAAAAGTTCGCGGCTACTGATCTCCAACTTTGCCGCCAAGATTTATATCTCCAGTTTGGGACGAACACTCATGCCGCCCTGTGCCCATACAGTAAGTAGGGGCATGACTCCTGGCAGGTGCCTGGCAAGGGCAAGGGTCCTGGGCGTTCAAGAGCGCCGATAATCATAGGCCTGCAAAGTTCTCAAGGGTGCTATTATCGCCCGCTAGCTGTTAGAGACATTATAAGACGAACTCAAACTGGCGAGGAAACTATATGAGTGCGTGGAAGATAGGCTCCTATAAGCCGATGACAAGAATAATGAGAGCCAGATGAAAACTGATGGTTGATATGGAAACTATGATATGGGTATTTAGTGCTTCGTTTGCAGTCGTGAAATTCTTTATGGTTTCGATCCTATCCCTCGTCTTGGTCCATATCGTCACGGCCTCGCTTTCCAGCACCACCTTTCCCTGTGCGGGTGTGTCGCAAAGTTGCACCTTTCTTGCCTCTGCTTTCATGCAGTTCCTTCATCTCCATGGCAGCAGCCCTTTGGGCCTCACCCACACGCTCGGCCAAAACCATGACTTCTTCCTTAACGGTTTCGTACTCTTGCAGTTTCTTGCCGAGTGCTCCCTCTATCCTCATCCAAAGCTCAACATCATACTGGGTGACAAAAGATACTGCCTTGCCACTTTTCCCAGCCCGAGCGGTACGTCCCACTCGATGGATGTATGTTTTGCTATCATGAGGTAGATCAAAATTTACCACAAGATCGACGGATGGAATATCGAGACCTCGAGATGCGACATCTGATGCGACCAGTAAATTCCGTGACTTCGCGCGGAACTTGTTCAGAGCAGCAAGACGAGCTTGTTGGGATAGCTGGCCATGAATGGGTACTGCGGAAAACCCGAGCATTCGAAGCAGGATTGAGATCCGTTGTGCTTCATTTACCGTTCGCGTGAATATAATGCCTGTCTGGCCTGCTAATTCATTTAGAAGATGTATGAGGTAGAGATCCTTGTGTTTGTGGGGAACGAAAATATATGACTGCAGTAGTGTTGACACAGTCTGGTATTTGTCTTGGGAAACGGCAACTCGCAAGGGGTTGGTCAACGAAGCTCTCTGCAAGGATTCAACCTTGCTTGACATTGTGGCGGAGAAGAGGTATGTCTTCCGCCCCTCCTTGGGAAGAATCTTCAATATTTTGTCCAGTATGGGTCCGAAATCAAGGTCAAGAAGTCGGTCAGCTTCGTCCATGATCAAGTATTTTAGCTGCCGCAAAGAAAACCCCTTGGTGTTCTCCAAATGGTCTAGCAGTCTCCCAGGCGTGGCGACGACAACATGAGGCTTCTTCCCAAGCGCAATTGACTGCGGCATCATATCCATGCCACCAACCAAGACTGCGCATCGGACTGCAATCACGGAGCCTAGAGCCTCGACTGCTTGGGAAATCTGATAAGCCAATTCTCTCGTCGGGGCCAGTATCAGTGAATGTAGTTGCTGTGGCTTGTCCATCAGTGCTTGCAGTATGGGTAGAACAAAGGCCGCCGTCTTTCCACTTCCTGTCTCGGCAAGTCCTATGAGATCACGGCCTTCTAAGGCTAAGGGTATAGATTCTGCTTGAATCGGAGTTGGTGCTTTGTAGCCAAGGGCCTCGCAAGCTTCGCACAGTGAGTCAATTATGCCCAGCTCTTTGAACGTCGTTGGCGCAGACGCTTTTTCGTGGATTGGCTCGTCCTCATTACTCGCCGTATTGTCCTCGGTGGTCGATTGCACACCATTCTTCAGATGTATCTGGGGAGAGTCCTCAGGGCTGATTTTCCTCTTCTTCAATGGCGGCATTGTTGTTAATTTGTATAAGATGTAAGGTGTTTCCGCTGGGGTGCAGCCGTGCTGATGAGGGAGGATCTACGAGAAGCCGCACATAAGTACTTTGAACGACTAGACATTCAAATATTTTTTCCTTGCCTTATCGTAGATCTTATCAACACGTGATTTTGGCTGTGTCTCCCCCTCATGCCGCTTTAACTATTGCCCACCAACCATTGTCCTCTTCCATCCTGCGTTCATCTTCAACGTCCACCTCGGCCGGGGTCTGTTATCCCCTTTGCCATGAGCACCTATATTCATTCTATTCTTAAACAATTATTATGCAGAGCTAGTGTCCCATATGTATATCTGAGATAGGTATTACGCCATAGTGCTAGCACCCAAGAGTCACTCGTCGCTCGTTCACCAGATCAATATTGCCTGCTTTGTCCCTGGAGCATTGCGCAAATCGAAGTGAAGCGAAGACAATCAAGGAATTGTGATCCTTTGTTTACAGTCAAGGATTCAAGAGAGCTTTACATGCCCATCTATTCTGCTGATGCATGTCACTTCTGCTGATCAACGGGAAGTAGGCTTTGCAAAGAGGAAGGCTCTCCCTGAGCACAAAGGAAGCAGAGGATCAACATCGCAACCCAAATGGTATGCCATTCTTCATCTCCGAGGGGTCTAAGGTTTTTCAACTGTTGGTCAATATACTTTGACCGTAGATTTCCCCTCTCTTCCAACCATTGGAATGTTTTCCTGTCGGGGAACAGAGGACCCGATGTTGATGTACTAATCAGCTCGATCATGCCTGCTGCCACTCTTAGAACTGTGGGAGAAGGCGGACATTCATGCGGCTAGTTTGCAGGGTTGGTCGAGTACGAGCCACGGATCCAACCGCGCTGTTTAATATCACAAGATTGAAGCACTACGCTGTAACAAGAAGCGACAAACCCTTGCAATCTTCTGGATATTATCAATGCCAACTAGGTCGCTTACGAGCGAGCTGAGTCCACACTACATCAAACTGATGTCCACAGCCGACTTCATGTCAAAAATGATGATCAACTGCCTCGAGCGCGATTTAGGTGGTACTTGGTGGCGTCGCAGGCACCTCAGCCGTCGAATAACATCGTCAGCCTGATCACCCCCGGAAACCTGATAGTTCCCCCACCCTGGTCCTTAGAGAGCCCAAACCTCTTCTCTACCTGGCCAGATTCGTTTCGTGAACCTCAACCTCGATCCATTTTCGGCCACTGGCGTTATATCTCGTATTCTCAGAATGAATGGTCTCACCAGCTTTCAATTCACGCGCACATCTCATACCAATAGTTGCCCAATGCCTTCAATGCCAAGTCTACCATGCATACCTAGGTAGCTAGGCACCTCGCAACGACCTCTGTGGGGGCTTCCAGCAGAGGCTTGGTAGACAACGAAGCGAGACAAAACAAATAGGGCTGCAGTAAACTGAGGTCCACGAAACTGTTTCCGTGGTTAAGAATGAAGAGGGTAGAGCATCACTCGGATGAGCCGGGTTCAGCCTGATGGAAGAGAGATAAAGTCAGCAGCTCACCCTGGTGGTGTTGAAGTGCGATCCCTCAGAGTCAAAGGTTCGCCACTATGGCTGGCTGGGTTGTCCTTTCCACTGAATGGAAGCTCCAGGATGTGCAAGCTGGTCTAAATGTTGTGATCAATATCACATCCTTCACATTCATATTCATCTCGACATGGTTCTTCTGTCATCGGAGCACCAAGCGAATTGCACGTCAAGAAGATGTTCCCATTTCTTCCTTGTTCACTCTTACAACACCTGGCGAGGTCTTGGATATTGTTCGTCTCCTACAAATGCAGCTTTTGACTGGCGCCCATTTCCCTATTGTCATTCAATGCGTCGTCGTCCTCGTTTTCAGTCTTACGGCTACATTCGCAGGCCCTATCGCCAGGTATTCTACTAGGGCTGGCGAAGCAGTTCGTCTACAACCCATAGCGGGACTTCAGGCTTCACGCTCACTAGCATGCGATATAAACAACAACGTCAGATGGCAAGATATCTTCACTAGATTGGACGAGGCTGAGTTTCCAAGAGATAGGCTTCTGGATTATCTCCCAGACATCCGAATTGACTGGGTATATGACTCAGATGAGTGGAATTCAACCTATCTAGCTGACTGTAACATTACTGCACGGACCGCGATCAATGTTGAAACGACGGGAAATTACACCAATCGTTTCCTCTACCTATATGATGAAATACCAGCACTTTGGACAATGCTATCACCTAGATTTCGAAGGGAAGACATCATCCATGACGTGTGGTATGACGGCGTCCGCAACCCAGAGTTGGGCGTGTGGGAAGATGTGGTCATTTGGCAGTATGTGGACTTGTCCTCTTCAGAAGTTAGCCACGAGCAAAACGCCTCTACACAGCAGACAACCATCTCGATAGGAGTGTTATACATGGAAGATGCCCCAGAATACAATCTGACAGTCTCGAACAGTACGACTGATGATTGGGTTTTTGGAGAGGGCCCGGTGCCTAATGCATACTATTCAAAGGTTGAGTGCGACATTCATCGTAACCGACCAGAGGACAACAACTTCTGGGAAGCTTATCCACAGATTAGGACGAACTGCGACCTCGCTAAACAGATGGACGTGTACTGGTCGGCAACCGCCATCGTGCCCACAGATGGAACTGGAGAGAATGTGACAATCAATCTACCTTCGGGTGAGGATATGTTTCGGTTCTATCAATCCTGGATGATTGCAAAGGATACTTACTACCCATTCCCTTCAACTGGGGAGATCAGTGTAACGGTCACAACAGTGGAACTCTCCATTGCTTTTATTGTGGTTTGTGGTTTGATCCTTCTCATCGTCCTTCTCGGATTGCTCCACTTTGGGTATATGAAGTGGAGGTACAGGAAGATTCTCCAAAGAACACCTGGGACCAAGGTCGACTGGGTATTACAGTCAATCGAAGAGTCTAACGCCGCGACTATGGGAGAAGGTGGCCAATTACAGGTCCGCGGCGAAGGGGCGGAGGTCTCTGCCAGAGAGCTCGCAGCAAGAAGACAAACGCTTTGGCTAAGTGCTAATTACGCAGGTCCGCATCAGGGAACTGCCAGGACATTTGGCAAGATTCAAACCGCCCGCAATAAGATCAATCATGAGGATCCAGCCCACACTGTCCCTGACAAATTGCGGGAGCAAGGACCAATAACTCCAACAACCCAGGTAATCCTCCCAGTATCTATCGACCTGCCAACAAAGCTAATTGATGAGCAGCGCCCACAGCTATTGGTTCCAAAGTCTGGGCCGGTAGTGGAGTCTATAGAGGCATAAGATATGATGCAGAGTCAACGTAGCTCATTGTCAAGGGATTGAAACTCTGTTGGACTTTCCAGAACGTTATGCTATTGCATGGAACGAGAGTTGCAGGTGAACTGGCAACGCATCGTACTCGAAGGCTTTGAGCCTAACATTCGCCCTTTCAGGGCGCATGACGGATGGAATTAATTGGGAGCTGGAGCTAAGGACTTGAATTGCTTTTGAATGGTATGGCGGGAGATAATCATCTGGTGGTGTGGGGAATGGAAACAGCGTCGCCTAGGCCGTGGCATCCCAGCATAATACTACAGCACCTAGGTCAGATTTTCCCTCTTTTGAAGGCGTCTTCCTAACATCGGGGACGCCATGGCGCATATGACCTCTTGGTCTGACATCCGAACAAGTCTGAGAAAAAATGCCTCGCCTCTAGGCTTTCATCTGTGACCATACCCAGAACAGTCGTCTGTGAATGAGGCTGAGACTTATTTTCTCGCTCAGCCAATGTGATAAATTTAGAGGGCCTCTAGCCTGGCCTTGGCCAGAATCTGGGGTATTCTTTCGATATGGTGTCTTCCATCATCGAGTTGAATCCTCGACTCGCCTAGAGGCTTGGTATTGTCTTCTTCCAGAAGGCATGATCGCGAACAAGGCCACTCAACGCCAAACAATTGCAACAGCAGCAGTACAAGCTCGTATAAGGCGGTACTCATCATAGGGAAAATAGAAGAAAAGTGCATTGGGACTTTTCCGTGGTTTCGCTTGTGGATACTGGGCCAAGCATTGCACCATCTGAGGCTGCGGAGGTCACCACCCGTACACACCAATCACCACATCTCTACCACAATCACGACATCCCAGAGCCCTGGGCAAATTTACTTATCAGTGCAATCACACAAGGATGATACAGCAGCTAAGGTTGAACACATGACAAGATCGACATGCTTTATATAGTCTGCGTAGCGACCTTACTTGGAGCAATGTCGCTTCTTCAATATCCACTGCCTCCACGTGGCATCCCAGTCTACAACCTATCCTTATCGCCCTTGAGTCATGGCCGACTTCAAAGAGCCACGGCAGGACTCGGTCTTGAGATCCTCTGTGCACAATGCGACGGACTTTCAGGCCATCGACCCCCATAGTGGGGTTAAGCGAGGCCTCAAGACCCGGCATCTGAGTATGATGGCGTTAGCTGGCATCATTGGGCCAGGTCTTTTGATTGGATCCGGAGGTGAGAGAACATGATGGCCACCTGGACATGAGATGATTAGCTAACCGTCTTTACTATTGCAGGCGCTCTGGCAAATGGCGGTCCAGCGGCCCTCTTGATTGGATTCGGTGTCATAGGCATCATCGCGTTCAGCATCATGCAGTCACTTGGAGAAATCACCACTCTCTATCCCAGTGGCGGGGCTTTCACCAGTCTCGCCGATCGCTTCGTGGATCCGGCATTCGGCTGTGCTGTTGGGTGGAACTATTTCATCATATGGATCGCGGTGCTCAGCAACGAGTACAACGTATTGTCGTCGATCTTCGTCTTCTGGAGCGACAAGGTCCCCCTTTACGGCTATTTTTTGATCTTCTGGACCGCTTTCCTCGGCTTTCAGCTTCTCGGCGTCACGACATTTGGCGAAGCGGAATTTTGGCTGGCGCTTATCAAGCTGCTCGGGCTCTCGGCATACTTCTTGTTCTCTATCATTTACGTGTCAGGCGGCCTGGTAGGCCAAGATGGAGCCTTCGGCTTCCGATATTGGAACGATCCGGGAGCGTTTGCTAATGGCTTCCGCGGAGTGGCCTCGGTGTTTGTCTTCTGCTCGACGTTCTATGCTGGTGTTGAATCTGTCGCGGTGGCCGCCACGGAGACAAAGAATCCCAAGGTTGCGGTTCCCTTGGCTATCAGGCAGGTCTTTTGGCGGATTATCTTCGTTTACATTGGTAGTGCAATAGCATTCGGCATGACCTGCCCCTGGAATGCTGAGGCTCTGATCAATGGAGAAAGCCGAGCGCTGAAGAGCCCAATGACCATTGCCATTCAGAATGCGGGCTGGGAAGGCGGTGTCCATCTCATCAACACCTTCATATTCATCACGTGCCTCTCTGCAGTCAACAGCTCCATTTACATTGGTTCTCGAACGGTGCTCTTCATGGCACAGGAGAAAAAGGCACCCAAATTCCTCGGGTACACCGATTCTCGGGGAGTCCCCGTCTACGCCATCATCTTCACGAATTTGTTTGGGGCACTATCAATGATGAACATCTCCACAGGCGCCGGCAAGGCGTATGGGTATATCGTGAATTTGTCGGGAGTCAGCACCTTCCTCGTCTGGGGTGCCATCTCCTTCATCCACATTCGCTTCCGCTCGGCCTGGAAAGCCCAGAACCGCACCGAGCGCCAGCTCCCCTTCAAGTCACTGTGGTACCCTTGGAACGCCTATTTTGGCCTAGGTGCCAATGTGTTCTTGGCCTTGGTTCAAGGCTGGACCACTCTCAGCCCATTCGATGCAGGCAATTTCGTCGATGCGTATATCCTCATACCTTTATTCCCAATCCTTTATTTCGGGTACAAGTTCATCTTCAAGACAAGATATCACCGGGTGCACGAGATAGATCTGGACTATGGAAGACGCCAAGATGTTGATGCTATAGATGTGGAGGACGACAGTGGCGAGGAATACCAGACCACGGTCAAGCCGCCCCTTTGGCGGAGACTTTTGAAGAATTTCTAAGTGGGTGAAGGGCGAGATTGTTTGCCTGATGGAAATCACGAGTGCAAAACAGCGGTGCTCAATTTATGTCCCGATATGAGTTTGTTTTGAAACATGTGCAGTATTGTGCATTCATCAGCCTATACTTCTAGTCACACGTTCTGAAATTGTTTCGAGACATCTCCGTCAGTGGATATTCTCATCTGATATATTCTAGTCTTTCCACTCGATTCAAAACACCAGCCGCTCGCGGCCATACTGCTTTCATCAACCGTCTTTAGTTGAACAAATCATAAGCTGAATAAACACTTTCTGCCATAATCTGGGGCATCTCCAATCTCAACATCTCAAAATAATATACACGCTAAACATCCAATGACTGATCCTTCGGTCAGACCTCAGGGTTCCGGTGTCACGACTAACTCACCGCGGCAGTCACATAAGAAGCAGCATATAGTTGGGTGTTCTGGAAGACAGCCAGGCCAGTCATGATGATCTCGTCGATGGCATCCTGGGGCAGATCTCTGTCGACGAACTCAAAGGCGCAGGCGTCCTTGAGCGAGCACTTCGGCCTGATGCGGGCAATGGGCATGGCGTTTTCGTCGATGAGGTAGTGGTCTATGACGACCCACGGGGTGCGTCGCTGCCACGTCAAGGTGCGTCCGCCGAAGGCAGGCGACGTATAGGGCAGGTCAACGCACTTCCAGTTATTGCTTTTGACGTGGATGGTGCCGTGCTCGGTGTCTGCTTCGATTGCTCTTGTCATGGGACTGAACTTGATGGTGCCCACGGTCATGTTGTCGCGTGGCGGGCTGCGGAACGTCAGGTTCGGCCGCCGGACTCTCATGTCGATGTCGTATAGCACCGTGGCGTTGTCCTCATCTAGGATCTGTCCCTTTCGGCATCTCCAGCCCTCGGTGCGATAATACATTGTTCGTGTTTCCTTGGTTTCGAACTGTTCTACCTTTTCTGCTTTTTCTGACTTCTGGTGATTGTCAGCATGGATGGCTCCAGTGGTATGAATCTCGGTCGGGGATCTTTGTAGCGGGGTAGCTCTCACATACCTTGCTGTCATCTTTGTGGCCCCAGAGTTTAGGCATGTTTATCGATTTTCTGGATGGAGGCCTCCAAGTCAGAGTAACTGGTAGTTGAGATAATAAGGTCGCTTCTAGCAAAGTATTTGATATTGTGTAGAGTAGGGGTTGTAATTCTGGTTGATTGAGATAGACAACATTGTAGGAGCCCATCTAGGTATTTATCTTCCCACAAGGATTGAGCAGTTGTAACTTGTGGCTATGACGCACCTGCATATCAATTGCCAGAAGTAAGCCTTGCCTCGATTAGCCAATCGATAAAGGGTGACAGTGATCGGGGGCGGGCTGTGTAGGGTCCTGCTACACATCGTGGGGAGATCTGTGCCTCAATTTCACCCTCACCCCTCAGCCAACCATAGGGCCCGCCTCGGGCCAAACTCTCGCCTGTGATGATTGATTCATTGAATGATCGTTGGAAGCCTAACCCTTTTAGGTTGGATGTAGCGCTCTGTCTGAGATCGCTTAGGAAAATAGCACTGAACATGCCAGACCAACATTCAGCTCCCAGCGGAGAGTGCAACCATGTTGACTTGGCACCAAATGATGATCTTAGCGACACTAAAAGCCTCAGAAAGCGGTGCAGCGGCGTTGTTTGATCTCTGAAAAAGAATCACTTGATCCCCAAGCTAAAAGTAGTATCATGATGGCGATGTTGAAACACGTGCTCGTCCGTAGTCGCTAACCAATTCTGGTGCTACGCTTCGCTGCAGCCTCGACAAGATTTGGCCAACGCATCCTTGAATTTTCCGTCGGTAAACTCCTGGTCCGCTCTATAACGTGACAACGAAGGGGTCCCAAGCCACGGGGCTTCATTGATGTCTATCCATCGATCTTGACGATTTGACCATGTCTCAAGGAAAACGTTCCAAGTAGTCTTTTCAAGATGCCGGGGGTACCTTCGGGGCGAGCATGTGCGCAATGTAGGAAACAGAAAAAGAAAGTGAGTAAACCCCAGAGACTCGGCAAGGAATGAGAAGAAAACTGATCAGAGGAATAGTGTGATGAGACAAAACCGACATGTTCAAGGTGTAGACGACTTGGGATACCTTGTACAGGCTCTGGGGAGCGGAGATATAAGTTTAAAAGCCAGTTCTCAGATAACGAGCTGTCCAGGTCATCCTCTGCTAGCCCTGCCAAACGGTCTCCACCCCTGGAGGTCGTTCCCTCACCGAGCAATGATTTCACCATTTTTGTCGGTGGCGTCATTGATAGGGTGAAATTCACGCTGGATTCGGATCTCAGGTACAACTTGACGTGGGCATTTGGTGGATACCTGCTAGAAGTTCCAAAGCGTCTTGGTGTGAACCCGGCTTTGGATGCTGCTGCAAGTGCACTTGTTGCGTCACATCGTCGTTTCAATAGCGGCTTCAAAGTGGCCTCGGTGGATGAGTTGACCAAATATCAATTTGCATTGAGCCAGCTTAGGTCTAGCCTGAACGACCCCGACATAGCTTCTGATGCGAACACCCTCTGTGCTGTAATGCTGCTGATGATTTGCCAGGTGAGTCGCACTCGCAAGGATGGGCAACATGTCTCATGCATGCTAAGAGATTGACAGTATTTTATTGGCTTGGCTGGGAATGCATTCACGAGCCACTCAGATGGTGCCGCTCAGATACTAAAAGTCAAAGGTGGCCGGTATAACGAAGCAGATGACTTTGAGGCTGCGATGATTCTTTCGTTGCGGGGACCGATTGTATGAATGCGAACTACCCCCTAACCCAAGCTTGATCTAACACCTTCCTGGCAGCTTTTCGAAGGTCTTTTCAATCGAAAGATTCGTTTCCGACACGACGAATGGGAGTACCTGATAAAGAACAGACTTGAAAATGTGACCGACATTGGGAAGATGTTATGCTGTCTGGCCCGAGTTCCAGAAATAGCGGAACGTCGTCATCGTGCTCTGGCAAACGGGGAGCAATACCAATTTGCCGACTTGCGCAATGAATCGGCAGAGATATACGACCTCTCGGTCACCATTTCGAAGAATCTTCAACAACTCTACTTGGATGCCGAATCCAAGGTTACAAGTTCTTCGGGTATAAAAGACAGATCGTTCTGCTCTCCACGTGAGTGGATGCTGTACGCAAACTATCAACGGCTTTATGGACTCAGCCTGTTCACTGTCTGTTTCCTCAATTGTTTGCTTCGTTCTTTCATGTCGTCAGATGAAACACAGGCTGGTATTCGTGTCGAAGCCGCACACTGTACGAACGAAATAATCACTCTGGCTGGCGCGTCAGATGCATTCAGGCCCCTTGGATCTTCATATCTAATCCTTTGCATCTTTATTGCATATCTCAGCGGACCTGATCATCGAACAAAGGCACGTCTGGTCCAGCTGTGGGATGACTGCTGCTCTGATGTACCGAGCATGAGACCACAACTAGAACAATTGGAAGAAACGCCGTTTGGATACACCATTGTCGATATTTTGGACGGGATTTCGACGAAATGGGCCCTTCTATCAACGGAAGAAGCGATCACTGAACCCAAACCCCAGTATTGCGGCCAGGCTTCGTGATTCAATGCTAGCGATGCTCGTTCACGTTGGTGGTGTACACCACTCTGGCAGACCTGAACATCATGGTATTGCAAGGTTGTAATGATTTGAGAATGATCGCTACTAGATACATGGACTCACGACTCAAGCCGTATACTTCTGATTTTGGGGAGATCTTCACCATGGTCATGCACTGAACCGACATTGATGTTTGGGGTTCACCTCTGAAGGCCGCCTCTGACGTACGATGGCGGGTCCGGAGTACTAATTGAGCAAAAGGGTGTCCTAAACAGGAAAATTGTTCATAATTGCTAACCCAGCAAATTCCCGTGACAGCTCACTGACAGCGCGCCGGCGAAGCTTGTTCATCCTATCACGCATATTGTTCTTCCACTAGTCTCGATTAACTTTGAACAAGCAACCTGTCAACTTCCTTCCGCTGGAGGCTTAATTGTGAGGCTTGCTCCAGAAGAGCGTTCGCCCTTCAATCTGTTTAGTTGATGGCTATGGAATAATGCTTTGTTCGGTCCCCGATCGACCAATTGGTGTGGACGCGCTACTTTACAACGAGAAAGAGGACTTTTCAACCGATAGACAATGGTCTACAATGAACAATATTCGATTCTGGATTGAAGCCGCCTATGGCTCGTGCTCCGTGAGAACGAGTTTCCAGTGTCGTGTTCGATGACCTTCGGACAGGCACGCGTTCCTCACGCGACAAGGTTTCCTATCACTATTAAGTCAAGGTGCATTGCCGTTCTTGACGCGTTCAAATGCAACGACTTTGTTGAGCGTCCCTGCTTGCAATCGTCCCCCAGCCCTAGAACCCCCTCTCGTCTGACAATGTTATGTATTACTCTAGCAGGATTCTTCAATCCCGAACGGATCCAACTCCGGATCCTCATGCCTTGTGTACTCCATCCAAATTGATATGTCGCTTGCGATTTTCTCGCCGTGGATGTGCTTGACAAACGCATACATCAAGTCAGTCCCTGAACACACTCCAGAGGAAGTCCAAATGTTTCCGTCAACCACCCATCGAGCTTTTGGTACCCACTCAACTTGAGGCCTCCAGAGAGGGATGACCTTCCATGCGCCTTTGAATGTTGTTGCCTTCTTCCCATCAAGGAGGCCGGTCTGCGAGGTGATACCAGCTCCCGTGCAAACTGTGATGAGGTATTGCAACTTTGGGTACTGTGATAAGATGAATTTGACGATTGGGTCGATAACAATAGGGTCTGGTTTGCCGACGACATTGACCGGATCTGGATCAAAGCATCCCATTCCACCGGGGATAATAAGCACATCCAATTGAGGGGCGGTCTCGAAAGTATGGGTCGGTTGTAGGGTTTGCGATGTAGTGAAGGGGAGCATCCCCATTTGAGCTGGCCACTTCTTGGGGAATGTCGAGACTGGTGACATGGTCTCAGCGATAACTGAAAGACTGATACCTTCAACATGAGTTGTGAGGACATTGAGAACATCGATGGGCCCACAAACATCAATCAGTTGGAACCCATCATAAAGAACGACACCATACTTCTTGGGATGGGTAGACATATTCGGCTTCAATTGTAAGATCAGGGACACCTTGCAACAACCTTAAAGTCTTTCGAAGCTCTGAGAATGAGGCATCCTCAACAATGTTGGAACACTTGATATATGTCAACCCATTTCGCGGATGACGGGAATGATGTGAACCGCGGATCTGCTTTTGAGCCGCTTGAAACTATAGGGCCCTCCACCAATAGCTCAAAGAACACATCACCAAACTTTGGGAGCGGCCCACTTCTGGACGACATTGACCCGATTTCCCTGAAGGGCCTTGCTTCATGTTTGGTTATTAGGAGGGACTAAGGGAGAGATGTAAGGCTCGAGAGTCCATAAATCTCTGGGGGTATGAGAGGGAACGGAGATTCCAAAGCGGGCCTTAGGTGGTGTATTGTCATTACAATGTACAGTAATTTGCTCAGACGGTTCACAGTGCTTCTCCCGCAGCCACTGGATATGAAATTACAAATATTACCGGATCTTTTCACGCTCCGCGTTTTGCCTCAAGACCGAGACCCAAGGATTTCGACCTCACCTCTTCGAATCATTCATGTGAAACAACCAGAATGGGATGCAGGGCTTTTGTAAGTCGTCATGCGCGTTCACAAAGCCGCCAGGTACTCCCATTAGCCTCGGAGCGACATGCTGGATTTGACAAACGGACCCTCTCTGACCAATCGATGAAGGACTACATTGCTGACACAGCCGAGCTTTTGTAGACACACCAGCAGAACCGAATGGAGATTCTTACACTTTCAGGATGAATGGTGGCCCAAAGAGAGTGAAGCGAATAGATCGAGCCTGCAAGCCTTGCCGCGACTTGAAAGTCAGGTGTATTCCATGTCCTGAAAGAGGAGACCTATGTCGAAAATGCCAGAGGTCCGGCGCCCATTGCGTTTTCGAAGAGTCGCGACCGCGAAAGCAGAGGAAGTCGACTGCCGACCTTGCTACAGTGACTGCCCTGGAGGCTAAAGTGTCTGACTTGGCCCTGCAATTGGAACAAAGCAAGCGCTATCGCCAGGATGACAGACAAACAACTGCCCTCGGTCTCTCAGAGGCTGATGCATTTCCAGTCGATCAAAACTCCTTTCCAAAATTCCTCACTGGCTCGAAGGAGCAGACAACCAGCAATTATCCCGTGCCCCTACCCACTCCTCCAAAATCTCAGCTATTGACAAACTGTGGCACACGTGTTCAGGGAGGCCACCCCATATCGCAAATGCTACAAGATGGCATTCTCAGCTACGTCGATGCCACGTTCCTCTTGTCTAAGTTTCGTCGGATGTGCTACTACTCACCATTCGTTATTATATCTGAAGAGAGCACCGTTGAGTCAATGGCTCAGCATCAACCATTCCTTCTACATGCGGTGTTCGCCATTTCAACCCAAGAGAATAAAGAACTGCAGAAAACCATCGAGTCAAGCTTCCGTGAATTATTACTGCGAGCTGTCACAATCGAAGGAGAAAAGAGCATAGATATACTGCAAGCTTTCGTCGTATATTTGGCCTGGTATCACTACTTCTATATACCGATGAAGCAACAATTCAATCAACTGCTTCAAATCGCTATCAGCATGTGCATTGACATGGGTCTCGACCATCCTCCGAGTGAAGCAGCAGCCCGCAAAATTGGACTCCAGCTGGACCACCATTATACCATCGGCGGGGCTAAATGCGATCGCTTCTTCAGCAAAGCTGCCAGGCGCGCATATTTAGGATGCCACTACCTTTCTGCAACCTCCTCGTGGATATGGCGCAAACCCAATAATCTCCATCGCACAGAATATCTGATGGAATGCGCTGAATCCCTGTCGAAGGACCCAGAATATGAAACGGACATCCTCATACTGCCGCTCATTCAATCGCAGACGCTCGGTGATGAGTACCACGAAGCCTTTCTATCAAGAAACTTCAACTACTCGGGGCCTTCGTGTTCCGCGAAAATCAAGGAGAAATTGCACACCTTCCGCATGACCATGGACAAGATATTATTAACAAACAGCGCCTCAGACTGCATGACGATAAGCCTAGCAACACAATTCGCGACCTCGCATGCCCACGAGATGGACCACCTAAACCCGTGTCTCTCGAACAAGCATTTCATCCCGGGAGATCTTAAAGATTGGGCGTCCAATATATCTAGCCAGCACGACGTGCTGATGGTGTGCCTCGACGCCGCCACCACCTTCATCGAGACATTCCTCTCCCTCCCTCTGACCGAATACCCTAAGCTTTCGGTCCTCCAATGGTGGGGTTTGATCTGCAATACCGCTTTCCTGTACCGACTATCTCTCGGAACGCCGAAACTCCGCCAGTGGGATGTCGCGATTGCGCGGGGGGCCGCAAGGCTGGACCTGTATCTGGAACTCCTCTGTTACCGCATGCAATGCATCACCGGCTCGACGTCCGAGATCGCGACGGGGAAGGACTTGTTTTCTCTCATGTGCCCGATCTTCAGCAACGTGAAGGACACCTACGAGCGGCTGAAGAAGCTACCGCAGAGTTCCAGTGCGATTGATGAGCAGCCTGTGCACGCGAAGGCATTCACCGTGGAAGGTGCAGTGGGACGTGGATCCGCCGATGGCGGAGCGGCCTCGCATCAACACCAGCACCAGCACCAGCAATACAACGCACCCATGTTCATCAAGCCAAGCCAGTGTCCAGCGTTCCGTTATTGGTCGCAAGCCCCAGATCTTGGTGCCGATGGTTCAGACCCTCCCATCGACGACGACAATAGAGCTAGCACTCACACGCAGCGCGACAATAACGACGAAATCCTGGGAATTCCCAACCCAATCGATCTCGACCTCTTCCTAGACGTCTCCTCCCTAGGAAATGAGACCTCGTCATGGCACGAGTCCGGGCTCGGGCTCGACGACGGCCTCTCGCACGCGAATTGGGATTTCAACTTCACGTCATCCTCGTCCGACGTGGCATGACCTAAGTTCTCCTCTGAGGCCGACTGCACTAAAGCCGCTACATTAAGTTTAGGAACCAGGTCCAAGGAATGGTACATACTACAGAGTCAGTCCCGCTTTACAAGGTGCGCCTCGTGTGCGGAAAAAGGGGGTAGAAGTGGGTGTGTAATTAGAGGTTCGGAACTGTTTGCTGCGCACCCGCTCTGGATTACAATTTACTATCATGATGTTGCAACATGAATAAAAATATAAACTCATATGAACACGAAGAAGGTCGAGAAGCTCTCAGCACCCAGAATACTAGTATCTCTCACGCTCACATTCCATAACCTCTCACATGCCCCAAGCGATCAATTCATCGAGATAGAAATACTCGATGATTTACCTCAACTCCGCACACCAATACATACATAATAGCACACGTTTAAATTAACTTAAAACAGATCAGTCTCCCTGACGACATCTTAGAAACCAAAACTATCCAACAAGCTGTCGGCACTGGGTTCTTCGAACTGGGTTGGTGGAGGTTTTGGCTTCTCGGTCTTGCTCTTGTTCATGGTCTTCAGGTCTTTGTCTCCGATAGCTTTGGACTGCAAGTCCCGACTCAGGCCGGAGAGTTCCTCGTGCTGCTCTGCTTCTGCCTGGTCGGCTTCTCGCTCAATGTCGATGAATGTCTTGCGCCGCTGGATCCCTGTTCGTGGTGACTGGGTAGTAGTTTCGTCCGCGGATGTTCGGTGGCGGTGTAAGTTTACAGCCTTTCCAAGTGGAATGAATTCCCACGTCTGAACAAGCGTGAGGGCGATTGCGTCACAACCCATGTGTCGGTAGATCCTAACACAGCGCATGACGAAGGCCCATTCATCCTTTGTACTCACGCCGCTGCCCGTACGCCATTGGTTCCTCTTGAGCAGCTGCGTGCGTAGTTGGGTATACAAGACCGTTAGAAGTGGGTCGTGTGCGGCATAGCTAAGGCTGTTCACCATTTGAGGATCGATACTGCTGTCGGAATCAGCATCTTCGATGATGTCAAAAAGTGACCTGCCGATTACGTTGTGCAGTGGATGTACGAGGGACTGGATGGCGAGTGAGGGCAGGCCGAGTGTATTGTACGCCCAGCTGGCCATCCATCGACCCTGCACGCTTTCAAGCGCCTGTGGCAGGACGGTCTCGTTGACTAGCCGTGACAGGACCACTGAAGACGACGGTGAGCCCTGCTGTAGATCATTGTCATTGGAGAAAACACGTGCGAGAGCAATAGCCAGTTGCAAATCTTTCAGCTGGTGCACGCAGACATTTACTGCATGCCAGAGGCTTCCTCCGAGCAAGAAGAAGGCGGCAGCATAGTGGAAACGACGCTTGCTAAGCAGGGCGTAAGCGTTCTTCAAGGCGGTGGATTTCCAACGCGGCTCATTGAAGTTGTTCATAAGCAATTTCAGCGTATTTTCCTTCTCGCGTACACCGACCGCCATGCGCCACAGGCCTTGCAGGACATTCTTTTTGCCAAGCACAAGATAATACAGCGAGCAATCCACTGGATTCCGGTCCTCATTTCGCGTATATTCTGCACGGCCGATATTTTCCATTTGAAGTCGCAGCGACTCCGAGTCGGAGAGCCAGCAGAACAACCCTGCTTTTCGAGCAGCCTCCCAAGTCAACTTGCCTCCATGGAAGCGGGTGACTAGATCGACTAGGATCTCCTGGGACGTGCTAAGTGAGGCGAAAGCAATTGCACTCCAGGAGACCGGGTGGCTACCGGAAGTATAAAGTGATTGAAGATAGCGTAGACCGTTGGCATCAATCGATTGCTCGTGTTTCTCAAGATCCACGCAAACTTGAATCTCCTCAGACAACTTTGTTTTATCATCGTCACTTAGCTGCCATATATCATTTTTCTTCACGTTCTCGATCAGGCTGGCAGATATGTCGCTGATTGTTCGTGAGTCTATATCTCCATTTGTCATTCCATTGATTCCATTGTGAAAACTTGTCTTTGATAATGGTCCTTTATTCGCAGATCCAAGTGTATCAAGCTCAAGGTCTAGAAAACTCGGAAGATCATCTCCTTCGCTGAAAAACTTCAGATTATTGTGAAGGCGATGAATGATCTCCTTAGTTTGCCCGAAATTGCCTAGGAATGCTAAAAGGGAGAGATAAGTGGGGTGAAATATAGGTAGCAGGGAGTTTAGCATTGACATGACAGCGCAAGTTGAGTCATTCTTGAGTTTAGAATGTACTTCAACCAGCGACTTTGCACCTCTGTTATGATGGGTACTAGCGTAGCCTTCGAAGATGAAGAATTGAACACCTGATCCGACAACAAAGTCGCCGCTTCTGAGCCAGCACAAGTCTGATATTGATTGGGTGGTAAAATCTCGTATCCGAATATGGCGAAGGTCGACCCATGCGGGTTCAAGATCAGGATACGAATATCTTATCTGGCCCAGTACAACGATGTGGTAGTCGAAGCAGATTGCGACCAGTGGGTGACCTTGTGGCGAGAGAGCCCAAGCAAATGTTTTCACTGTATCAGTGCCGTCCAATTCGTGCTCATACTCCCACACTCCAGTCTTTGCATCCCAGATACTAAGGCTGCTCGCATCCTCATTGACTAGGACCACCTTTCCAGTGCCACTGGCACTCATGGCTCTAGGTCTTTTGATGCTTGTCTCGAGGAGGGCACCTGTTGAGAGTCGTGGTTTTGTTGAATCTGGTTCTTCGAACGATCGAACCATCTCGACAATACCGTCTTTTGCAAGTGCGGCAGTAAAACCTAATGCACTCCTTTCTTGAGGTTTTGCGGGCTGGTCACTTGAGCTCATGTTATCACAAACAGATACAAGGGAGTTATATCGGTTGTGAACATGCAGTTTGATCTCCCCTAGCGAACGAATCATTTCGGGAAAACGATTGGCGGTACTTGGGCGACTGCCATCCACTGCCGGCAGAAGGAGCTCCCACGCCTCTGTAGTACGATCTGGATAGTATCCAATGATAACACGACTGGTAAGTGCCCTGTCGCTCACGACACGGCTCTGGGTAATGCGCTCTGGAACTTGCCCAGGGAGGTTAAGCTTGCCCAGTCGTTCCGCTTTCGCTTCTCGCACATCCCACAGTTCCAAACCATGTGAATGCAGAATTACAGCATATCGGCCGCGTGACAAAATGACGGCATCTTTGATGTCCACATTGGCGGCAAATGTACTTCTCCGGAGCAGTGGCGCGGAAGAGTGAGCATCTTTGTGCTGCCAGAGGCTGACATCGCCTTCGTCGGTCGCGGAAAGCACGATGGTGCCACGGACATTCCTGACAATACGCTGTATAGGATCACTATGGCCGGCGAGAGATGAGATCAAATGTGTCCGGCTCTTTCGAATAGCAGTATCGAAGAGATGAGTGATCTGGCTGTCATACCAATCAATATCGCCAGCGTAAGAGTGCAAAAGTATTGATATGGATGAAGGTTGGGAACCCCCGGCGAAGACGCAGAACTGAACGTAATCATCAAGCGGGTCACTGAGTTGTGGAACCCTGATGTCCATGCCATCGACATGGGATATGTGGAAAACGGCCGGAAGAATTCTATTCTTATACCCGGCATTTTCCAGTCCCCCGACAGACATGTGGCCCAGTCCGTCCAAAACTATACAGATTTCTGGGCTTCGGTTGGCAATCTCAATGAGATGTTCCAGTGCGTGGTCTGCTGACTTAGCATTGGAACCTTGGACAGCCTTTTCGGTGGCGCTGGAGAAGTCCCGACTATCGAGGATGAAGGCAAAGCGTCGCCTGCTCATAGACCCCGCACTCAACCTTCTTGGTTGTATCGAGGCATTCATATTAATCTTGCCAACCTCTTGTAGGACAGATAGAGCGTGAGGATCAAAGGCGGTCCAAACCCGAATGTTATCATCGCTGCAGAAAGTATAAAGTAGGTTATCGAGACTCTGCTCTTGATGCCAGGGTTTCCGCCAATGCAGGTTTGTGACAGAGGATGAGTGGGGAAGATAGCTAACGTCGAACCTCGTGCCATCCGTCTCGTAGGACAGCCTCCTCCAGAGTTTGACCAGTCGATCATGCTGACCCACGGATGCAATGAGGCCGCTGTCTGGGGAGAGATAAGCGAGGGCGGTCGAATAGGCCAGCTTCTGATCCCACGTAATGGTGGGTGTGCCCGATTCAGGTATATACCAGAGAACCAACCTCGAGCCACCTATTAGCAGTTCTTCGGTGGAACCTCCCCATGATAAGGAGGTGACTTTAAGTGTATCGGGATTCCTCAGCTCTTGAACATGGACCCAGCGAAGTACACCTTCTGCGCGGCCAACGGGTCGGTAGATGTAAACATTGTCTGAATCACACAGAGCAATTCGCCCTGTGGCCTCATCAAGTGTTATCGCAATAAGGGTATCGACTGTATCGACATAGATGGTCTGGAGAATGGTCTGAGGACCGCTGAGGATGATGGCTGCATTGCCGGAGACATATGCCTGCGGAGGAGGTAATGGGTCAGGTTCAGCACGGCCAGGATGTTACATGATACCCTTACAACAATGCGAAGGCCGTCCCAATGCGCAGTACAAAGAGCCTGTCGCTTCGACTGGGGCCGGCCAGGGAGGATGGCTCTCATATGGAGGAGAAGGCAAGGGTTGAGGGTGTCGAGTCAGTTGGTCGCATGATAGGGCAGATTTGAACGGGATACTCGGGTCGGTAGCGAGGAATAAATTCAGACAGCAGTAGTAGTAGTACTAGACCAAGGCTTTTTGACAGTACAATTGGATGTTGGTGGGACGTTGTGAATGGAGTGATGTTGCCTTCGTCCAAGTTCACAAGTCACATGTTGGCGCGTCCAGAAGAAAAGTGGCAGTGACGCGAGGCTGCGCGCCGAGGATTTTGGGGAAGTGACGTGGGGGAAGAGGAATGGAAGACAAGGGACGAGGGGACTAAGAAGGGAGCGAACGTCACTTAAGGCTGCCTTGCGCCTTGCCTGACAACGCCTTGCTACAACTATTCAAGACTCGTTCACTTATCTCTCAATCAATTGCTCTCCCTAATCTCTTCCATCCAAAATCAACAGCATGTGTCCTGGCTAACAAATAAACCATCAGACAAAATCTCGACCATCCAGTCGATCTTATCAAAGATGGCCAATAAGACCTACATTCCACTTGGTAAATCTTCAAACTAGGCATCATTTCATGAACCCACTAACTTCCACCGCGCAGAAAACAACCCAGATGTAATGACTAAGCTGGCTCATAAATTGGGACTTTCTCCTGTGCTTTCATTTCACGATGTCTTCAGTCTGACTGAATCCAGTCTTATTGCAATGCTTCCCAGACCAGCGAGTGCTCTTCTCTTCATCTACCCACACACAGAACTCGGCGAAGCATACAATGACAAAGAGAAGGCGTCCGACAAACCATACGATGGATCTGGTCCCGATGAACCAATCATCTGGTATCCTCAAATCATCAAAAATGCGTGCGGCCTGATGGGTCTGCTTCACTGCATCACCAACAGCCCTGCCGCCGAGCTAATTCAAGAAGGCAGCGACCTCGATAACTTCCGCAAGGCTATTATCCCCCTCAAACCCAAAGAGCGAGGTCAATACGTGCATGACTCTGACATCTTGGAAAAGGCCCATGCCGCAGCTGCTCAAACTGGAGACAGCGTCGCCCCGGCCCTAGGTGAGGATCCTGGCCATGCTTTCATTGCGTTCGTCAAGGGAAAAGATGGCCATTTGTATGAATTGGATGGTGGTAGAGGAGGCCCGGTCGATCGTGGTGTTATGAAGGAAGATGAGGATGTCTTGAGTGACAACGCTCTGGCTCTAGGACCACTGCCATATCTCAAACGTGAGGAAGAAGCCGGAAATGGCGTTTTCAACTTCAGCTGCACCGTCCTCGCCCCCAGCATTGATGGTTGATATTTTCATCGGCAGCTCGAAAACATTCGACCCGATACCAAGACCTAACATGGAATCATGTTTGGAGAAGGAATTCCGGGCTTTTAAGATCCACCCAGCCAAGATTCGGCTCGCTTTGTTTCCAACCAAGTCTCTCTTGTACGATGGGAGAGTATTTTTTCACCTCCTCAATCGGGTAGGACAAGAAAGAGATTTCTTCCTGTCGGGAGACGCCAGTGCATGAAAACATTGCATGAACAATCCTGCTCTCCCGGATGCCTTCCTTAGCTGTCCCTAGTGCCTTCTCGTATGCCCCTCCGCCGTGGTAAAGACTGCCAAGCATGATAAAAGCTTCTCCCATTTCCAACTCCGCGTCCAAGACCCCACAGGTGCCATGCGGGCCAAAATCAGGAGCTTCGTCTCCCCAAAGATGGCTCCCAGGTACGACTCGCGTAGCCCCGTTTGCTTTGGTCGTGTTGCAGCCGGGAACAAACAGCCCTAGCAAAACATCTCGTCCCTTCTGGTAGCTTTGAACTGCAGCATGGCGAGCATGATGATTCTTGTCGTCTCTGTGTAATCCCTGAGCTGGCGTTCCGGGAGGGATATCGAATGTGATGGCGATGGAGAGTAGAGGATGACTCGTCGTTGTCAAGGGCTTATCTCCA